>Ga0209507_1000617_pt1 | contig 36397 bp, 36 predicted proteins | sample AD_UKC028_MetaG_FD_184414 | JGI IMG/M metagenome (GOLD analysis project Ga0209507, IMG submission 184414) | Active sludge microbial communities of municipal wastewater-treating anaerobic digesters from USA - AD_UKC028_MetaG (SPAdes) (version 2) | ecosystem: Engineered > Bioreactor > Anaerobic >...
GGCTGCCTTGATGATGTGGCCGCAGATCTCCCACGTGTAGCCATGGACAGCCGCATCGCTATCGCCGCTGACAACGTAGGAAAAAGGTATCGCCGCTTCCCGATGCGCGACGAAGATTGTTCCGCTGCTCGCGATCCTGCTCAATGTCGGCCCCATCGCTCCCGGTGCGGCTGGCGCCTGCGCGGCCACCGGGTTGGCGATGGCCAGCAGCCCAAGCAGCAGCAGTGCCGACGAACAGATTTGACGCGTTATTTGGCGTAGGGTATTCATGGACTGATTCTTCATTTCTTGCCCGCCGGGGCCGAACTTTCACGGTTGATGAGCCAGTTGTTGCCGACCTTGACGAACTCCAGCGTCTTCCGGGTAGGTTCCGGACGCAGATTGTCGTCGTGATCCTGCACGAATTCGGCAGTCGCCCGATCAAGGCCGTTGGCGCGAACCTTCAGGTTCTGGACATCGGCCTGCACATTGACTTTCTGTGCGAAGCTTTGTTTCCGGGCCTTGGCCCAATCTGCCCGGCTGATGCCACCGTCCGGCGTGAAGGTCGGCGCGTAGAACGCTTCGTAGGCCGCGAAATCCTTTCTCGCGGCGACGGCAGCCCAAACCTTGACCTGCTGAACCACCTCGTTCATCGGCCCGGTTACGTCGGCCGGCGCGCCGGAAGCGGCGGGCGGCAGCGCGAAGGACTGTGCCTGGGGTAGCGCATACGATGTCCGGTTGGCTTCCAGCATAGCAAGCGCCCGAGCGTTGAGCGCATCGCGATTGATCTGCGGCACGCCGACCGGCACCGCAGCGCAGGACTCGGCGGCATCGACGGTGCTCAGCTGGCCGGGATCCGGCGCGACGGCGTCGAGACGCTTCAGCTCCAGGAACTCGAGCAGCGTGCCCATGCCAGCATAGGTGCGCAGATAGGCCAGCGAGAGATCCATATCGGCATTGATCGCGGAGCGCCTGGCGGAAAGCAGTTCGTTCTCGGTGTCGAGCAGGTCGAGCAGCGTGCGCTGCCCAACGTTGAACTGGTCGCGGTAGGCGTCTCGGGTCTTTTCGACGAGGCCAACCTGGATATTGAGGAAAGAAACCTGTTCGCGCAGGCGGGTCACATCGTTGTAGGCGATGGAAAGCGTCTGCCGGGTATCGCGGCAGGCCTTGTCGCGCAGATCGACCGCCATGTGCTTGCGCTCGATGTACTGGCGCTCGCGGGCGCGGTCCGAGCCACCGTTGAACAGGTTGTAGGTCAACACGACTTCGGCAATATTATTGGTGCGATCGCCGATGACGCCAAGATAGTTTTCGGCGTTGTCGGTGCGGGCACGAAAATCGAGGCGTGGCGAGTAGGCGGCGCGGCGGACGGCGATATCGTAGTCGGCAGCCTCGATATTCTCCTGGGCTGCCAGCAAGGCCGGATTGTTCTTGAACAGCTTTTCAAGCGCCGCCTGCTGGCTGGCCGGCAAGGCGCGGCTGATCAGCGCCGGGGAAAAGATGACCTGCGGCGGCTGGCTATTGACGATACGCTGGAAGCGCGCGGTGACATCATGCAGGTTGGCGGTCTCGGTCGTCAGGTTGACCTCGGCCAGCGCCAGACGGCTGGCGGCCTGCTCCAGGTCGACGCGGCGACCGACACCGGACTGGGTGCGGCGCAGCAATTGTTCGAACGTGGCGCGGTGCGAGACATAGTTGTCCTCGGCCAAGTCAACCAGGAAGCGGTAGCGGATCACGTCAAGATAGGCGCGCGCCGCTTCGAGGGCGATAGCCTCGGACGCATCAAGCAGTTCGTAATAACGAACCAGTTGCGCCTTGCCAAGGCGCTTGACTTCGTTGCGCGTCGCGAAACCGTCGAACAGCATCTGGTTGAGACTCACCAACCAGCCATTGCGGTCGTAATACCCCTCTTGCGACCTGCTCGACCCACTGAAAAGTGGCTGCTTGAGATACTCACGACCAGTGCCAGCAATCAGGTCAACCCGGGGCAGGTAAGCACCGCTCGCGACATCGACCTCCTCGACAGAGGCCCTGAAGTTATGCCATTTGGCGACGACCTCGGGGTTGTTCAACACTGCCTTCTGGGCAATTTCGCGCAGCGTCGCAAACTGCTGCTCGGCCGAAGGCGCGGCCGCATTCACTGCCAGCCCGAGCGCCGGAAATACTGCAAGTATCAGAGCAGAAATGATTTTTTTCGTTTTCATTGCAGGTGCTGTTTGAAAGTTTGGCGGATTATAGCGACGTACCCCCTCAATTAATGTGGAATATTCCGCATTTGCACCCAACCAATGGTGCAACGCGCCAATTGTTAGGCATACAAGAAACAGTTAGGTCCGGCATCGGGCAGCATTCGACCGCCAGAGCCTATAATCCCGACTTACATTTCGCTCGCAGTCCATCCATGGCAACCGAAATCGAGCTCAAGCTCCAATTGACCCCGCAGGCAGCACGGCAATTGCCGTCGCACCCGCTGCTCGCCGGCATCAAGCCGCAAAGACAGCACCTGCTGAATACCTATTACGACACTCCGACGCTCGAACTGCATGACCGTCGGGTCGCCCTGCGCTTCCGCAAGAAAGGTTGGCAATGGCTGCTCACGCTCAAGTCAGCCGAACCTGCCAGTGGCGGCCTGGCCCTGCGCAGCGAGTGGGAAACGCCGGCGCACCCCGACCAGTTCGATTTCAGCCATGTAGACAATCCCGAACTTCAGGTCTTCCTCGACAACGCGGTACCGCAACTGCAGCCCATCTTCACCACCGATTTCCGCCGCACTATCTGGCATGTGCCATTCGGCGAATCCCTGATCGAAATGGCGGTCGACCGCGGCAATGTCGAAGGCAACGGCCGCAAGACGCCGATTTGCGAAATCGAGCTCGAACTTCTCGACGGCCGCATCGCTGACATCTTCGGCCTCACCCGCAAACTGCAGGACACGCTCGACCTGCGCCCTGCCATCGCCAGCAAGGCCGAACGCGGCTACGCCCTGTTCGCCAATGCGCCGGAAACGCCATTCCGCGCCAAGACTGCTGCCCTGGCGGCAGGGATGACGCCCACCGAGGCTTTCCGCACGATCACCCTCGGTTGCCTTGAGCATTTCCAGCGCAACGAGCGGGGCCTGATCGCCAGCAAGGATCCGGAATACGTCCATCAGGCCCGCGTCGCGCTGCGCCGGCTGCGCTCCGCAATCAAGCTGTTCGCCCCGGTGCTGCCGGGCGATTTCGTCGCCGCCTACGGCCAAACCTGGCAGACACTCGCCAGTGCGCTGGGCGACGCGCGCAACTGGGATGTCTTCATCACCGAAACGCTGCCGCCGATCCTGGCCGCTTTTCCAAAACATCGCGATGCCCGTCGTCTGCAGCAGGAGGGAACCAGACGTGCCCGCATGGCACGCCAGGCAGTCACGCACATGGTCGCCCTGCCCGAGTACCCGCGCCTGATCGTCGAATTCACCGCGGCTGTCTACGCGCTGAGCGATTTGCTGCCGCAAAACCTGGAAGACTTCGCCCGCGAGCAGATCAAGGCCCGCGCCCGGAAAGCCCGCCGCCTAGCCGAACGGCATCGTGAACTGGAACCCGCCGAGCGCCACCGCATGCGCATCTGCTTCAAGAAACTGCGTTATGCCGTCGAATTCTTCGCCCCGCTGCTGCCCGCCAAGCCCCTGAAACGCTATCTGCCGGAATTGACCCGACTTCAGGACGAGCTCGGCCTGATCAACGACCATGTCACCGCGCAGGCGCTACTTGATGAAGCCCTGCAAGGAAGACCGTCCGGCCCCATCCACGGCTGGGTCGCCGGGCGGCATGCACTTTTGGTCAGCGAGCTCCCCGAGGCGCTGAATACCTGGCTGGGGAAGAAGGGACCATGGAAATAATGCACGCCACAGCATATCTATTCAAAAAACACGTTCATCAAATGCGGGATCACACGACCAATCAAAGAAAGTGCCAAAGATCTCGCTCAAGCAATACACAAGCGATGAAAACTGCCGGTTTCAAAGCGTTGACCGCAACAGGCCTCAGCCCATGGTTGTTGCCAGTCGACAACTCCACAAATTGAAAATCTGCTACGTCCTCTCCTACCGGGCCCCCGACTACATTCGAACCCGCAGCATTCTTCGCGCACTTCGACAGATTCCTGACATTGAGCTTCATGAAGCGATCAATACCAGTACCGGTATTCACCGCTATCTGGAAACGTTTCGAAAAACCCAAGAGATCAAGAAAAAACACGACCCTGATGTTTATTTCCTTGGTTTCCGGGGCCACGAATTCTATTGGCCTCTGCGACGTCTTGTCGGCATCAAGCCGATAATTCTGGACGCCCTGATGTCGCCCTATGCTTCACTGAGCCGTGAGAGAAAGTTTGGAGGGCTAGGCGTAGCGGCAGCATCCGCATGGCGCTTCCTAGAAAACGGCATCCTTAACGACGCCAACGTCGTATTGACCGACACCACACCACACTTGCACTTCTATCAGCAAGAATTCTCCCTTCCTTCCCGCAAGCTCCTGGCAATGCCAGTCGGCGCAGAGGAAAGAGAGAAGGAAATCGACTCGGTGGAATATAAACCCCCAGTGCACCCGCAAAGCGAAATGAGTATTTTGTTCTACGGCTCATTTCTTCCCCTGCACGGCATCGAGATTATTCTTCAAGCAGCATCACACCTGCGAGACCTGCCCATACGGTTCGACTTCGTGGGTGGCAACGAAAAACAGGCAAGGAAACTCAGATCCAACTGCACCAATCTGGCCATAACCCGATACACCCATAGGCAATGGGTTTCGTTCGACGAATTGATCAACGTAACCATTCCAGGAGCCGACCTCTGCCTCGGTGGACCTTTTGGCGACACCGAGCAAGCCAAGCGAGTCATTACAGGCAAGACCTCCCAGTGTCTGGCACTTGGCAAAGCAACCGTCATCGGCAGTATCAACGAAGACGTCGGGTTTGTGGATAAGCATAACTGCCTGCTCATACCGCAAGGCAACCCTCAAGCACTCGCCGACACCCTCCGTTGGTGCTTCGACCAACGCCACCAACTGGCGGAAATTGGCGAACGAGGTAGAGCGATTTACTCCGAAAAACTCTCGGTAGATGTCATTCGGCAACTCCTTAGCAAGACACTTTCCGAACTCTCAAGAACATAAATGACACCTATGGCAGTGGAAATCCTTCCCGGCAACGCACGCCCCGCCAACCCTCTGGTAAGCATCTGCATCCCGAACTACAACGGCGCCGAATACATTGAGCAATGCATCCGTTCAGTGCTTTCGCAGGAAAGAGACTACGAAATCGAGATCATCCTGCACGACGACGCTTCCACCGACAAGTCGCTGCTAATCATCAGGACGCAATTTCCCCAAGTCGAAGTGCTGGCCAGCAAGGAAAATGTCGGCTTCTGCATCAGCAACAACCGCATGGTCGCCCACGCCAGAGGCGAGTACGTCCTGCTACTCAACAACGATGCAGTACTCCGTCCCGGAAGCCTCAAGGCATTCAGAGACTATGCTGCCACGCAACCGATACAAGGAATACTGGGCCTGCCGCAATACACGCTTTACGACGGCTCGCTCGTCGACCGCGGCTACGAGTTCGACCTGTTCATGAATCCGATACCGGTCTTTGCCGAGGGGCCAACTGAAGTCAGCACCGTGACCGGTGCCTGCCTCTGGATACCACGCAAGGTGTGGAATGAAATCGGCGGCTTCCCCGACTGGTTCGAATCGGTCGCCGAGGATATTTATTTGTGCCATGCTGCCTTGCTACTTGGCTACCCGGTCGTCGTACTGGCAGCCCCTGGCTTCGATCACTGGATAGGGCGTAATCTGGGTGGTGGAAAAATCGTATCGGAAGGGCTTGTATCTACCACCCGCCGCCGCGCTCTGAGCGAACGAAACAAGACATGGGTAATGATGATTTGCTACCCGTTTTCCATGTTGTTAGCGGTCCTGCCTATCCATTTCCTTCTACTCGCGACAGAGGCAGCAGCACTAACGGTAACGGGCACTCACTGGAAGAAAGTAAAGACAATATACGTTTCACTGCCCAAGGCACTTTGGCGTCACCTCGCTCAGGTAATCACCACAAGAAAACGCATTAAAGCCCTTCGCCGTCTCTCATTCAGGAACTACATTTCCCGGTTTCACCCTCTTCCATGGAAGCTTATCCTGTTGCTAAGACATGGATTTCCAAAATTACACTGACGCCAATTGGCACCGGGAAGTCCAAACACTTTATGACGGCTTGTAATAAAGAAAGAATGGTTCGGCTTCGTTAACACCAAAGCGCACGCTGTCGATATCAGGAAGCATGTCTCGGTGTGATTTCACATCAGCCTTGAGTCCCGACTGTTCAAAACGCTTGAAAATATCCAATCCATAAAGACGCACATGATCCTCTTGCCCATACGCTTGAAGGCGCGCCTCATCACTATCGATACCGGAATCCGACCAAGTGTGATGTAGCTTTGAACTGAAAGGCGTCTGGAGAATGGCAAACCCGCCCGGCTTCAACACCCTTGCAATTTCTGCCAACGCCCGTTGATCATCAGCAACATGCTCCATGACATGGTTAGCAACCAGCAAGTCGAAGGTGTCGTCCTTGAATTGAATGTCCAGCATATTTACCCGCATGACATCGGCCGCCTGCGGAAATAAGTCACACTTAACGTAACGCGCCGGCTCAGCGGCTTGAATACGCTGCGACAATCTTTTTTCCGGTGCGAAATGGAGCACACTTCTGCCGGACATATCCGGCAACATTCCAATTGCAGTCATGTAAAGAAAAAGATGCCGCTCCCTGTCATGGCAACCGCACCACGGGCACTCGAAATGATCGACATCGCTCCCAATACCACCAACCGCATCCATCAGCGGCGGCAAGGATGCACTACCGCCCCGATACGGCAGAAACCGATAAATTGCACGGTTACATAGTATGCACTGATGACTATGCGGCCACAGAAACCGATAGGCTAATGCTCGTAGCACTCGAGAATAATTTATTTTCTTCATTAACCACTAACGCCAGTAAATGACCCGTAATCGAGTGCCTCCGATGCGGGCCGCGATTCGGGTCAAGAGTTCCCGATAAGTTGTGATAACAGTACTTCGAGTTACTAGCAAGGCGAGCATAACCTTGTGTTCGTGGTGGGAAGTTGAAACTATTGGCCACCACTTCTTCAATAAATCCAAAGAGCGAACCTTCACCGACCTTAAAAAAATCCGCCTCAAAAAGTCGGCTGATGCAGAAAGTCTGCAATTTGATTGCACTACGCCCTTCGAAACTTCGTCGATCGCCTGCCAATACAATGCTCGAACTTTTTCCCCCTGATGCACAATCATAGAGGTAGTCGAATTTACGCGATACACCACCCCCAGACAGTTCAGATAGCTTATCTTTCCCTTGGCAGCCAACATTATATGAATTTTGTAATCAACAAAATCTGATGGCCAATCAATCAAATCTTGTTTTGCACTGGATCTATAAAGCATCGAGCTATGATTTAGAAAATTTCCCCGACTAAATAGGTAATTTATTTCAAACTCACTTGGCTGCAGATTATTAAATATTCCTATTGACACCCCATCATCGTTAATGCAAAGTGCATTTGTGTAACTAGCAGATACTCCGGGATCTTTATCCATCACCGATATTTGTTTGACTAATTTTCCAGGCATCCAAAAATCGTCACCGTCCAAATGGGCGATATATTCCCCTCGTGTCTGCCCAATTAGAAACTGATAATTTCCCCCGGGTCCCAATCTGTTCTGGTGACGAAAATAACGAATGGCATCGGGAAATCGTGCCGCCAGCGCACGGGCAATTTCTTCGGTTCGATCAGTCGACTGATCATCCCCGATCAATACCTCTAGAGGAACATCATGCGCCTGCGCCAATACAGTCATGATGCAGTCATGAATATAGCGTTCGTGATTATAGGTTACGACGCAAACACTGACCCGTGGAGTCGTCATGCCCTGGCTCCGAAAAGCCATCGCAGAACGAGCGGACGTGAAAGATCCCCCATCGCCATACCGAGCATAGCAGCCATAAACACCACCGCCCCAATCCATCCCAAGGTTGCTAACATGCGCATTTCATTGGGCAAGGCTTTTGAACCCACCCCTAGTACGATTAGCATCACAAAAGCCACCGGCAAGGTATCCCGAAATGACCAGCGCCAAGTTATTGTCGGCAGGAAATATCGATGGACTATTGGAACCCAAAACAACAAGAACAAAAGGTTCGCAATAAAAAACACCTGACCCGCACCTGGTGCTCCCCAGTGCTTCGCTGCAAAAACCAGCGCTGGCGCCAGCGTAGCCAACAGGATCAGATTGGCGAGGACATGGAGCCTCAACCGCCCTCTTGCAAACTGCAACATAAAAGGAAGTACGAGAATACCGACCACTGCGTTCGCCAAGCCATACCAGAAGAGCACGGGAGCCGCTGCCGCTGCCACTAAGGGATTACCGCTCCAGATCAACAAGATCGGCTCAGCGAAAAAAGCCAGGCCGCCGCCCAGCGACATAAACCCGACAACCACGAACTGGCTACTCAAGCGATATAGCTCGACCAGCGTATCTTCTTCACCTTTTTCAACCAGTATGGTCAGGCGCGGCTGGATAACCTGATTGAGAGGTCCGACAAGCACTAGCACCCCGCTGGCAGCCATGGCAGCCAACGTAAAGTAGCCAAACTCCTCCAATGGCAACAACCCCGACAGAATCAACTTGTCCACCTGCGTCAGGATCACCCATATCGTAGTCAATAACGCCATACTACCGACCATTGGAAGCATGTTGGCAAGCGCCTGACTATCCGGCCGAATGCCCACACCACCGGGGACATGATAATGAGCTGTCATCATGAAGACAGTCAGTTCCAGCGCTCCTACCGCCACCTGAAAAGCAAAAAAATGTTCCGGCAACGTGGAAACGTATAACAACAAAGGCAACGCTCCAACAAAACGCAAAGTTGCAAAACCGGCCGTCAATCCGTTGACCAACCCCTGATACTCAAGCCCGATCAGCACCGCCCGCTGAAGGCCTGCAAACCAGCGCAGCGCAACAGCGATCCCCATGAGCACGATGGAATGAGCGATTGCATCCCCCGGTAGCGCTACTGCTGACAACCAGTTATGACCGACCCAGCCACTATTGACCCAGAGCAAAGTGACTGCAAGAGTAGCCAACGTCCCTAGAGCAACCTCAAGCGTACGCAAACGAGTTGCGGCTTCTCTAGCGGTAAGCGCTCCGGCGCGGAAACGGGACATTTCGCGGGAAAGCACGGGCGTCAAGCCAATGTCGAAAATCGGCATCCATGCCTGCAACATGACGTAAACACCCACCAATCCGAAACCTTCTGCGCCTAGGTAACGAAGATAGAGCGGCGCCAGAATTATTCCAACCAGTGAAATATAGGCCTGTGCCAAGTACGCCCACAGGAGTTTTGCTTTCAAAAGTACTGGCCTTGTTCTCTCAACAACGCAAGGAACTCTTCTTCTCGCACAAGAATATTCCGGCTTCTCTCAGAAACCCGTTTTGCTGGAACCCCACAATACACTCCAAACTCACGGCAATGCTCCTTAATCAGGCTTAGTGCACCTACAGCAACCCCCTCTTCAAGGTATCCGCCTGGCAATATGACAGACCCAGCCCCAACGATGGCATGTTTTCCAATAAATACCGGTGCATACATCACTCCGGTAAAATTCTCCGGGACTGTCGGATTTGTCATCCAGCATCCAGAATAGTCATCGTTATTTGAATAAATTGAAACTCTTGATGAGATATTGCAGAAATCCACAAGTTCAATATGCTCTTTCCCAATCAGGGATGAATAGGCTGCAACATGGATAAATGAACCAATCGAAATACCTCCGACACCCGCAGACAAAATGCAGAAATCATCCACCCTAACGTTGTTGCCGATGGAAATCCGGTCAGCGCCATATATCGAGGCCTTGTGGGATATTTTTACGTTTTGCCCTAGTGATTCAAAGCCGAGGTCGAATAGCTCGGCATCCGACAAAAAAGACATTTCAGTTCCCTATTAAGCCAGAAAGCTTTTGAATAACATCATCCGGCATACCCGGGTAAATTGGGAGACATATCACCTTACTTGAAATATCACTGGCCTCTGCCAGATTTGCCGCCTTCGCACTCGACAGAGCCCGATACATGGGAAACTCGCTGATCAAAGGATAAAAATAGCGCCTTGCGTAAATTTCATGCTCACGAAGCCGTGCATAAAGATCATCCCGGCACAACTCATAATCAGAATCAACAAGAATCGGGAAGTAGGAATAATTGTGTCGCTTCGACGGTGGGCGAGGCAGGCAACGAATTCCACGGATATTCGAGAACAGTTTGCGGTAGCGACGATCGATAGCCTCACGCTCCGATAGCGCATCGCCAATATGCTTGAGTTGTGCCAACCCAACAGCCGCCTGGAACTCGTTCATCTTGCCGTTGATACCGGGAGCGACCACCGTTACTTCGTCGACAAATCCGAAGTTTTTCAGGTAGTCGATGCGCTTCTTGGTTTTCTCATCAGGGCTGACGATCGCCCCTCCCTCGAAGGTCGTGAACACCTTCGTCGCATGAAAGCTAAGGATGGACAGATCGCCATGGCGCAGGATACTTCCGCCCTCGTCCTCGACACCAAAGGCATGGGCGGCATCGTAGATCACCTTGAGCCCATAAGTATCAGCTATAACCTGAATCTTTTCAGTGTCACAGGAACGGCCATAAACATGGACCGGCAGAATGGCGGTGGTTTGAGGCGTTATTGCCGCTTCGATCTTGGCCGGATCAAGGTTGAGTGTTACGGGATCTATATCGACAAAGACCGGCTTGATGCCGTTCCACAGAAGCGAATGAGCCGTTGCAACAAAACTATAGGGTGTCGTAATTACTTCGCCAGTTATGCGCAAAGCCTGGAGCGCCGTAACCAACGCCAATGTTCCGTTGGCAAACAGGGAAATATGCTCCACGCCAAGATACTTGCATAGCGCCTGTTCCAGTTGCTGATGAAATGGCCCACCGTTGGTCAGTTGTCGATTTGCCCATATCTGCTCCAGATACGGAAGCAACTCCTCCAGCGGGGGAAGATATGGGCGCGTAACGTAGATCGGGTCATTCTTCACGAGGCACTGCTCCATGGAATCGCCTGTCATTGTCTGCACAAACCCGCTGTTCCGTCTATGGTTTTCGTTCCGTCGGCCGGTACATCAGTTGAGTTATTTGCTCCGACACCAGACCAATCAGAAAAATTGTCACAGAAGAGCTCAGCAAGAATATCGTTGCCAACGAAAGGCGGCCGTGGCTGAGAAACGTGAAAGCATAGTAGCCGACGCCGATGAACGCGTGGAGCATGGCAACCGGCGCGAAGAGCTTGAGCGGCGAATACAGCGTTCCAATCTTGAAAATAATCAGCAGAAAGCGGATGCCATCGCGCCATAAACGAATATGGCTTGCCGTTCCCTGCATTCTTGGCTGCACGTCGATGGGTTCGTAGGTCACTGAGTAACCGGCCCGAAAGAAGGCCATGGTGATGGTGGTCGGATATGAAAAGCCATTCGGCAAAAGGTAGAGGAACTCAAGAAATTTCTCGCGCCGCGCCGCCCGGAACCCGGAGGTCAGATCCTTAACGCGGCGCCCGACCATCCACGACGCAAGACGGTTATACAGACCATTGGCAAAGCCCCGGTGAAAGCTCGCCTGCCCAGCCCCGTCGCGCGCACCGACAACCATGTCGTAACCTTCGTCAAACTTTGCTAACAAGCGGGGAATGTCCTCCGGCCGATGCTGACCATCGCCATCCATGAAGACCAGAACATCCCCATTGGCATGCCGTGCCCCGGTCTTTATCGCAGCCCCATTGCCCTTTGAATATGGGTGCCGAATCGCACGGCAACCGGCTGCAATTGCGATATCCGAGGTTTGATCGCTGGATCCATCATCGACCACGATGATTTCGGCATCCCGATATTTCCCCCGCAAGCTTTCAAGAAACAGACCAAGCGCTGCGCTTTCATTTTTTGCCGGAATTATTATCGATAACATGATCCGCACGCTGAGAGCGCTCCTCTATCCATTTTTCAATTTCGTCCGCGAGCTTGCGATTGTACCCAAAAGTATCCGATGCTTTTGCCAGTGCTAGCTGATGACGAGCCGCATCGAATTGCCCCTCGCTCGCAAGAATATCAGCATAGTTCAGGCGAACTTGAGATGCCCCCGGCGTAAGCTCAAGAGCATCAAGCAAGAGCCGCTTGGCTCCCTCCTTGTCTCCCCCGGCAGTGACACGCAACGCAGCAAGGTTAGCCAGCATTGCGGTTCGTGAAGTTCCTTGCAATTTTGGATTATCTATCGCCACCCGCAAGATGTGTTCGAGATGGTCGAATGTAAACGATGGCGAGTTTTGTTCTGCGACCTCCATCAGCGAAATTACAATCATGTAGAGTGCATTTGGCGGGACGCCATAGCGGAGGCGGCGTTCAAACTCCGCGAGATCCTCCGGAATCTGCCTGCCCTCAATCACGGCCATCGTGATCTTGCCAAGGAAGGGGGCCAGCGCGTCCTGATCCGCTTCCTGCGACGCTTGGAGATATTGGTGAATTTGCGGTGCCAGTTCAGCGAGTCGTGAAGGATTGCTGCGCACGACGCCGATCAGCGTGGATGCCGAGTCGTAATTTGCCCGTGCCGACGCTGGATGCAGTCGCGCCTCGTGGAGCGGGTAGAACGCCCCGTCGCCCATCATGTGCGCCCGATTGAGCGTTACGCTCGACACCACTACAAGCACCATTAACGCCACAAGAAGTCGTATTCTTGGAAATGAGTTCAGCGCGGTGTGGGCCATGTAAGCCAAGGCGAACAACACGCCCCACATGGCCAGATAGTTGCGGTGCTCATGCACTATTTCGAGCGCAAAGACACTCGACTCCAGCGTGTGCCCCATGTAGAACCACGTCACGCCAAGCGCGAATATAGGCCAGGAGCGAACGCGCGCTACGGCCACAACGATCAACACAGCATGAAATATTGCCGCCCACAAGGTAGTGACCGGATTCAGCCACCCGCGCGAAATAACAAAGTCATCGTGGTATAAGCCAAACAGATGACTTTGCGGGAAAACAATCTGGCGCAGATAAAACACAAGCACGCGAAGCTCGGTCTGGAGGCGCTCCAGCGCATTGAAGTTACGTGCAGACGCCTCCTGCACCAGCCAGCCGGGGTGACTGACCAAAAAATAGATAATGTAGAGTGCCAACAGCAGGGGGATGCCTTGCCACACCCAGGCCCATGACCGCTCCAGCCATGTTTTCGGCACCAACGGCCGAATGACGGCCCATTCGAGCAGCCAAGCATAGCCCACAGTCAGGATACCGTTCTCCTTGGTATATACCGACAGCGCGGTAAACAAACCCAGGACACCCAGCGCCAGCATGAAATGGACGCCGCGCCGACTGGCAATACCCTTTGCCCGAAAATGCAGGTAACCGAGCAGCCCCAGCAACGTGAATGTCGCAGACAGACTGGTCATGCGTTGCACGACATAGAGAACCGATGTCATGCACAGCGGGCTCAGCACCCAGACTGCCGCCACAAAAAGCGCCAGGCCATCGAGCGTATCCGGTTCCCTGGCTGGCCCCGATTTCAAGATCAGTCGGCAGACGCGACGCGTCAATAACCAAACCAGGCAACCGTTCACAAGATGGATCAACACATTTTCCAGCTTGTAATAGAACGGATGCAGCCCATGAAAAACGTGATCCAGCGCAAACGTGAACATCGCCAGCGGCCGCCCGAGCGGCCCCGCATGGGCATAAGACCATGCCCCGCGCCTCAACTCTTCGAGAGACAACGAGGTGACATGCACGCCTTGATTGAAAACCAACGCGCCATAGTCGTCAAAAACGAACCCCCCCGACAAGCCCGGCCAGTAGAGGCCAAAACCGACCACCAGTGCCAATAACAGGAGCAGGAAATGCAAGCGGGTTTGAGATGACATTTGCAGCCCAGGCCTAAAGCCAAAAACAAAAGAAAAAGCCCCGGTTTCCCGGGGCCTGCAATAAACCCTTGAAATTGCTTACCGGCAGGAAGCGGGCAGGAAGCGCGGATTGATTGGCGTGGTGGCAGCAAAAGTTCTGCAACGCCAGACAATAATGCCATTTACCGTACTCGACGCAGAAAGCGACAAGGTTCGGTTAGCCCCCAAGACTGTGAGTTGAGGGGTAGCTGACATGGTGATGTCAATCCGATCACAGCCATTAGCGCCAAGAACGCATCGTACAGATGCAACCTGACCAGCTGCCGCCGAATTAAAGCCTGCGGACAAAGTACTAGGAGGGAAAGCACCATTTGCCGACACAAACTCGGCGACAGAGGTTTTAGCCTCAGCGCCACGGGCCAAGCCTTCTGAGATGCGGGAACGAATCATATAGTCCTGATAAGCCGGCAGCGCGATGGCGGCCAGAATACCGACGATCGCCACGACGATCATCAGTTCGATCAGGGTAAAGCCTTGTTGAACACGTTTCATTTGAATCTCCTTTTTTCGAAAGAAGCGGGAAACCGCTGGCTTAGTACTATCACAATCCGTGCCAGCCTTATAGCATATGCCGACTGGCACGTAAAATCGAGGTTTTCATTTGCCATTACAGCAATACCAATTAAAACCACAGGCCAAGAAGTGCCGCAAACCGTCACCTACCCATAGCACGATTGGTCACTTCCTGGAGAAACCCGGCTGCGGTCGAAACCAAAAAATTGCAAAAAAACCGGCCTGCGCCGAAGCAGGGCAATGTCTATCTCGGCGAAAGAACACATCTTTGAAAATCAATGGCCGGCGCATCCCCGGCAAATCAGCAGTCCACCTGACTCGACTTGAGGAAGACCTCGGCGTATTTGTGGTAGATATCGCTGTTGACGAACACATCATGCAAATCTGGGTCTATGTGGCCGTTATGGCGGAATTTTTCCAGGATACCCAAGGCCTGTGACAGGGTCATCGCTTCCTTGTACGGTCGGTCACCGGCCGTCAAGGCCTCGAAAATGTCGGCAATGGCCATCATGCGGGCCTGCCAACTCATCTCGTCACGGTTGAGGCCGCGCGGATAGCCCTTGCCGTCCATGCGCTCGTGATGGCCGCCGGCGTATTCGGGAACGTTCTTCAGGTGCTTGGGCCAGGGCAGTTGCTCGAGCATCTTGATGGTGGCGCTGATGTGGTAATTGATGATCTCGCGCTCAGCCTCGGTCAGCGTGCCGGCGCGGATGGTGAGGTTTTCAAGTTCGTCTGCCGTGAGGAAATCCGCCTCTTCACCAGCGATGTTTCGCCAGCGATAGCTATGGGAAATAACGCGAACGCGCTCGATGTCGTCATCACTCATGCGCTCGCTGCCGATGTTCGATTTATGCAGGCAGTTGCGGTCGACCTCGATTTTTGCCGCAATTTCACGAAATTCAGATTCCACCCGGTCCCTGGACTCACCTTCAGCGATCATTCGCAGCATGCGAATTTCGGCATCGCGCCGGATCACTTCGAAGCGGGTGTCGATCAGTTCGATGCGGTCGAAGATGGTTTGCAGCTTGGTCGCCTTGTCGACGATGTGCACCGGCGTCGTGACCTTGCCGCAATCATGCAGCAGTGCGGCGATGCGCAGTTCGTAGCGATCCTTGTCGGTCAGCTGGAAATCGGCGAGCGGCCCTTCGCTGGTGGCATGTGCAGCCTCGGCCAGCATCATCGTCAATTCCGGTACGCGCTGGCAGTGCTCGCCGGTGTAGGGCGATTTTTCGTCGATCGCCAAGTTGATGAGCTGGATGAATGACTCGAATAGTTGTTCCAGCTGGCGCACCAGTTGCCGGTTTGTCAAGGCGATGGCAGCCTGCGAGGCGAGCGATTCGGCAAGGCGCTGGTCGGCTTCGGAAAACGGCACGACTACGTCGTGGCTCGGCATGTTGGCGTTGATCAGTTGAAGCACGCCGATGATATCACCCTCGTGGTCGCGCATCGGCACGGTGAGGAAGGATTGCGAACGGTAGCCGTTCCGTTCGTCGAATTTGCGCGTGCCGGAGAAGTCGAAGCCCTTGGCGACATAGGCGTCGGCGATATTGACCGTCTGCCCGGAGATGGCCGCGTAGGCAGCGACCATGGTGTCGTTGGGCGTACCGTCGTCGCGATAGAGCGGCAGATCGGGAAACTTGCCGGATACCGGGTTGCCGCTGGTGCCGCCGAAGGCAATATTCAGCGAGTCGGTACGGACGATTTCGAAATGCAGGTGGTGCTTGTCTTCCGACAGCAGATAGAGGGTACCACCATCGGCCCGCGTGATCGACTTGGCGGCAATGACAATCTTTTCCAACAGGCGGCCGAGGTCGCGCTCGTTGGACAGCGACGCACCGATGTCGTTGAGGTGTTCAAAGCGACGGAAGAGATCGTCAAGCGTTCCCACGACGTTCCCCGCTCATGGCATGACGCTCCTTCAAAACTTGAAGACCTGATTGTTGCGCAGCATCTGCGGCTTGAATTCGCCTAGACAACGCTCGATTTCCGCCATCGTCAGCTCCATTTGCCCCGGCTTGAGATGCGTGATGTGTATTTCGCAGGGCCGCTCCAGCTTGCGCAACTCCACGGCCAGCATGCTGGGGCAGAGGTGTTTGGAAAGGATGGCCAGGCGTTCCTCACGGTCGGGGAAGGCGCACTCGATGATGACATGGCGCAGGTTGTCGATCCGGTTGACCGCCTGCCAGAAAGCGTCACATGGCCCGGTGTCGCCGGAGAAGACCAGGCTGCCGGCCCCGGAATCGAGGCGATAGGCAACCGCCGGTATGGTGTGATCGACCGGCAGCGCCGTGAAGGTGCGTCCACCGACCGTCACCGGCTGCTGCAAGTCGATCGGCTGATAACGCATGAACGGATTGTCGGCCGATGGCACCTCGGCGAAATCCGGCCAGATCAGCCAGTTGAGGACGTGCGCCTTGAGAATATTGAGCACTGCCTGGGTGCCGTAAACCGTCAGCGGCTTGCTGCGGCGGTCGGCAACCGAGTCGATCATCAGCGGCAGGCAGGCGATGTGATCGAGGTGAGTATGAGTCAGGAAAACATGATCGATACGCGCCAGTTCGGCAATACTCAGATCCCCTAGCCCGGTGCCGGCGTCGATCAGTACATCTTCGTCGACCAGTAGTGAGGTTGTGCGCAGGTGCTCGCCACCGATGCCGCCGCTACAGCCGAGAATTCTCAGTTTTATCGTCATTTGGTCTCGAAAGTAGTGACCTGGCCCCGGATTTAGTGCGATAAATCGTTATGCAGGCGCAGGATTCGTTCCAGACAAACGGCATACGACCTGCATTCAGGTAACAATTTTGTCGAGATTGTACAACCGCGCCTTGGTTCCAGCCCAATTCTGCACGCTAAAAACCCCCAGGCATGCAATCACGGTCGGATGGATAATTCCATCCGGATACCGGCAATCTCGACGACATCCTTGTTGTTCAGCGTGTAGGCCTCACCGTCGAGTTCCTTGCCATTGACGGTGGGAAACTTGTCGCCTTCAACATGGGTGACAAAAACGCCTTCAGGGCGGCGTGCGATGACGGCCACCTGCACGCCGGGCTTGCCGAGCGTGGTGAGGGTTTTGGTCAGGTCCAGCACCTTGCCGGCGTTGGGGCCGGTCAGCAGGCGGATCGTTACCGCCGGCGCCAGGGCCGGGGGCGGTGCCGGTGGCCGCGGAATCATGATCTGCGTATCGGAAAATGTCCGCGCCGGTTCCGGCGAAATCGGAATGCCGGCGGCAATCGATGCGGCGTCGTTATCGACACCGGCAACGGCCGCTTCGGTCATGTACTTGAGCTTGTATTTACCCAGTTCAACGACATCGTTGTTTTTCAGGACATGCTTCTTGATTGGCTGCCCGTTGACCAGCGTGCCGTTGGTACTGTTCAAGTCCTCGAGAAAGGAATCGTTGAGGAAGGTGACGACTGCGGCGTGGTCGCCCGAGATGGCCAGACTATCGATCTGGATATCGTTATGCGGCTTGCGCCCGATGGTGATCCGCTCCTTGTTGAGCGGAATTTCCTTGAGCACCAGCCCGTCCATCGAGAGGATCAGTCTTGCCATCTTGCCTTTCCTGTCTTAGCCGAAGCGGGAAAGCAGCTTCTGCCACCAACCGGCGCGCGCCGGAAACCCCCCGCGCACCCTCGTCACAATCACCGAGACGTTATCACGTCCGCCATTATCGTTTGCCATCTGCACCAGTTGCTCCGCCAAAATGTCCGGATCCGTGCCGAGCGCCTGCACCGCCTGCCCGATTTCCTCATCGTCGACCATGTCGCTCAGGCCGTCGGAACACAGCAGGTAAAGGTCACCTGGCTGCACCTCGAAATCCCGGAGTTCGGGATTGACCCTCAGGTCAACCCCCAACGCGCGGGTCACCAGATTGCGGCGGCGGGAAACACGGGCTTGCTCAGCGCTAATCATGCCACTGTCGAGCTGTTCTTGTAAGAGCGAATGATCGCGCGTCAGACATTCAAGACGCCCCGCGCGCAACCGATACAGACGGGAATCGCCAAGATGCGCCACCGTCAGCCGGTTGTCGTAGAACCAGGCGACGACCAGCGTGGTGCCCATACCGGCAAACTGCGGCTGATTCTGGGCGGCAAAGTAGATTTCGGCGTTGGCTTCTTCGATCCGTTCCCGCAACTGGCGATGGGCAACGCGCAGCCCCGAGGGATCGAACTCCTGCGGCTCGCGGTCGTCCGGCGTACGGATGATACTGTCGGCGAGCAGGGTGGTCGCCATGCTGCTCGCCACTTCGCCGGCGTTGTAGCCGCCCATTCCGTCGGCCAGGATGGCAAGGCCCAGCGCTGCATCGCAGAACACCGCATCCTCGTTATGCGGACGCAGCTTTCCCGGGTCGGTGCGGACGGCCATTTCGAGGGCTTCGGTCAGGGGCATTGATTCAGGCTTACTTCAACGGGACGGGATGGATATCATGCCAGCATATCCTTGGCGTATCCGTGAGGTATCTCTCACTTCAGTGGCAGTTCGACACCCAAACCGTGCTCCCGCGCGGCAGCCAGCACCCGGAGTCCGACCGCGAGATCCTGGATGGCCATTCCTTGCGACTCGAAGACGGTAATCTGCTCAGTGGACCTCCGCCCGGCACGCTGGCCAATGATGATGTCGCCCAGCTCCACCAGCTGGCGGGAATGCAGTCGCCCTTTTTCCAGCAGTGGCAGCAGGTCGCCGGCCTCGGCCAGTGCGGTCGGAACGGCATCGACGGCGATCAGCGAGGCGCGCTTGAGCGTCGCCTCGGAGAGTTCCTGACGAATCAGCGCATTCGAGCCGGCCGCGTTAATGTGCGTCCCCGGCTCCAAGTAGTCGGCGTCGAACAGCGGCTGTGCGGCAGTGGTGACCGTGCCGAGCAGGTCGCTGCCGCGCACAGCGTCCTCGGCACTCGCCGCAGGTACCACGAGCGCACCGGTCAATTCGCTCATGCGCCTGCAGAAAACCGCCAGCTTGTCGGCCTTGCGGCTGAACACCTTGACACGCTCCAGCGGCAAGGCGGCACAAATTGCACGGACATGCCCTTCAGCCTGCCAGCCGGCACCGAAGATGCCAGCCACCTTTGCGTCGGGCCGCGCCAGCCACTTGGCGGCGACGCCGCTCGCGGCACCGGTGCGGATCATGCCCATGTAGTCGGCCTCGATGACGGCCAGCAAGCTGCCGGTTGCCGCGTCGAACAGATGAACGAGAAAACGATTGCCACTGCGGTTGCTGGTGTAGGCCTTGTAGCCGAGCACACCCTGCGCCGGCAAGGCGCCCTGCAGGATGTGCAGCACCGTCTGCGGCAGGCGGGTGCGGGCGCGCGGCGTATCCTGGGCCTGACCGAGCGCCAGGTCGCGATGCGCTGATTCCACCGCCTCCAGCGCCATGGTTGCGGTCAACACCTGTTTTACGTCGTTTTCCGTGAGAAACAGCGCCATGCCTTCCGCTCCTTAAACGATGGTGACATCCTGGCGGGCGAGTATCCTCTGCTCCAGCCAGCGCCCGACGACGACGACCAGCAGCGCGCCGATGGCGCCCGCCGCCTTGGCCGACCACTCGGGCAGGGGCGGCAGCAGGTCGATGACGCCGGGGTCGGTGAAGATCATCTGGCCGGCGACATAGCCGAGCAGGCCGGCGCCGAGCAGGACAATCCACGGCCAGCGTTCCATCCAGCGCAGAATCAGTTGGCTCGACCAGACGATGAGCGGAATGCTGACCGCCAACCCGAAGAGCAGCAACGCCAGACTGCCATGCGCGGCGCCGGCGACGGCGATCACGTTGTCGAGGCTCATCACGAAATCAGCGATGACAATGGTCTTGACTGCCCCCCACAGATGGGTCGAGGGTTTGATGTCGTGGCCCTCCTCGTCTTCCGGCAGCATCAGCTTGACGGCGATCCAGACCAGCAAGAGGCCGCCAACCAACTTGAGCCACGGCAGGTTCATGACCAGCGCGGCAAACACCGTGAGCACGACGCGCAGGCTGACGGCGCCAGCCACCCCCCAGAAGATGCCCGTCTTGCGCTGTTCGGGTGACAAGTTGCGGCAGGCGAGCGCGATGACCACGGCGTTGTCGCCGGAGAGCACGATGTCGATCAGGATGATCTGACCGACGGCAATCCAGAAAAGGCTGGAAGTTAGATCGAGTTCCATAAAAACCAGACGAAAAAAAGGCGGGCACGGAGCCCGCCTTTTCAGTTGAGCAAGGCTCGAATTTTACAGCAATGCCTTGAGCAGCTTGGCCATTTCGGACGGGTTGCGCGTCACCGTGAAACCACACTCTTCCATGATGGCGAGCTTGGCATCGGCGGTATCGGCACCGCCGGAAATCAGGGCACCAGCGTGACCCATGCGCTTGCCGGCCGGCGCGGTAACACCGGCGATGAAGCCAACGATCGGCTTCTTCATGTTGGCCTTGCACCACATGGCGGCTTCGGCTTCGTCAGGACCGCCGATTTCGCCAATCATGATGACCGCGTCGGTATCCGGATCGTCGTTGAAAGCCTTCATGACGTCGATGTGCTTCAGACCGTTGATCGGGTCACCACCGATACCGACGGCAGACGACTGGCCGAGACCGATTTCGGTCAGCTGGCCAACGGCTTCGTAGGTCAAGGTGCCGGAGCGGGAAACCACACCGATACGACCCTTGCGGTGGATGTGACCCGGCATGATGCCGATCTTCACTTCGTCCGGGGTAATCAGGCCGGGGCAGTTCGGGCCGAGCAGCAGGGTTTTCTTGCCGCCCTTGGCTTCCTTTTCCTTCATCTTGTTGCGCAGGATCAGCATGTCGCGAACAGGAATGCCTTCGGTGATGCAGATGGCCAGATCGAGGTCGGCTTCAACAGCTTCCCAGATCGCAGCGGCAGCACCCGGGGGCGGCACGTAGATGACGGAAACGGTGGCGCCGGTTTCGGCAGCAGCTTCCTTGACCGAAGCGTAGATGGGGATGTTGAAGATGGACTCGCCGGCCTTCTTCGGGTTCACGCCGGCAACGAAGCATTCCTTGCCGTTGGCGTACTCCTGGCACTTTTCCGTATGGAACTGACCGGTCTTGCCGGTAATGCCCTGGGTAATGATGCGGGTGTTCTTATTGATGAAAATGGACATTCAATAGCTCCTTACTTGACCGCAGCAACGATCTTGGTGGCGGCTTCGGCCATGGAATCAGCAGAGATGATCGGCAGACCGGAATCCTTCAGGATCTTCTTGCCCAAATCTTCATTGGTACCCTTCATGCGCACAACCAGCGGCACGCTGAGGTGGGTCAGCTTGGCTGCAGCGACAACGCCTTCGGCGATGGTGTCGCACTTCATGATGCCGCCGAAGATATTGACCAGAATGCCCTTGACCTTGGGGTTCTTGAGCATGATCTTGAAGGCTTCGGTCACCTTCTCGGTCGTGGCGCCGCCGCCGACGTCGAGGAAGTTGGCCGGCTCGGCGCCGAACAGCTTGATGGTGTCCATGGTGGCCATGGCCAGACCTGCACCATTCACCAGACAGCCGATGTTGCCGTCGAGGGAGATATAGGCGAGGTCGAACTGGGAGGCTTCGACTTCATCCGGATCTTCTTCGTCCAGGTCGCGCATGGCGACAATTTCTTCCTGACGGTAGAGGGCGTTGGAGTCGAAGTTGAACTTGGCGTCGAGCGCCTTGACGGTGCCGTCGCCTTCGTGGATCAGCGGATTGATTTCGGCCAGCGAAGCATCCGTTTCCATGTAGCAGGTGTAGAGCTTCTTCAGCGTGTCGACACATTGCGGAATGGAGCTTTCCAGCATGCCCATGCCCTTGGCCAGGGTCAGGGCCTGCTCGTCGGTCAGGCCGACCAGCGGGTTGACGAAAACCTTGACGATCTTTTCCGGGGTCTTGTGGGCGACTTCCTCGATGTCCATGCCGCCTTCGTACGAAGCCATGATGGCGACGGACTGGGTGGCGCGATCGGTCAGCGCGGCAACGTAGTACTCGTGCTTGATGTCGGCACCTTCTTCGATCAGCAAGTGACGAACCTTCTGGCCTTCCGGACCGGTCTGGTGCGTGATCAGCTGCATGCCGAGGATCTGGCCGGCGTACTCACGCACTTTTTCCAGCGATGTTGCGACCTTGACGCCACCGCCCTTGCCACGGCCACCAGCGTGAATCTGGGCCTTGACGACCCAGACCTTGCCGCCCAGGGTTTCGGCTGCCTTGACCGCGTCTTCGACGGTCGTGCAGTGAATCCCGCGCGGAACCGTAACGCCGAATTTCTTCAGGATTTGTTTGCCCTGATATTCGTGAATTTTCATGCGCTTTCCTTGCGTTTAGTTGAGTTGCGAGCAATGAGCAGCAGCCAAATGATCCCCCGACCCCGCCCGGTAATACCGTCTTTGAACCGAAAATGTTACCACATACCGACCAAATTATTGCAGCCGAAAATTCATAATTACAGTGGCGATTCAGTTGCCTGCATCGCTTTTCGCAGCAGCGGCAGTAGCATCCCGGCAGCCAGCACCAGGCTGATCACCGAGGCAAGCCAGAAGCCGGCAACGCCGAGCGGCGGCAACCAGCGGTAGCAAAGCCAACTGCCGCCAAGCAGGCCAACACCCCAGAAACAGAAGGTCTGCACCAGCATCGGCACGAAGGTCACGCGATAGGCGCGCAGCGCATGGCCGGCGACCGTCTGCAGCGCATCGAAAAACTGGTAGAGCGCGACATAGACAACCAGGCTCGCCGCCACTGCGCGCACCGCCGGATCGTCGGTGTAAGCGGCAATCACCGGTGCCGCGGCGAACCAGAGTAGCAAGCCAACCAGCGTCGACAACAAGGCCGCGAGTGCCAGCCCGGCCTTGATCGCAGCATGCGCCCGCGGCCAGTCGCGGCCGCCGACCGCCTGGCCGACCGCGGCCATGGTGGCGATGGCCAACGACAGCGGCAGCATGTAGGTCAGCGCCGAGATATTGGCAATGATGCGGTGCCCGGCGACGACGGTCGCCCCGAGCGAGGCGATGAACAGGCTGATTAGAGTGAAGGACGTGATCTCGACGAGATTGGACAGCCCCATCGGCAGCCCGAGGTGCAGCAGTTCGCGCCAGCGTCGGGCATCCGGCGCCGCCCAGTTGGCAAACGGGCGATAGCGTTTGCCGAGCGGCCCGAAGGCGAGATAGGCGGCGCCGCCGAGACAAGCCAGCCAGGCGATGATGATGTTGGATAGCCCACAGCCGATCACCCCAAGCGGCTCGCCGGTCCAGCCCTGCAGGGCCAGCCCCCAGGCCAGCACGGCGTGCAGTGCCAGGGCGCCGAGGCCGATGCCCATCAGCACGCGCGGCTTGCCCAGCGCGTTGCAGAAAGCGTAAAAGGTTCGGTAGAACAGCGAAGCCGGCAGCCCCCAGGCGAGCAGGCCGAGATAGGCGGTCACCTTGCTCGCCACCTCCGCATCCATCGTCACCGTGCCGAGCAGCCATTGCGGATTGCGCAGAAAAAGCACGCCCGGCACCGCCAACGCCAGCGCCAGCCAGAAGCCCTGCTGCAACACGCCGGCCACCTCGCCGTCGCGCTTCGCCCCGTGCAACTGGGCGACGACCGGCGCCACCGCCTGCAGGATACCGACCAGCGCGAACACCACCGAGATCTGGATGCCGCCGCCGATCGCCACCGCCGCCAGATCGGCGGCGCTGACGTGGCCGAGCACGGCGGTATCGACAACCATCATGCCGATGGACGAAAGCTGGGCGATAAGTATGGGAAGTGCGTGGGCCAGCAGGGCCCGGGCGGCGGTGAGCAGCATGGGGCGCGATTGTCGCACGCACCTCATGCCTGTTGCGGTCGACCGGCAAAAACAGGGCAAATTGATCTGGCTCAAGCAGCCCTGCCCGCCGCGAGCAGAAAATCTGCGGTTCAGGAGGGAGCCAATAATGAACAAGGGCCTACACGCCATCGAATGCGCCAGCCGCGACGAAATCGTCGCCCTGCAGACCGAACGCCTGCACTGGACACTGCACCACGTTTTCGGCAACGTGCCGCACTACAAGGCGAAATTCGACGCTGCCGGCGTCCATCCGGACGACTTCAGGTCGCTCGCCGATCTCGCCAGGTTCCCCTTCACCACCAAGCAGGATCTGCGTGACAACTACCCCTACGGCATGTTCGCCGTGCCGCGCGAACAGGTGGTGCGCATTCACGCCTCCAGCGGCACCACCGGCAAGCCGACCGTCGTCGGCTACACGCAGAAGGACATCGACACCTGGGCTGACCTGATCGCCCGCTCGATCCACGCGTCCGGCGGACGTCCGGGCGACATCGTGCATGTCGCCTATGGCTACGGGCTATTTACCGGCGGACTGGGCGCCCACTACGGGGCCGAGAAATTGGGCTGCACGGTGATCCCGATGTCCGGCGGGCAGACCGAGAAACAGGTTCAGCTGATCTGCGATTTCAAGCCGAACATCATCATGGTCACGCCGTCCTACATGCTCAACATCGCCGACGAATTCCGCCGCCAGGGCATCGATCCGCGCAGTACCGACCTGCGCATCGGCATCCACGGCGCCGAACCGTGGACCGACGCCATGCGCAAGGAGATCGAGGCCGCCTTCGGCATCGACGCCATCGACATCTACGGACTGTCGGAAGTCATCGGCCCCGGCGTCGCCAACGAATGCGCCGAGACCAAGGACGGCCCGGTGATCTGGGAAGACCATTTCTTCCCCGAGATCATCGACCCGAACACCGGCGAGGTCCTGCCCGAGGGTAGCCAGGGCGAGCTGGTGTTCACCTCGCTGACCAAGGAAGCGATGCCGGTCATCCGCTACCGCACCCGCGACCTGACCCGCCTGCTGCCGCCGACCGCCCGATCGATGCGCCGCATCGGCAAGATCACCGGGCGCTCGGACGACATGCTGATCATCCGCGGCATCAACGTCTTCCCGTCGCAGATTGAGGAACTGATCCTCCGTCAGCCCAAGCTGTCGCCGCATTACATGCTGGAAGTGACACGCGACGGCCATCTCGATTCGCTGAAGGTCGATGTCGAACTGAAACCGGAGTTCCAGTTCGCCAGCGCGCCGGAGAAGGAATTCGTGGCGCACGACCTGCAGCACCACATCAAGTCCTACATCGGCATTTCGGCCCGCATCGATATCGTCGAAATCGGCGGCATCGAGCGCTCGCTCGGCAAGGCCAGGCGCGTCATCGACAAGCGGCCGAAGTAGGCCTCAGACGATGCGGGCGCGCAGCGTGCCGACGCCATCGACGCCCGCCTCCAGCACGTCGCCCGGCAGCAGCGGCCCGACTCCGGCCGGCGTGCCGGTGTAGATCAGGTCGCCGGCTTCCAGGCGAACCAGTGTCGACAGGTTGGCGATGATGTCCGCCACCTTCCAGCTCATCGCCGCCAGATCGCCGTCCTGGCGGGTTTTGCCATTGACCGTCAGCCAGATGCGCCCGTTGGCCGGGTGCCCTACCTGCGCCACCGACTGGATCACGCCGGCTACCGCCGACTGGTCGAAGCCCTTGCCCATATCCCACGGGTGGCCCTTCTCCTTGGCCTGCGCCTGAATGTCGCGGCGCGTCAGGTCGAGGCCAACGGCGTAGCCGAAAACGAGGCTTTTTGCCTGGTTGACCGCAACATTCGCCCCGCCGGCACCGAGCGCGACAACCAGCTCGATTTCGTGGTGCAGGTTCCTGGTCAGCGGCGGGTAGGCGACGACGAGTTCGCCCGTGCCGCTCACCACGGTATCGCCCGGCTTCATGAAGAAAAATGGCGGCTCGCGCCCCTCGGCCTGCTCAAGCGCCCCCATCTCGCGGGCATGATCGGCATAATTGCGGCCGACGCAATAAACGCGGCGCACCGGAAAGAAATCCGTACTGCCGGCGACCGGCAGCGCGGCGTGGAAATGCGGCGGGAATACGAAGGTCATGACGCCCCTTTCTGCACAGGTGAAATTGGCCGCTAGTGTGCAATAGTTCCTGATGCCGACGCCAGCCAACTGGTAAAATTTGACCATGGAATACATGCCGAGAACCGGGGGTGAGTTAGCGTGACCGCCAGAACATTTCGCTTTAGCGCCCTGAGCGCGGCCCTGCTGTCGACCACCCAGGCATGGGCGATCGGGTTTGGCGACATCGTCCTGCACTCGCGCATCGGCGAGCCGTTGCGGGCGGAAGTGCCGATCAATGCCGAAGCCGACGAACCTCTCGAAACCACCTGCTTTTCGCTGGCCCCGATGAACGGTTCCGACCTGCCGGTCATCTCCTCCGCCAAGACCAAACTGGTGCGCGAAGGCAATCGTTACCGGCTGCACATCACCGGCAGCAAGCCGATTTCCGAACCGATTTTCCTGATTGGCCTGCGCGCCGGCTGTGGTGTCGATCTGCAGCGGGATTACGTGCTGATGCCGGCCGAACCACTGGCTCTGGCCAGCCCACCGCCCGCGACTACGAGCGTCGGCGCGCCCACCGCAGCCAATGGAACGCGCAGCCGCGGCGCGGCGATTCAGGAATGGCGCGCCAGCGAGGGCGATACCTTGGAAGGCATTGCCGAAACACTGGTCCCGGACAATCTGGCGCAGCAGCGACGGATGCTGGCCGCGCTCAAGCGCGCCAATCCGCAACTGAGCGGCCGCCCGGCGCTGGCCGACGGCACTGCGGTCGTCATTCCCGATGTCAAGCAGCGCGTCGCCGCCGAACGCGACACACTGCCCCCGCAGGAGACGAAGCCACGCAGCGAACCGCCGCCCCCGCCTCCGCCGCCACCCAAGGTCGCCAAACCTGTCGCGCCGCCGAAGGCGAGTGGCGTCGACCGCGTCGTTCTCGGCGAACCGCCGGCCGAAATCAAGCCCGGCGAAAAAGACGCACCGCCCAAAGGCAGCAAGGCCGAGCTAGATGAGCGCATGCTCAAGATGGAAACAACGATCCAGCTGCTCCATACGCAGATCGAAGCGCTCGACAAGGCGCTGGCGCTGACCGCGGAAACGCTGACCCTGCAGCAGAAACTGCAGGCCGCCCAGGCCGCCAGCGGCGCCCTGCCCGCCCCCGTCGCGAAACCTGCCGAACCGCCACCACCGGCCCCAAGCAACAGCAACTGGCTCGAGATCCTGCTCAGCGCCTTGGCGGGCGGCGCCATTGCCGGCGGCCTCACCCATATCCTCGGGCGCCGGCGCGATCGCCGCGTGGACGACAAACGTCCGCTGCCCATCCCGCAGGAGCGACATCCGGCGAAACCCGCGTCGGCCGCGCTGGCGGAAACGCCCCCGACGAAGCCGGCAGTCGCGGTCGAGTCCCCGGAAAAACCCGCCGCTGCGGCAGACGTTCAGCTCGACGCCTTTTCGCGGGCGCCGACTGACCTGAAGCCTGTCGAAGTCCGCTTCGACCAGGATGAGAGTGCGATTGCCCTGGCGGAGATCATGCTCTCCTTCGGCCGCCCGCAAGGCGCCGCCGAAACCTTGGCCCGGCATATCGAAGAAAGCGCCTCGGACAACCCGCGGCCGTGGCTGATGCTGCTTGATCTTTACCGGCGCAGCGGCCTGAGCGGCGAGTACACCAGACTGCTGCCCGCCCTGCGCCAGAAATTCAACCTGCAGGTGCCAGCCTGGCAGGATCTCCAGACCCCGGTTTCAGGGCTCAAGTCACTCGAGGACTACGAGCACATCGTCTCCCGCATCACCGCCATCTGGGGAACGCAGGAATGCATGGACTACCTCTACCAGCTGGTCCATGACAACCGCGCCGGCCAGCGCAGCGGTTTTCCGCTCGAAGTGGTCGAACAGATCGTCCTCCTCCTGCTCGTTCTGGAAGCCGCCTACGGCTTGCAGCGCCAACGCTAGACCGGGTTATCGACGTCGACGAACTCGCATTGCAGGCCGCACTGTGCGGCGAGATGGGCGGCCAGCGCCGCCACACCGTAACGCTCGGTGGCATGGTGTCCGCAGGCCAGGTAGGCGACGCCGCTTTCACGCGCGAGGTGTACGGTCTGCTCCGATATCTCACCTGAAATGAAGGCATCGACGCCGAGCGCGATGGCCTGCTCGAAGTAGCCCTGCGCGCCGCCGGTGCACCAGCCGAGACGGTGAACCGGGCGCTCCGGGTCGCCGATCAGCAGCGGCTGGCGCGCCAGTCCAATGGCAATCTGTTCGGCCAGCCGGCCTGCCGTCGTCGGCGCCGCGGCCTGCCCCAGCCAGGCGATATCCTGCTCGCCGAAACGCCCGTCGGACTGCCAGTCCAGGCGGCTTGCCAGTTGCGCGTTATTGCCCAGTTCCGGGTGCGCATCGAGCGGCAGATGGTAGGCGAGCAGGTTGATGTCGTGAGCGAGGAGGGTTTTCAGGCGCTGCCGGCGGATGCCGGTGACGCGACCATCCTCGCCCTTCCAGAAATAGCCGTGATGCACCAGCACGGCATCGGCGCCACGCGCCACGGCCGCATCGAGCAGCGCCTGGCTGGCGGTGACCCCGGCAACCACCCGCACGATCTCGGTGCGTCCTTCCACTTGCAGGCCGTTTGGGCAATAATCCCTGAACTTCGCGGGCTGCAGCAGCCCTTCCAGATACTCCACCAGTTCTTCACGTTTCATCGACACGGTCTTTCATGCGCAGGTTGTGGCTGATTTTTGCACAAACGGTAACGGTTGCGGTCGCGTTTCTGTTCGTGCTCCAGACGCTCAAGCCGGAGTGGCTGCCGTCGCGACCCGTTCCGGTCACGGTTCAGCAGGCGCCAAGCGCGGGGGCCGACGACGAGCACAAGGCCAGCGGCTCATATCGCGAAGCGGCGCGCGCCGCGTTGCCGGCTGTGGTCCACATCTACACGACCCAGATAATCAAGAAGCAGCGCCATCCGCTGCTCGACGACCCGGTCTTCCGCCACTTCTTCGGCGAGCGCCCGGAAGGCCCGCCGCAGCAGAATCTCGGCCTCGGCTCCGGCGTCCTGGTCAGCAACAATGGCTATATCCTGACCAATTTCCATGTCGTCGAGGCGGCCAAGGATATCCAGGTCTCGCTGAACGACGGCCACACCTACAAGGCCAAGGTTATCGGCAGCGACCCGGAATCCGACCTCGCCGTGCTGCAGATCAAGGCCGACAAGCTGCCAGCGATCACCTTCGGCCAGATGGAAACCCTGCGCGTCGGCGATGTCGTGCTGGCCATAGGCAATCCCTTCGGCGTCGGCCAGACAGTGACCATGGGCATCGTCTCGGCGCTCGGGCGCTCGCATCTCGGGATCAACACCTTCGAGAATTTCATCCAGACCGACGCCGCGATCAACCCGGGCAACTCGGGCGGCGCGCTGGTCGACGTCAACGGCAACCTGGTCGGCATCAACACGGCAATCTATTCGCGCACCGGCGGCTCGCTCGGCATTGGCTTCGCGATCCCCGTGTCGAGCGCCAAGAACATCATGGAGCAGATCATCCAGCACGGTGCCGTGACACGCGGCTGGATCGGCGTCGAAGCCCAGGAAATCACCCCCGAACTGGCTGAGTCCTTCGGCCTGCCGGACAACGACGGTGCACTGATCGCCGGCGTCGTGCGCGGCAGCCCGGCCGACGCCGCCGGCATCCGTCCCGGCGACGTGCTGCTGATGGTCGGCGGCAAGCCGGTCACCGACCCACAGGTCATGCTCGACCTGATCGCCGCGCTCAAGCCGGAGGAACGCTCGCCCTTCCGCCTGCGCCGCGACAAGAACGTCGTCGAATTGCAGGTCAAGGTCGGCAAGCGGCCGACCATGCGCCCGGAACAGGAGTGAGCGATGTGCCAGCTACTTGGAATGAACTGCAACGTACCGACCGACATCTGTTTTTCGTTTACCGGTTTCCAGGCGCGTGGCGGCGCCACTGACGTTCATTCCGACGGCTGGGGCATCGCTTTCTTCGAAGGGCGCGGCACCCGCGTCTTCCTCGAGCCGAAACCATCGTGCACGTCGCCGCTCGCCGAACTGGTGCGCCAGTACCCGATTCACTCGAAGAATGTCATCGCCCATATCCGCAAGGCGACGCAAGGCGTCGTCGGGCTCGAGAACACGCATCCGTTCATGCGCGAGTTGTGGGGACGCTACTGGATCTTCGCCCACAACGGCAACCTGCTCGATTTCACCCCTGAACTCGATGGCTGCTTCATCCCGGTCGGCCTGACCGACAGTGAGCGCGCCTTCTGCTGGCTGCTCCAGAAATTGCGCCGGCGCTTCGGCGGCACGCCGCCCGCGTCTGCCGACCTGTTTGCCGCAATCCATGAACTGACGCTGGAAATCGCCCGCCACGGCGAATTCAATTTCCTACTCTCGAATGGCGACTGGCTGTTCGCCCATGCCTCCACCAAGCTTGCTTACATCATCCGCCAGGCCCCGTTTACCCAGGCGCACCTCAAGGATCAGGACGTCACTGTCGATTTCAGCGACATGACGACTGCCGCGGACCGCGTGGCTGTCATCGCCACCCTGCCGCTGACCGACAACGAGGCGTGGACCGTGATGCCGGCCGGAACGCTATGGTGGTTCGCCGAGGGTGCTCCGGTGCAGATGCTGGAAACCCGGCCGGGGCCAGAAAAGAAACCGGCCTGACTACTTGCCGGTCAGCTTGCGGAATTCTTCTTCCGCCTGGTCCATTTCGACATCCATTTTTGCCTCTGTAGCGGGGTCGACCGCAACAGGCTCGACCGGCACCGGCCGCGAGACCAGGCGCGCGGCGAGGATGCCCAGTTCGTAAAGTAGGCACATCGGGATCGCCAACGCCAGTTGGGACACCACATCCGGCGGTGTCACCACGGCAGCGACGACAAAGGCGCCGACGATGAAATAGGAACGCCATTCCTTCAGTTTCTCGACCGTCACCACGCCGAGCTTGACCAGCACGACCAGCGCCACCGGCACCTGGAAGGCGATGCCGAAGGCGAGGAACATGGTCATCACGAACGACAGATAGGCTTCGATATCCGGCGCCGGCGTGATGCTCTTCGGCGCGAACCCGGCGATGAAACTGAACACCTGGCCAAAAACGAAGAAATAACAGAAGGCCATGCCGAGCATGAAGAGGAAGGAACTCGAAACGATCAGCGGAATGCCGAGCCGCTTTTCGTGCGCGTAGAGCCCCGGCGCAATGAAGGCCCAGGCCTGGTAGAGGATGTACGGCAGCGCCAGCACGAAGGCGACCATGGCCGTGACCTTGAGCGGCACCATGAACGGCGTGATGACGCCGATGGCGACCATCTTGGTCCCCTCCGGCAGCGCGGCGGTGAGCGGCGCGGCCAGAAAGTCGTAAATGGCACCCGGTCCCGGATAGATGCACAGGATACCGAGCATCACGGCCACGGCGATCAAGCTGCGCAAAAGACGGTCGCGCAATTCGACCAGGTGCGAGATGAACGACTCTTCCGGCGCGGATTGGGCCTGCGGATCGCTCATGCGGCAGGCTTGCCCGTGGTATCGACAGCGGCCGGCACCTGCGTTGCCTGCTGCACGGTTTCCTGCAGTTCGGCGGCTGCCGCCTGGGCCGGTGCCTCGACGGCGGCACGGGCAGTTTCGTATTCCTTGCGCACCGAATTCTCGAGTTCGCGCGCCGAGTCGGTTACCTGCGATTGCAGTTTCTTCAACTCGTCGAGCTGCATTTCGCGGTTGATGTCGGATTTGACGTCATTGACGTAACGCTGCGCGCGCCCGAGCAGGTGCCCGAGGGTGCGTGCCACTTTCGGCAGTTTCTCCGGCCCGATGACGAGCAGGGCGACGACGCCGATGACCATGAGTTCGGAAAAGCCGATATCGAACATAGGAATAAGCCGCAGGCAAGGCGAGCGGACAGCATCGAAGCTGTCCGGCAAGCCGGTTTGCCGGTCAGGACTTGGTCTTTTCCTTCACTTCGACATCGATCGTCTGGCCGCCGACTTTTTCTGGTGGCGGGGTTTCGGCCGACTGGTCGGGCGCATTCGCGTCCTTCATGCCGTCCTTGAAGCCTTTGACCGCACCGCCGAGATCCTGCCCGACGTTGCGCAATTTCTTGGTGCCGAAGATCAGCAGCACGATGACCAGTACGATCAGCCAGTGCCAAACGGAAAAACTGCCCATGGTTGTCTCCTAGATGCGTTTGAGCATGGGGCCGACCGGGTCCGGTCCGCCCACGATATGCAGGTGCAGGTGCGGCACTTCCTGATTCCCGACCCGGCCAGTGTTGATGATGACGCGAAAGCCATCCGGGCTGCCCTGCGCGGTCGCGATCCCGTTGGCGGTGGCCAGCATTTTGCCCAGCACCGGCGTATCTTCGGCAGCCACCGTGGCCAGCGAGGTGATGTGCTTTTTCGGAATCACCAGCACATGCACCGGCCGCGCCGGGTTGATGTCGTTGAAGGCGAGGATGTTCTCATCCTCATAGACCTTCTGCGCCGGGATCTTGCCCTCGACGATCTTGCAGAAGATACAGTCGCTCACTTGGCGCTCCGGGCCTTTTTCTCGTCGATGCCGGAGATGCCCTCGCGGCGGCGCATTTCCTGCGAGACGTCCTCGATGCTCAGGCCATAGAAGGCGAGCAGCACCAGCACGTGGTAGATCACGTCGGTCGATTCCCAGACGACGTTCAGGCGCTTGCCTTCCTTGCCAGCCATGATCAGTTCGGCGCATTCCTCGCCGATCTTTTTCAGGATCGAATCGGGACCGTTGGCGAACAACTGGGCGGTGTAGGAAGTTTCCGGATCGGCATTACGGCGGGAGGCGAGCGTCTCCGAGAGACGGTGCAGGATGTCATGCGTGCTCATTTTGCGTAAATTTCCTTAGGGTCTTTCAAAACCGGATCGGCGGGAACCCAGCGTTCCCCATTCAATTCGTTGAAGAAGCAACTTTCCCGACCAGTGTGACAGGCGATACCGCCAACCTGTTCAATCGCCAGCAACAGCACGTCGCCGTCGCAATCGGTGCGGATCGACCTCACCTTCTGGAAGTGGCCCGACTCTTCGCCCTTGCGCCACAGACGCTGACGTGAACGTGACCAGTATACCGCGTTGCCGCAACGGACTGTTTCCTGCAGCGACTCGCGGTTCATGAAGGCGAACATCACGACGCGCCCGTTTTCATCCTGGGCGATGGCCGGGATCATGCCGTCGGCGTCCCACTTGAGCGCTTCCAGCCAGTTCAGGGAATTGTCGAGATCGCTCACAAACGGACTTCGATGCCGCGGGCGGCCATGTATTCCTTGGCCTGACGCACGGTGTATTCGCCGAAATGGAAGATCGAGGCGGCCAGCACGGCATCGGCGCGACCTTCGGTGACGCCATCGGCCAGATGCTGAAGATTGCCGACGCCGCCGGAAGCGATCACCGGAATCTTCACCGCGTCGGAAACGGCGCGCGTCAGCGCCAGATCGAAACCGTTCTTGGTGCCGTCGCGGTCCATGCTGGTCAGCAGTATTTCACCGGCGCCGAGCATTTCGACCCGTTTTGCCCAGTCGACCGCATCGAGGCCGGTATCGTTGCGCCCGCCATGGGTAAACACATGCCATTTGCCGAGTGCCGTCTGCTTGGCATCGATGGCGACGACGATGCACTGCGAGCCGACCCTGCTGGAGGCGTTGAACACCAGATCCGGGTCGTTGACCGCGGCGGTGTTCATCGACACCTTGTCGGCCCCGGCATTGAGCAGGCGACGCACGTCTTCGACTTTGCGCACGCCGCCACCGACGGTCAGCGGAATGAAGACCTGTTCGGCGCAAGCTTCGACGATGTGCAGGATGATGTCGCGCTGATCGGACGACGCGGTGATGTCGAGGAAGGTCACCTCGTCGGCGCCCTGCTCGTCATAGCGGCGGGCGATCTCGATCGGGTCGCCGGCATCGCGCAGATCGACGAAATTGGTGCCCTTGACGACGCGGCCGGCCGTGACGTCAAGGCACGGAATGATCCGTTTGGCGAGCATCAGGCGCCCAGTTCGTCGGCAGTTTCCTGCGCCGACTTGAAATCGAGTGAGCCGTCGTAGATGGCGCGGCCGGCGATGGTACCGACGATGCCCTCGGACTCGACGGCACAGAGTTCCCGGATATCGTCGATATTGGACAGGCCGCCGGAAGCGATCACCGGGATGGTCAGCGCCTGCGCCAGACGGACGGTGGCCTCGATATTGATCCCCGAGAGCATGCCGTCGCGGCCGATGTCGGTGTAGATGATCGACTCGACGCCATAGTCCTCGTATTTTTTCGCGAGATCGACGACATCGTGGCCGGTCAGCTTGGACCAGCCATCGGTCGCCACCTTGCCGTCCTTGGCATCGAGGCCGACGATGATGTGGCCGGGGAAGGCGGTGCAGGCATCGTGCAGGAACCCAGGATTCTTGACGGCGGCCGTGCCGATGATGACGTAGGTCAGGCCATCGTCCAGGCAACGCTCGATGGTATCGAGATCGCGAATGCCGCCACCGAGTTGCACCGGGATGTCGTCGCCGACCTCGCGCAGAATCGCCTTGATCGCCGATTCGTTCTTCGGCTTGCCGGCAAAGGCGCCGTTCAGGTCGACCAGATGCAGGCGCCGCGCGCCCTGGGCGAGCCAGTGGCGGGCCATTTCAGCCGGGCTGTCGGAAAAGACGGTGGCCTGTTCCATCAGGCCCTGTTTCAGACGGACGCACTGGCCGTCCTTCAGATCAATGGCGGGGATAATCAGCATGGGATATGTATGAGAAGTAAACGGCAGACGTCGTCTTACGGACGCCACTCGACGAAATTCTTCAATAGTTGCAGGCCGTCCTGGGCGCTTTTCTCGGGGTGGAACTGAACGGCGAAGATATTATCCCGCCCCACCGCACAGGTAAAGGGCACGCCGTACTCGGCCGTGCCGGTCACCACTGAGCAGTCGGCCGGTTGCACGCAGTAGCTATGGACGAAATAGAAGCGGGCGCCGTCGGCGATCCCGGCCCATAGCGCATGCGGCTTCTGCTGCAGTCGATTCCAGCCCATGTGCGGGACTTTCAGGCGCTGGCCGTCGGCCGCGAACATCCTGTCGTCGGGAAAGCGCCGAACCTCGCCGGCAAACACGCCGAGGCCGGCGACATTGCCTTCCTCGCTGTGCTCGAACAGCATTTGCAGGCCGATACAGATGCCGAGAAAGGGCTTGTCCTGCGCCGCCGCCAGCACGGCAGGACGCAGGCCACGGGCATCGAGCTCACGCATGCAGTCGGGCATCGCCCCCTGGCCGGGGAAGACGACACGTTCGGCAGCGGCCACCACCGCCGGGTCGGCCGTAACGATGACCTCTTTGCCCGCCGCCACATGCTCCAGTGCCTTCGACACCGAACGCAGGTTGCCCATGCCGTAGTCGATGACGGCAATGCTCACAGCGAGCCCTTGGTCGACGGCATGGTGCCGGCCATACGCGGATCGGGCGTTGCCGCCATGCGCAGCGCACGGCCGAAGGCCTTGAAGACGGTTTCCGCCTGATGGTGGGCGTTGACGCCGCGCAGGTTGTCGATGTGCAGGGTCATGCCGGCATGGTTGCTCAGGCCCTGGAAGAATTCGTGGACGAGGTCGACATCGAACTGGCCGATCATCGCCCGCGTGAACGGCACATGGAATTCCAGGCCCGGACGGCCGGAGAGGTCGATCACGACGCGCGACAGCGCTTCGTCGAGCGGCACGTAGCTGTGGCCGTAACGGGTCAGGCCCTTCTTGTCGCCCCACGCCCTGGCCAGTGCCTGGCCGACGGTGATGCCGATATCCTCCACCGTGTGGTGGGCATCGATGTGCAGGTCACCCTTGGCGGCAACATCGAGATCGATCAGGCCATGGCGGGCGATCTGGTCGAGCATGTGATCGAGGAAGGGCACGCCGGTGGCGAACTTGCCCTGGCCGGTGCCATCGAGATCGAGACGCACGGTGATCTGCGTCTCCAGGGTGTTACGGGTAATTTCAGCTTGCCGCATGACGTAAGGCCGCGAAGGCGTTGGAATAG
>Ga0209507_1000618_pt1 | contig 36358 bp, 33 predicted proteins | sample AD_UKC028_MetaG_FD_184414 | JGI IMG/M metagenome (GOLD analysis project Ga0209507, IMG submission 184414) | Active sludge microbial communities of municipal wastewater-treating anaerobic digesters from USA - AD_UKC028_MetaG (SPAdes) (version 2) | ecosystem: Engineered > Bioreactor > Anaerobic >...
CGTCCTTGCTGCCTATTATGAACATATGGTCTTTGTAATGGTCCCAATGGCCGGATATCCTGTACAGGTCGCTCTTGGCCATATAGGGGGTCTTGGTCAGGAGGTAGCCGCGTTTTTCCTCCTCGTCCTCTATGAACCTTTCCAATATCTGGATTATTTTCGCGCCTTTCGGCATGAGAAGGGGCAGCCCCTGGCCCACTACATCGCTTGTCATAAAGAGCTCGAGCGCCCTTCCGACCTTGTTGTGGTCCCTCTTCTCCGCCTCTTCCTTCGCCTTAAGGTACCCGTCCAGCTCCTCTTTTGTTGCAAAAGCCGTCCCGTAGATACGCTGCAGCATCTTATTCTTCTCGCTGCCGCGCCAGTACGCTCCGGTAGCCGAAAGCAGCTTGAACGCCTTTACCTGGCCGGTCGACTCTATATGCGGCCCCCTGCATAGGTCTGTGAAGTCGCCGTCCTTATAGAGGGTCATTTCCGCGTCGGGGAGGTCTTTTATGAGTTCCACCTTATACTGCTCGCCGATCTTCTCAAAGAACTTGATAGCCTCATCCCTTTTCATGGATGAACGCTCGAACTTCAGGTTTTCCTTTATGATCCTGGACATCTCCGCTTCGATCCTGGCAAGGTCCTCCTCCAGGAAGGGCTGGGGGGAGTCGAAATCATAGTAAAACCCGTCCTCTATCGCCGGCCCTATAGCCAGTTTCACGCCCGGATACAGCCTTTTTACGGCCTGGGCCATAATATGTGATGTTGAATGCCTTAGGGTATCTATTTCCATGCTCATAAAATTAAATGGTGGGCCTAAGAGGACTCGAACCTCTGACCTCTTCCATGTCAAGGAAGCGCTCTAACCAACTGAGCTATAAGCCCACAGCGAGCCTAAATTATAGCGATTAAAGGGTTTTAAGTCAAGGCAAAAACTGCCCCACCCTCTCTCGGGAAAGGGCGGGGCGCTTCCTCGGGTTAGTTGGGGTTGAGGAAGTACATCTTAACGGACGCTTATTTGGCCGTTTTTTTCCTTAATCCGAGCAGTCCAACAAGGCCTGATCCGAGTAAAAGAAGGCTCGTCGGCTCGGGAACGGTAAACTGCGTATCGTCAAACCATACTGTGCCGGTGGCACTTGTGCCGGTCCCGGGAGCAAGCAGGGTTAGGCGATAGTCGATATATGCCGCGTTGGCGGGTGCTGTCCTCTCGGCCTCCGACCAGGAGCTTAAGCTCTGGTACTGCCAATCCCCTGAACCTGAGGTCTGGTGGACTATGCCTATGCCGCTTCCCAGCTCTTCCTGGCTCGCGTTAAGCCATTTGCATTCCAGGTAGGCCTCAATGTTGCTAAGGTCCTGCCATTTCATCCATACGCCTCCGTCAACGACGTCGCCCGGATTTACGGCAAAGACCTGCTTCGCTCCGACCATCTCCCATGAATCGGTCGTAGAACCCGCAGAAAGCTTCAGCGCCTGGCTGCCTCCATGGACCGAATCAGCAGCGTCATAATCTATCGTCCACTGCGGGCCCCAGTTGTAATCAAGCCACGGGCCCTGTCCTGCGCCCTCAAAGCCGGCATCTCCGATAGCGTTTGCGCATGCAAAAGACGGCATGGATATAGCCGCCAAAACCGCCATCACTGTAATTAATCCCTTCATTTGTTCACCCCCTCTCCTTTCCTTTTGTTTAAAGGCTATTATGTAAACGCTTACTTATTCTCCCCTAATAAATGCGCTTTATATGAAAGCGCTTACATTAGTAGAATGTTACCACCAGAGTCATTAATTGTCAAGATTATTATTTTGCTAATTTTGAGGAATAAATGAGGGTCTTTACAATAGCTATCGCGACGAATAACGTCAATGACCCGCCCCCAAGAAATACGACGACCATGGGGTGAGTATCATCACATACCGGAATGAAGAAACAAGCTACCGCGGTAATCAATACGGGGATGGACCATATTACCATTTGGCGCCCGCCGTACGCATTTATGTCATACCATAACTCGGGCGACTTAAACGCTTTCGGCAACCTGAACCCGTACCAGTAATTCATCGGTATCTTGCGCTTGGCAAGCGGGACTCCCAGGACGATAAACAACAATCCCGTTACCAGATTTATCGTAATGAATGCAACCCGCGGATCTGTCATCATCTCCCCTTTTAAGCCAAGTATACACCATTAAAGGGCCTTAGTCAAAATAAAGGGCGGGGATCTCGGGATCCCCGCCCCTCTTCCTCGGGTTAGTTGGGGTGTTTGAGGAAGACACTTTAACGCATTACGATCTTTTCCTTAAACCGATAAGGCCGACAAGCCCTGAACCGAGAAGCAGCAGGCTCATTGGCTCGGGAACGGGCGCCGTATCAAGGTAAGCATCGTCAAAATAAGCGACGCCTGAACCGCCGTCTACTGTCTGGTTCACAAAGAAAGCCAGGGAAGCGTATGACGCGGTAACCGGCGCGGCTCCGCTTATATTAAGGGCTGTCCAGTCGTTCGTGCCGGTAAGAACCGGGGACGCGCCGGCCGTGCCGACCCATCCGCCAGACGCGTTGAACCAGTCGATCTTCATGAAGGCCTCTTCGTTGACGAGAGCGTTGGTCTTCGCGAATATGGTCCCGTAATATGTCGTGCCGGGCGTAACGGCCGCCATCGTATTGCTGTACATGAAATAATCATCGCCGGTGCCGGATGTGCTGTTCGATGTTATCTTCGCCGACTGCGCGCCGGTCCTTGCGGCTTCGGTGCTGCCGTACGTGCCCGTATGCTGGCTGTTTCCCCAGAGGCCGAGCCACGGGTCCTGGGCCGTATTCTCAAAGCCCGAGTTCGTGAGCATATTAGCGGCTTCCGATACGGAAGCGCTGAACATTACTGCTGTAGCTAAAGCCAATACCGCGGCAAATTTCATTTCTCTTCTCCTTTAGTTTCCTTTTTCTATTGTCACGTCAAAATCATCAAAACAAGCCTCGCCTGTCGAACCGGCTATTCCCCTCGCGTATCCGAGCACCCTTGCTTCGATCGCTCCGGCAAGCGCCTTTCCGTTGACTTCCAGCCTCTTCCAGGGTATGGCAGCTTTTACATGCTCGCTCTCTTTATGCCCCGAACTCAAAGGGCCTGCGCTGCCCCAGAACTCAAGGCGGACAAAGGCCTCAGCACCGTTAGACAACGCCTTCGAATCCGGGCTCATCACCCACGCGCTGGCTTTGACTGTCTCCCCGGGATTTACCGGTATCTGCTGCCCATAGCAACCCTGCCCTATGCCTTCGATCTGCCTGCAAGCCGCCTTCTCCCCGCTGTATTTATACTCGGTTGTTATGATCCCGTTGGTCTCCTGGTCATTCCAGTTGTACCAGCTCTCTTCATCGGACTCGAAACCGGGATTAATAACGGTATTGGCATTGCAAACGGAACATATCGACAAAATAATGACCGCCAGGAAAAGCTTCTTCACTTGTTCACCTCCCTCCCTCTCCCATAAAATAGTTTATCTCTGCTAAAATGTTTTACTTCTTTGCAAAAATATACCACCTCTGTGTGATATTGTCAAGTGTAATAAATTGTTATTTTATGGTGCTTTTTCCAATGTAAGCGGGTTGAACTTGTTCTTTGCGAATATGTACCACGAGGCGACCGATACCGTCCCCATGTCCGCCCTGCTCCAATTATAACCGCCCTCCCTATTCGCTGTGTAAGGGATAGTGCGGCCTTTCGCCCCTTTTATAGTCCTGTCGACGAGGAAAGCGTCCATCTGGTTGGCGTAGAAATACCCCCTCTCCTTGTCGCCTTCGGTAATATACGCGCACGCTATATGGCCGGTTCCGTCGAGCCATATATTGTTTACGCTTATATCGGCATGGTCGAAGAAGCCCATGACTTCCTTGCCGTTCACGTTCAGCGTCTTGCGGTACCTGAGGTCATACTCCGGGATATTCAACAGGTCCGCCGACCCCTTGCCGTACGCGAGGACCCTCCAGGTATAGTTATCCAAGGGGAGCGTATTGCCCTTAAGCACCGAGTCGAGCCATATGCGTATCTTATCCGCGTACGCGTCTTCCTTGCAGAGTTTCAGCGCGGCATAGCAGTCGATATTGCCTTCGGGATGCCCGCCGTCCTCGTGGAGCTTCTTGTCGCCGCTCCTCCATCCGTGCTGCACGAAACCGCCCTTTCCGCCCGGATCGTCCTTGTACCACGATATCAGCAGGTCTTTCAGCATACCGGTGATATCCTTATATCTCTCCGGCCCGTACTCTTTTTCATAATATTTATACGCTATAAGCAGCCACGACATGTCCCCCATCCAGCGGTCCGCTTTGCCGGGATTGTGGTATGCCGGCAGGTTCCCCTCTTGCCTGAGGTTCACGTACTGGAAGAAACCCCTCGGTTCGCCCTTATAGAAGAAGTTCTGGTAAGACGGGCACCTGTTTTTAACAACCGTGGACTCCGCAAAGAAATCAAGTATGCGCTCGGCCCTTTCCTTTTCTCCCTTTACGATAAATGCCATTGCCACTAACGCATTATTAAATGTGTGCGCCTGGTTGTCTTCGGCCGTGGGCAGGAGTTGTTTTTCCGTGGAAAAATTGTCCTGGCAAAGTTTCAGCCATTCCAACACGAGAGGGTCCTCGGGTATAAGCTCGGCGGCCCTTCTCTGCTTAAAACCTATGCCTTTAAGCTCCCTGTCGGGGTCGAGCACCGGCCCCACGACCGAGAACGTGGCCGGCAGCCCCGGCTTGCCTAAACCGATCTCGTCCAGGTCTACCGTGCCTTTTCCCTTGCCTGAGAAGGCGATCTCGAGATCGGCGATCTTATCGAACTTTTCGTCCCCGCCCCAGCCGTATTCGAGGTTATTCCTGTATACCACGACCTGTGTCCAATCCGCGTATTTGCCCCTCAGGGGGAATTTCCTGAAAAACACGGAGCCGTCCGCGTCAACCAGTTTTATCTCCATATCCGAAGACGCGTCCGATCTTATGAGGAACGTCAACGGGACATCCTCCGGTATCTTCTCCGCCATCTTCCTGCGGATAAGCACCCAGCCGTAATCGCCCCTGAGCTCATATACGGCCCTGATCCCTTCGCCTGATCCCGCGGGTACGGGGGCCAACTCTATGGAGCTCTTCCCGTCCATATCGGTTTTCCATTGGCTAAGGTCATCCCATCCGGCTTTTACGGGGATTTGCGGTTGCTGCTCGGTTTTCTGCGCCTGCTCGTACTCCTTGCAGCCGGCTATTAACAGCAGGAGCGCCGCCAGACAAGCAACTTTCTTCATGGTATCTCCTTCAATATATGAGTTTCTTATTACTAAATTGTTTTACCAGTTAATAAAGATACCACCGGAATGGGCTTTTGTCAAATAAATATTATGCGGGGAGAACGGGCTGGGAATAGAAAAAGGACTTCCAATTCCTGGAGCGGAAGGTTGGAAGCCCTTTTTCGTCCCCCTACTTCTTATTGCAGACTAGTTACTTTTTCCTTTTGAAACCTACCAGACCGATCAGGCCCGAGCCGAGAAGCAATAAGCTGGCTGGTTCCGGTACGGCTGCGACGTCAAAGTTGAAGTTATCGAAATCGCTTTCGCCAGGTACCGCATAGTCAGGCAAAGAACCGTATGTTCCGAACATGATCCTCGCCTTAACGGCGGCGGTCGGCGCAACCAAAACGCCGGTGTCGCCGAGGTTGTACTGATCCCTTGTCAGGGCCTTCATGTTAATCGTCTTTGTGAGCGCGGTTGAACCGTTAGCCCTGAGGAACTTCACTCCGATATATGAGCCCCAGCTGGTCTCTACAGAACCTGAAGGGACCCACGCATAACCGGTGAGACGATACGACTCCCCGCCAGTGATGTTTACTTCCTGTTTCATACCGCCATCGTTGTAATTATGGAGGTTCCAGGCGCCGCTCTGCGGATTATCCTGGACACCAACCTGGTTGCTGGCGTTCCAGCCATCGGGCTCTGTGGCCGACCAACCAGTTGTATGGTCACCGTCCACTGAGATCTCAAAATCACCGTTGACCAACAGGTTCGCGCTGGCTACGCCAGGCACTAACAGCACTACTAAGCTTACCAATGCTACCAGTCTACCCATCTTCTTCACTTCACCCCTTTCTTTTACTTTTTCCTCTTGTTAAACAACCCTACTCCCAACAATCCACTGCCCAACAACAACATACTGGCGGGTTCCGGAATGGGGGCGGATTCAACGATGAGGTCATCAAAGATTCCCCTTCCGTCACCACTGCCAGTATTAACATTGTTCACTTCCCAAACCATGGTCGCCTTGACTATATCTGACCCGTAGCTTGACGGGGTCACAAAGGCTGTCTTATCGTTCCAAACATTATCCGTAAGGTCATTGCCCGTGAGGTTGCCCGTAGTCCATGTTCCTACTATGGAATCATCCGAACGCTTGAATTCCACCCTTAACGAAGCGAATGTGCCGTTCCTGAGGGATTCGTCCCCGGCAACATCATCAAACAAATAACCGCCGACCTTATAGACCGAATCGGGATCCGAGATTGTCACGTCCTGCCAGCCCGATGTATTCCACCAGCCCGCGGCGGAATAATTCCCGGATCTTCCCCACGTATTTATTGATGAGTTTGCGGCGTTCCATTGGCTCCACCCGGTAAAACCCCAGGTTTCGAATCCGGGATTTGTAAGGAGATTGGCGTGCGCCATAGAATACGAGGATACCATCATTACCAGAGCTGTTATTAGCGCGGCTTTTACTTTCATTCTTCCTCAATCCCTATTTATCGAAACGTGTTTATTAATCAGACATAATAAACTGTTTTTTCCGGTCGATTGATTATGTGTTTCAGAAGTTGCTATCGTAGACTATTATTCGACACGTGTTTAAGAATGTCTATAGTTTACATTAAGAAAGTATAAGTGTCAAGAGAATTATATTGCTTATTTATAGCGCTTTATTGCTACGCCACGAGATAAAAAATGCGGGAGGGCGTTTCTGCCCTCCCGCACGCTTCTCCCTCGGGTTATTGGGGGTTGAGGAAGAATATCTACTTCCTGGAGCTCTTCTTTCTTATTCCTAAAATACCGATCAGGCCTGAACCGAGAAGCAATAAGCTGGCCGGTTCCGGTATCGGCTGAGTATCTACCATCAGGTCGTCAAATATACCGCGGCCGTCTCCCGAACCGCTGTTATTGACTTCCCACACCAGCGTTACATGGTCGATACCTGCGCCATAGCTCGAGGGCGTCACGATCGCCGTCTCGTCGTTCCATGCGTTATCCGTCAGGCTGGCGCCGGTTAAATTTCCGGTCGTCCAGGTCCCAACGATGTTATTGGCGGAGTTCTTGAATTCTGCCCTTATCGAGGCATACCCGCCGTTCCTGAGTGATTCATTTCCCGCGACGTCATCATAGATGTAACCGCCGATCCTTATCTGCGCGTTTGCATCCGCGATAGCCGCATCCTGCCATGCCGATGTGGCCCACCACCCTGCGGCGGAATAATTGCCCGTACGGCCCCAGCTGTTCATGGCCGTATTGGCGCTGTTCCACTGTCCCCAGTTGCTGAAGCTACCCAACTCAAATCCCGCATTACTGAGGAGATTCGCGGCGTCAGCCTGGGTCGGCATCGCAAGTACCGCCACAAACAAAACCACTACGATCAACTTACCCATTACTTTGCCTCCTTTCTTTCAATTCGACACGTGTTGAGTTTTTCTTTAATATAATCCCTTGCCGGAGTTAATAAGGGATTTGATCAAGAGTAATTCGACACGTGTTTAATTGTAGATTTATTATGCATTAAATAAGTGCATATGTCAAGATTAATATATTGCTATTTTGTAGGACAAATTTAGAGGGGCTTTACGGACTCCCGGCGGATGTATTCAGGGGTAAATATGACCGTATCGTTCTCGACCTTTTTTCCCGATACTATATCCAAAAGCATCTGTGCGGCGGTCTTTCCTATCTCAACCAAGGGAAGCCTCATGGAACTTAACGTAGGAGATCCCGGGGGGAAAGGGAACATGTCGTTGAAACCTATTACCGAGATATGCTCGGGGACCGAGAGTCCCGCGTCGCGTATCCTTCTTATTGCGGCGAGCGCCATAACGTCGTCGGAAGCAACTATGCCGGTGATCCTCGGCTCCTGCTTCAGCAGCGCCCCTGTTGCTTCATACGCCTTCTCGTAGATGAACATCCCTTCGGCCACTAAGCTTTCGTCGAATCCCGCGCCCGCTTCCGATAACGCTTTTTTATATCCCGCGAGCCTGTCCTGGTCGAGCTGGAACCTGAGCGCGCCGCTTAGGAAAGCTATCCTTGTATGGCCGGTATCGAGCAGTTCCTTCGTCGCCCTGAAAAGGCCCTCTCTGTTGTCTATCAGGACCCTCGGTATCTTTATGCCCTTAATGTACCTGTTCACGAGCACCACAGGGAACTTCTTTTCGAAGAGCGCCATCACGTCCTTTTCGAGGGCCTCTTCTACAAGTATGCACATGCCGTCGACCCTCTTCTCCTCGAAAGCCTTCATGTAGTACGGGGAGAGCGGCTCCTCTTTCGGCTTTATCGCGCGGGTCAACTGGAAATAATAACCGTTCTTCTCCAGCACTCCGGCGATACCGCTGACTACGTGGCTGAAATACGAATAATATATGTCCTCGAAATCCTTCACCACAACGGCGATATTGAAGGTCTTCCTGCTGACAAGGCTGCGGGCTATAACGTTAGGAGTGAAATCGAGTTCCGCGACCACCCTGCTGACCCTCTCCTGCGTCTTCTTTCCCACCTTCTGCAGGTCTTTACCGTTGATGACCCTCGAAACGGTGCTTATGGAGACTTTCGCTTTCTTCGCTATGTCTTTATACGTGTAGGCCATTAATTAAGGTATATCCTATACAGGTTGACCGCGGAATTCCCGGTGCAATCTTCCACCCTTATCTCGAACGTGATCTTCCTTACGCCTTCGCGGTCGAACACGTTGTTCCCGTAATTCTGCAATTCCGGGCTTCGCCTGAACCCGTCCTTCAAGTCCAGGGAAAAACTTTCGGGCTCCCCGCCGTAAAGGTATATCGGTATGCTTTCAAAGGGTTCGCCTTCCTTGTCATACGCCTTGACCTTAACGGAAGTTTTTTGCGCGCTGCTGGAAAGCTCCAGGTTCAGTTTACCGTACTTGCCCCAGTCCTGCGGGCAGAGGAAGGGGCGGCTGACGGTACCCCAGCAGTATTTCGCCGACTCTTCCGGCTCGATGGTTATCTTCATCGTATTTACCAGGCCGCCTTTCGATGACGCCGCGGGCGCCAATTTCCTGGATATTTTACAATGCCCCGCCGAGACCGATTCCGACGGATAGGCAGTTTCAAACTTTATGCTGCTATACGTAAAATCATCTATTACCGGGACGAACTGGAAGGCCGGCTTATAATCGATGCCGTCGACTATCTTGTTCGCCCGCGCTTCGTCCTGCCCCATCGAGAACGGGTTGAAATTCTCTTTCGCGAATATGTACCAGCATGTGCTCGATATGCAGAGCGGCCGGTCCTGCATCACCCAGCTGCCGTAGGCGGTCGTGCCTTCGTTCGTCGCGTACGGCAACGCCGAAGCGTTCTTGTGGACCGAACTGGCCGTAAGCGCCTTGTCCAGTTCCGACAGGAAATGCGCGCTCTCGTCTTTCCTCCCGGCCCTGTCGAACGCGAGGACCATCTGGGCTGTGCCCTCAAGCCACACGGAATCCTTATCCGGATAATGGGACTTTTCGTAGGTGGAACCGAAATCGAAACCCTCTATCTCTACCCCGTTGACCTTATACATCTTCTTCGTCAAGCTCTTATCTATCGCGAAATCGAGCGTGGGCCCGTAAGCGCTCCCGAGCGCGAGGACCGCCCAACTCGACTGGTCGGTCGCGAAATTCGGATTGTCCCTGCCCATGTTGAACCTGTTCTGCTCCTTGTTCCATGCGGCGTTCTCCATCCAGAATTTTATCTCTCTCGCGACGCCGAGGCACCGCATATCGCCTGTAAGCACGCCGAGATCCCTGAACGCGGCATAAGAGTCGAGGTTGTGTTCAACCGATATCCACGTCATCGGCTCCCCGTTGCCGTAATACCCACCGATGACCCCGCCTTCTATCGATTGCAGCGACATCAGCCATTCCACGATCGTCTCCGCAAGGTCCGAATACCTCGTATCTTTCGAGACATACGTATAATGGTTTATCGCTATCAGCATCCACGCGTTCGGGCCTGCGGCCCAGGTCTCTCCCCAGCGCCCGTCCTTGCGGTAGGCGTCGCTAAAACCGATGAATTTCCCGTATTTCTTTATCTCCTTGCGGTAAGTGCCGTCGAAGAAATCCAGCACCAGCCTTGCCCTCTTCAGGTCGCCATGGGAGGTGAAAGCTATGGCGGCAAGAGCCTGGTCGTATGTAAAGCAATCCGTCCCTCCCTCGTAGCTCGGAAGCAGCCCCGACGTAAAGAAGATCAAGCGCCGGTTCGATTCCTGCTGGGCGATAAGCCACCTGTATGCCTTATCTACATCATCCTGCATCGGGCCAGGGTCCTGCCCCCAGCACGTGTGTGCCGCGTGTGCTACGCACAGCGCGCAAAGCGCACACAAAAGCGCCGGCGTTAAAAAAGCACGTATCTTATTCATTCGATAATATGAAATCATCCAGGTATACGGTCGCTCCCGGGCCGTTGCCTACATCGGCTCCGAAGGCGATGCCTATATTGTCGAGCGACTTAACATCTATGCCGGACTTGCGCAGCTCGGCGACGGAGATCGTTATCTTCTTCCACTCTTTCGTGGCCGACTCAACAGATATCTTTGCCTGCGGCATATAGCTCGGCGCATGGCTGTCCCTGAGGACCATCTCCATCTTCTCGCCGCCGTTCTCGCCCTTTACCCAGAACTCTATGTTCTTGAAGCCGGATATGTCCTTGCTCTTGACCTTCTTAGGCACGGGGACGGCATCGGTGACCGGGCCCATGTCTATCGAAAAGCTTCCCCATGTCTCCGACTTCTTGCTTCCGAGGGCGTTGACCAGGCGGAACGACTGCTTGCCGCTATGGACGTTCTTCATGTCATATCCCGGCACGTCCGGGGCATAGTACCAGCTGAACGGTGTGTTCTTGTCTTCCCAATTGGGCTCCAGGGACCCGTAGACCCCTACTTCGCCTCCGAGATTGTTAGGGTGGCTCTCAAAATCCGCTATGACGGTAATGCTCTCTTCGGAAAACGATTGCCCGGGAACAAAAAATATTACGGCTGTTATCGCCGCTATAAGAAATGTCTGTGCTTTCATGCCGGCCTCCTTTTGCCTGTATTATAACTCATTGAACGTTCGGTGTAAACAACGGGGGGCCCGTAGTGATCCGGGCCCCCGCCAGTTAACTGCTATCTCTTCTTCCTTCCCCCAAGACCGAGAAGCCCAACCAGGCCGGTGCCGAGCAGGAGCATGCTTGCCGGTTCGGGAACCGGCGCAAAAGACATGTCGTCCACCCAGACCGTGCTGTTAGGCGAATACACGCCGCCCGTAGTAAGGGCGACAACGGCAGATACCTTCGTCGTCCCTGCGGGGGCAGCCGCGGTCGCTATGGAAAGAGGGTGCCAGGTGTCTGCTGTTGCCGAGTTGTCGAACAAGGCACTCTCATCTACGCGGATGACGTTGCCAAGTGAGTTGTACCACTTGACCTGGAGCTTGGCCGAGCTGCCGTCCTTAAGCGTATCGGCGGAATTCCACAGGAAATTACCATTCAGTAAGTAGGGGGCACTGAAATCGATACCTGTGAAGTCCTCGTTGAAATACGCATAATCGGTGCCGCCTCCGCCCCAGATGACCACTTTCGCCGCCTTGGCGCCGCTCATCGTGACCGTAGAATCGTAGAATGAGTCGCCGTTGGCGCCGCCGCTCCATGTCCACGGGCCATCCTTTATAACAATAGCCGATCCGCCGTTCTCAAAACCCGGATCGCTCAGGAGATTGGCAGATGCCTGCGATGAAAAAACACCGAATACCGCTATCATCAATATTACCCTGAATATCTTCATTATTTCACCTCCTTTCGTTTTTGAGTTAAACGTTTTCCTTATACCCATTAAAAAAAGGAAATCGATTTCCTTTACTTTGAAATTTTATCATATCCCGAGCTAAAGTCAAGATTATTATATTGTTATTTTGTAGTAATAATTAGAGGTAATCCGGAAGGATCTTCACGGCTTCGCGTATGAACTTCCTGCATCTCTCGAGCGCGGCTGCCGTGTCATTGTCCGTTATGGCGGTCCATACCCTTATGGCAGACCCGCCGCTCTTGCCGCCCTTCAGCTGGTTGATGACGAAATACAGCTGTTGCCGGTAAAAATTCTCTGTCATGACGTCGCCGGCGGTGTACCAGTCAAGCATCAGCACCTTGCTCTTCGATATCTGGTAGATCGACTCGTTCGCCGACATCGCCTTTCCCCCTCCGAGATCGATATCCGCCTTTCCCTGCGTGAGCATCTCGGTGCGGCCGCTGCCGAGATAGCAGTATTCCGGGGGATGGAAACTCTGCCTCTTCTGGTCCGAATAAACCACCTGCATCGATACCCTTTCGTTGCCAGGGCCAAGATATGTCCGTATCAGCACCTTGTCCGTCCCGAGGACCTCGTATACCTGTTTCAGGTATTCCTTGTCCTTGAACTCGACGTTCGTCCCCTTCCATCCGGAAACGTCCATCGGGAAAGACATCAGCTTTACTTCGCGCGCCGGGGCCCTTTTAATGGACGACATGAAGAATACCGCAACCGCGCACACGGCAAGCATTGCTATGGCTATTATCGTATTTAGGTCCTTTTTGTCCACGACAATATTCTCCCTGCTAATATCAGTCCCGCTATCGCGAATACGTACACGAGAAAACCGAGAAAATCATGCGCGAATGTCCCCGGAGACGCCGCCTTTGCGTCATAAGCGAACGCCACAAGCAGAAGAAGCACGATCCGGATGATGTTCGCCCCGAGGGCGATAGGTATCGACAGCGCGAAAATTATCACCTTCTTGATCGTCGACATCTTGATGAGATAAGCGTAGAGGGCGCCCAGGGCGGTCAGGGCTATCAGCGAGCTCAGGCCGCTGCAGGGGCTGCCTATGGTAAGGAACGTGTCGGGCCTCAGGTGCACGATGCTGCCGTCCCTCACGGCCGGGACTCCCATAAGGTTGATAATGAACGTTGCGGCCTGCGCTGCCATCATCTTCATCTTGAAGCTCACGCTTATGATGAAGACCTGCGGCAGAGGCACCATGAACACGAGGAACAGGATCGCGAACGCCACTTTCCTCGTGATGCCTGTGCCGTAAATATAAAGCGACAGCCCGAACAGCGCGAGTATGATCGTGAACCCGGAGATGAAGTTTATCTCGAAAAAATACGCGAACAGGTGCAGGAGCAAAGCGGGAAGGAACAGCGCAAGGCCGATACCGAGGGGTTTTATCTCCGCGCTCTTAAGCTCGTTCCTCTTCAGCCAGACCAGGTACGCGAAAACGAGCGGGACCAGGTAGCCGTGGGAATAATAGCTTTCTGCTTCCTCGAAACGCGCGATCATCCAGATGAAGGTAGGCCAGTAGACCGCTATTACGAGAGCGCCGACAATAAAATGGCCGAACCGGGATATAGTTCTCATTTATTTGCTTTTGTTTATCGCTTCGAGCTGTTTCTCGGCAAGTTTAGCAAAAGGGGTGTTGGAGTATTTTTCCGTTATGAGGCGGTAGTTCACGGCCGCCTTATCCGGCTGGTTCGTCTTCTGCTCGTAGACCGCGCCCGCGACGAAAAGCGCCTTAGGGGCAAGCAGGGTGTCGCCGTGCGCGGCGACTACCGAATCGAGGTACTCGAGCGCCTCAGCCCATTTACCCTGGTCGGCGTAGCACGTAACGAGAAGGTCGATAGTCACGAGAGCGCCGTACGTCTTGGAGTTGTCGGAGATGTACTTCTTGTACTTGTCTATAGCGGCGGCATAGGCTGTTGAAGCCTCGTCGTTCTTTCCCTTCAATTTATAATATTCGGCAATATGGACCGGGACCTGCAGCGCGGTGCCCGTATCGGGATAATCGGACATTATCCTGTTCAGGGTCTCGATCACCTTAGGTGTATCGTCCGACGCCTCATATGTTATCGCGACCATATACAGGGCCCTCGAGCAGAGGTCTGCGTTCTCCGGGTGCTCCTTCAATATGATGAGGAACTCATCCCGCGCCTTCGCGACGCTTCCCTGCATCGCGTAGAGCTGCCCGATGTTGAACTGCGCCTGGGCGCTATTGGGCCACATCGGGTACCTGATCGTTATCTCCCTGAACTTGTCTATTATCTTCTGGTATTCCACGGGCGTTGCCTTATCAGGGGCCTGCAAAAGCTTATTCAGGTCCTTCGAAGCGTGCCAAAACCTCTTCTCGGCGGAATACGTCCCCGAATCACATCCGCTGATGGCGGCGGACGCCAGCACAACCGCGCAGATAACAGATAACTTCCTGAACATTGGTTATTTGCTTTCCTTTTCCGTTTCCTGCTTAAGTATGAACAGGTTAGCGGTGCTCAAGAATACAAGGGAATCGGTAACGAAAGATATTATTATGCCCGCGGCAAGTATATACAGCGTTATCTCCGGGAAAGTCAGGTTCATCAGCCCCTGCTGCTTCTGCTTTACCAGCATGAACAATACTTCCAGCAGCCTCGGTATGAATACCAGCACTATGGTGGCGAAAAAAACGTGCTTTACGACGCCGAAAGACCGCGCGATCGCCCCGAACACTCCCCTGCGCTCGATGATCATCGCCGGATACGCGTAAATGAAAAGCGCTTCCACGAGGAACGCTACGGCTATGCCCGCATATGACAGCACCTGAAGCAGCATTACCGACGAAGGGGTCCGCTGCATCGTGGAAGTCACTATCCAGGTCGGCGCCTTAAGTATGACGAATGACAGGATATATATTATCGCCCAGATACCGAGCAGCGCGAAGTACCTCCTTGCCGCCCTGTTGAAGCTCCCGAACGCGCGCACGCCTTCCCCTTCGGAATGCGCCTGCGAGACCATCGCGACAGCCATGCCGTACATTATCACGCCGAATAAGATCATGACGATCACCTGCCCGTAATAGAAAAGGGTCGGAAGGATATTGAAATTATACGGATAGTGCAGGTAAGCCGCCCCGAAGATATTCTTTATCGGCTTGGCAAATAAGGCAGTGAACGGGGGGCGGGGGAAATAGAACAACACCGAAAGCACGATGCCCTCAAAAATCGCTTTGAGCAGGAAAGGCAACAGGACGGCCGGATACTTCGCGACCATCCTGAAAGTTATTGCCCAAACAGTCCTAATCATTCTCGAATGACTTCTTTATTACCAATATCTTCTTCTTGAGGTCGGCTTCCTGCTTTTCATCATCAACGAATGATACGCCGACATCATATTTTTCCGGTTCAGGATCCACCGGCGGCCTGACCCAGCTGACCTTTACCAGGGTCTTTACCGGCTCCATATCGTTGCCGGGCATTATATCCAAGGTTATGTGCATCTCCGGAACCAAGTCCTTATTGAACTCTTCGCCGTTACCGTTATCTTCCTTAAGCCTGCATTTAGAATTATGGACCCATCCAAGGCAATTCGTGCAGCTGTCGCAATGCCATGAGCGCGGCCACTCAAGTAAGGCACCCCCCTCACTTAAGTTCTTTGCTTTCAATGGGATATCGCCAGAAATCTCTGTCTTCTTCTGAGGATCTACGAGCTTCCCCTTAATAGCAACATTTATTTCGACACGTTTAAACTTTCTGCGTTCCAAGTTTTTCTCCTTGTACACCAAATATAGAAGTTTAGTATAACACAAAAGTAAACCGTGTCAACGGGTTTTGTTGCTTTTATGCCGTAATAATTTGCTTTTCCACCCCCTTCTTAAGTATGCTGCTCCTGTATTCGATCGGAGACGTCTTCATATACCTCTTGAAAACCTTACTGAAATAATTGGGATCCTGGTACCCGACAGCGTAAGCTATCTGGTTCACGTTAAGGTTCCTGTTCTTGAGCATCTTGGCCGCCGCTTCCATCCTTATCTTCGTCAGATATTCGATGAAGGTTATCTTCAATTCGTCCTTGAAAATATGGCTGAAATAATAATGGCTCAGGGCCACTTCAGAGGCAACCTTCTGCAACGATATGTCCTTGTCGTGGTAATTCTTCCTTATGAACGCTATGGCTTTCAGGACCGCTTCCTGGTTGCGGGAGTATTGCTTATCCGCCTCTGTTACGACAAGGAAATCGAACTCGTGCTTGAAAATGTAATTCACGATTATGGACAGCATGTCTGCCGCGGCCTTAACCTGTTCCTTTTTGAGGTCCTGCGCCGGGCCCGACGCCTGGGCGGGGCACATCATGACGCCGCCTATGGCCTTGTCTTCTATCATAATAGGGATGAAGGCCATCTGTAATTTATTGTATTCGCAAAGGCATGGTTTTTTTGAGCTCCCGGCGGCCGCGCAGGACTTGTTGACAAGACCGAGGAATGCGGTGTCTTTTTTCTTTGAGGAGAGGATCGATTTGCATGAATGCCCGGCGAGCTGGGGTATAATGACTGGCCTGCCTTTCAGGTCTATGAATGAGAACTCCATCCCCGTCAGCTTCAGGAAGGCGCTCTCCACGTCCTGGAGGACCTTTGTGCTTGCGATGCCTTTAATCGCCAGTGAGCATTCCATATCTTATTAAAATTTACTACTATTGAGCAATTTTGTCAAGCAAATTACCTACTTAAAGTCCAGGAATCCCGAGTCCTTCATCCACCTGTATGTGACGACCACCACGATGACGAGCGCCGCAATGGCATATACTCCTTTTATGCCCCTGAAACTCAGGGCTATCATCCCGAAACATGTCGAAAGGAAATACAGCGAGAGCACGACCCTCCTCTGTGACTCCTCCCTGAAGAGCAGCTTGTGGTGTATGTGCTCCTTGTCCGCCTGGAATATGTGCTTCTTCTTGGCGAGGCGCCGGACTATCGCGAGCGTCGTGTCTATTATCGGCACTCCGAGCGCAATGACCGGGACAAAAAGTGTTATTATCGTCTTGCTCTTCTGGAAACTTACGACAGATATCGCCGAAAGCGCAAAACCGAGGAACATGCTTCCGGGGTTTCCCATGAAGATGCGGGCCGGGTAGAAATTATACGGCAGGAAACCCGCGCACGCGCCGACGAGCGCGAAAGCAAGGAACGCGACCACGTATTCATGCTGGTCGATCGCCGACAGGAATATGAAGAATGACGATATGGCCGACACGCCGGCGGCAAGGCCGTCGAGCCCGTCGAGGAGGTTTATCGCGTTCGTTATGCCGATTATCCATATCAGCGTGAAGATGACGCCGAGGAAACCGAGTGAAACCTTCCCGACGAACGGGACAGTGAACTCTTCCACGACAAATCCGCATGCCACGAGTATCGCCGCGGCTATTACCTGCACGAAAAGTTTGGGCCTGGCCCGCAACGGCTTTATGTCGTCTATGACGCCGAGGATGACGACTATCGAGGCCCCGACGCAAAAACCCGCGTACTTCAGGGAGAACCTGTCCATGGCCCCGGGGATCGCGTGGAAAGCCACGAGGGTCCCGGCAAAGAACGCGACGGCGATCGCTACACCGCCCATCGTCGGCATATTGCCCCTGTGGACCTTCCTGCCGCCGGGCTTATCGACGATGCCGAGGCCGATGGCGATTGCCCTTACGATCGGCGTCAGGACCAGCGCCGCGGCCCCTGAAACACAGAATGTGGCGAGATAATCCCTGATCATCTATTTATCCCTTCTTCGAATATCCTCTCGAGATCCTTAATATTATCTTCCCATCTGAAATTTTCTTCCGCATATCTTCTCGACATCCGCGATAACCTCTCCCTGAGCGCCCTGTCTTCCATTATCTTCACGACATTCCCCGCGAAACCTTCCGGGGAATCAGACGTCAGCACTCCGGCCTCACGGCCCGGAAGCATCCATTGGGTCGATATTGCCGTAGACACCACCGGCAGGCCCATAGCCATGGCCTCCATGACCTTATTCTGCATGCCGGTCGCCGCCCTTATCGGGCAGACGAGAGCGGCGGCATCGCCAAGATGCGCCCTCGTGTCTTCGACGGGGCCGGTAACAAAAACGCTCCTGCCGTCCGCGAGTTTTCTTATCTTCTCCGGAGGGTTTGACCCGACTATATAAAAAACGGCGCCGGGGCGCGCCTTCTTGACGGCGGGAAAGATCCTGCCGTGGAAATATAATACCGCATCCCTGTTCGGAAAACTATGCAAATTACCTATGAACACTATCTTGTTATCATCGTAACCCCCGGAGGAAGGCTTGAAATACCCGAGGTCCACCCCGTTAGGGATGATGGATATATTCTTTTCCGAGGCAAGCGCTTTTTCGGACCTCAGGTCCGCATCCGAGATAAGAAGCGCCCTGTCGAAGGAGCTCACGGCTTCCGGCTCGTAACGCCGGACCTTAAGCCACTCGGCCAGGTAGAACAGGTAGAAGAGATGTTTCCGGTATTTCAGCGACCTGTATAGGCTCAGTGACAACGAATCGGTGAGGTCGAGGACCCTTCCCGTATCCTTGCGGCCGCGGGCATACTGCGCCATCCTGAGCAGGTGGACGTAAATGCCGTCATATTTTTCGGACGACATCATGTTATCCGCCTTTTCGCGCATCCTGCCGTCCCTGTAGTAGGCGACCTGGAAAGGCACGGCCGTCGGGGACAATAGCAGGCATTTGGCGTAAGAATCGGACGGCTTTAGAAGCACGGTCTCTATGCGCGCGCAATACTTACCGAGCTCTCCCAGGTACTTTTCTTCCTCTTCGGACTCAATGAAAGACAGCAGATGCACGGTATGCCTGGCGGAAAGGTATTTAAGGAAATTAAACACCCTGAGCTTGTCCCCGCCGTAGGGCGGATATGGAAGGCGCGACGTCAGGAATAGTAACTTCATTGGTATCTATCCATTATATGAACCCGCGAGTTCACTTCTTAATGCCATAATTACATTGACTATCCTTTTGGCGGCCTTTCCGTCACCGTATGGATTGGCCGCTTTCGACATCTTATAATATGCCGATCGTGAATCGAGGAGTTTCCTCACCGATGAAACTATCTTCCTTTTATCCATTCCGACAAGCTTCGCGTTTCCGGCCTTTACACCTTCCGGACGCTCCGTCACTTCCCTCATTACTAATACCGGCTTTCCCAGCGAAGGCGCTTCTTCCTGGACCCCTCCTGAATCTGTCAATACTATATAGCTCATCTTCATAAGGTGGACAAAAGGCTCATATTCCATTGGTTCAATCAGATGGATATTCCTTACTCCGCCTAATATTCTATTTACCGGCGCCTGAACGTTTGGATTCAAATGCACCGGATATACTATCTCAACATCGCAAAGCTGCGCGATTTCCTTGAGCGCTTTACATATGCATTCCAGCGGTTTTCCGAAACTTTCCCTCCTATGGGCTGTGACAAGGATAATCTTCTTGCCCCCGGAGCTAATTTTGCTTAACAAATTATCTCTGAATACGTGCTTCCTTTTAGCAATCTCCAAAAGGGAGTCTATTACCGTATTTCCCGTTATATGTATCCTTGACTGCGATATACCCTCCCTTACAAGATTGTTTTTCGCGTTAAGGGTAGGCGCAAAATGGAGGTCTGCGATCACGCTTACAATCCTCCTGTTCATTTCTTCCGGGAAAGGCCTGTATTTGTCGTCTGTTCGCAGCCCTGCCTCTATATGCCCAACCTTGATCTTCAGATAATAGGCCGCAAGGCTTGCAGTAAAAGCCGTCGTAGTGTCTCCCTGTACCAGGACGAGATCGGGCTTCTCCTTCTTCAATATATCTTCCAGCTTTTTCAGGCAGCGCCCCGTAATATCGAAAAGAGTCTGGTTCGGCCGCATGATATTAAGGTCGAAATCGGCTTTTATATTAAAAAGCCCCAGAAATTGATCAACCATTATCCTATGCTGCGCGCTTATTATGACTTTGGACTCTATGACCCCTGGGTACCTTTTAAGCTCTTTGATGACCGGCGCTGTTTTGATCACCTCGGGGCGCGTCCCAAAAACCGAGATGACTTTTATCTTCCTTGACATAACACTACCTCCGGATAATTAGTGCCAAGCGGCTCCAGCGGCATATTTTATATTATCGAAATTCCCTTCCCAGTCATACCAAGTGGTTTCTATGATCCCAAGGCAGTTCTTTCTTCCCTTTGCTATCTCGACCCATTCGTTTATATTCTGCTTGTTTTTCCAACTAGCCACGAGGTATTTGAATTGCTTTGAATCGAAATAATTGGAACTTTTGACACAAAAACTCTTGTTCGGATCATACGCAGCGGTCATAAGTATGATATCGTTTGGGATGGAGTCAATAGCCGTATATGTCTTGCCAGGAAGGCCTTCGTACTGGGAATTGAAATCGGGGTTTCCTCCATTGTAGTAGGGGTTAAGCATGTCATTCCAGATAAGAACTTGTACTTCACTGTCGATATTTTTTATTATTCCATACAGCCTGTTTATGTCCTCGGAAAGGATCTCTGCGTTGCTGAGATTCCTTTCACGGCAACGCTTATCCCTGTTCATTCCCCTTATCTCGTCATGGCCTATGCTTATATATGCCGGCTTCAATATGTCGAGCACGTTTTCTATCGTTCTTGACATGATGGCATATGTCTTTTCGGATGATGGGCAATATGTCAACGAGGAATCCGGAAAATCGAATGACGGCTTGTTTTCAATATAAGTATACGACACCAGGACCTCCTCCCCACCCCTTATCCTGCTGTCCGGCGTCCTGGTGATGCGAGCTGGTAAGGTGGCGGCCCTGAATGGGAAGCCCACATTTCCCAGCGCCACCTTGTAATCCTTGTCTTTAGTATATGTTTTTCTGAGATCCTTGCTTTTTACAGATACTTCATCTGCCCCGTCGATTATGACATTCGCGAAAGGCAGGTTATCGGTAGGCTGCGCAATATCCCTTATGAATCGAAATTCTCTATTTTCAATCCTTATGCCTTCTGCGGTATGCGGATCCTGCGTAAGTATTCCTTGGGCCGAAGCAAAGCTAAGCACTTCTGGGACCGGCTCAATATACCGCTCCCTGGCAAATCTGAATATATCCTCTAAAAGGACCCTGTTATCTTCCCGCCCTAAGTCGAAATAAACCTGCGATTCAATAATTACCATATTGTACTTTAGCCTTGCAACCCTTTCTATCTGCTGTTTAATTTTATCCGGATTTATCCCGCTAAAATGGACCGCCCTGATTTCTATCCTCGGATAATCGGTTATTTTACATGATGACACATACACCTTGCCTCGCTCCCTTCTGATCAATTGGCAAAGCGTCTGTATCCCGCGGAATGCCCCGTCAGGTGTACCAGAAAGGATCTCGATGCTGTCGGGCGAAATATTCAATACGTATCCCTCTTTTGCCGATACGGGAAGGTTTCTAGCATCAAGATTGCCGAAACTTATGCGCTTGCGATTCCCTGCACCGACAATATCATCGATCCTCAACTCCAACCCGAACTGATGGCTTATCCTCTCTGAAAGATACGCAACCAAATGCGGATTATCCGCGTTTTTCTTATCCTGTAAAATGCCCCATCCGTCCGAAATAACTGCCACCCCCTTACCCTGCTCATACTTTTGCGGAGGTGGAAACACGTTTACAGGGTTATCAGCCCAGGAAACCGATGCGGTGTAGAGAAATATAATTGCCGTTATGCAAAATTCCATGAAGGTGATATTAACGGTTTTTTTGTTTTTCATAATAAACCTCTTCTGTCCTTGCGGATACTGCTTTCCATGAATAGTTTTCTTCAGCGTATTTCCTAAGTTCGCGACTCTTGCCAGAATAATGGTCCTTTTTCGCAATAAAATTAAACATGCCCTTGGCTATAGCCTCAGAGCTGGTCCCCGGGAAAAGCAGGCTTCCGTCAATTTTTCCCAATATCTCAGGCGTAGCTCCTATCGGAGTCCCTAGAACGGGAATGCCGCAGGATAACGCTTCAATCGTGACAAGACCGAACCACTCGTCCTGTTCGCTCGGAATTATAAAAACATCGCACGCCTGATAATAGCCAGGCATCCTGGTCGCTTCGACAGCACCCTTAAATATTATACTTCTTTTCATACCTTCGTCTTCGGTTATTTTAAGCAGCTTTTCACGTAAAAAACCGTCGCCAAGAATGATTAAAATGGCGTCCTTATTTTTATCGGTGACGTGCTTGAATGCGCGTATAAGGTTCTCAATCCCCATCCGGGCCACAAGCCTTCTTGCTGTAAGAAAAATAATCCCGTCATGCGGAATAAGGAGCTCGGTTCGTTTCGCTCTTTTGTCCGGGCATGGAATAAACTTATCTGTATCTACGCCTCCGGGAATCAAGGTAATTTTTCTCTCGTCTTGTCCATACGTTCCAGTCAAATACCTCAGGCTAAACATGCTAAGAGCCACTATAGCGGAACAGTGTTTAAGGCATTCATTCTCGATGTACTTTATTAGCGAGTTCGCAATGCCATCCAAGATGTGGGGGAAATACCTTTTTTTTCTGATCTGGGTCTTAACGTCCTCCGCCATCGAAGAATGAAAAGTATATACTTTTCGGATGCCCCTGCATGCCGACGAACGGCTAATACCGAATGCGGGCAGGGGATGATGAAAATTGACGATGTCAAAGCCAACCTTTTTTTGAAGAGCGTAAAACATCGCCCTTGAATTTATGATACTCAGGACTGGCCTTAATATGAAAAGCAAGGGGCCGCAAAGGGCTGTACTATACCTGAGGACTTTTATCCCGTCTATTGTTTCATTTGACAGCGCGTCTTTGCCAGGTTTGATCGTAATTACATATACATCGTGCCCGGCTTTTGCCAGCGTTTTTGATAGATTATAGACATACGTGTGGGCTCCCCCGAATCCGTCGGGATAAAAACCCTCGGTGACCATAAGAACTTTGAGTCTGCTATCCATTATTATGATTTGGCCTTACATTCCGACATTTCGCTGTAAACTTTTGCATGCTTACTCACCATTACGGCCAGGGAAAACATCTCTTCCACCCTCCTGCGCCCTGACAAGCCCATTTGGTGCGCCTTTCCCTTGTCTCTTATCAATTCAAGTATGGCGTTTGCAAATGCTTTCCAGTCCTTCGGAGATATTAGAAATCCGGTTTTTCCGTTTACGACAAGCTCTGAAACCCCTCCCACATCAAACGATACAACCGGTTTACCCATCGCCATTGCTTCCATGTTCACGACAGCCAATGCTTCCGTCAATGAGGAAAGTGCAGATATGTCGAGATCGGCTACTATTCTAGGGATATCGGTCCTGTAACCAGTAAAAATAACGTTCGAGTCGATACAAAGACTTTTAGCAAGCCTTTCCTGCTCCTGCCTAAGGGGACCATCCCCAACGATCAGAAATCTTGATTCAGGCTCTTCTTTCAGGACCTCTGATGCGGCCATGATAAAATACTGATGTGATTTTTGCGCGTTTATCCTTCCCACCATTCCAACGAGGGGCGCATCTTCAGGTATACCGTACTCTTCCCTAATGCCACCCTTATTTATATCCGCGTCATATAGGCGTAGCTCAAGGCCGGCATATATCACTTCCATCTTTCTTCGGTCCGCTTTTTCGTATGACTCCAGGTCGTCGGCAATGCTTTTAGAGGCACAGATTATCTTATTTGCGAGAGCGACCGTTATCTTGTCAAAACATATAAAAACGGCCTTTTTGAAACCGCTGATCGGTGACTCGCTGATCGAAAGATGCCTTGTAAATAACATGGGTTTCCCGACAAGACGGCATGCGATTGCCCCGAACAGATCAAGTCTTGGCTGATGTGAATGAAGAATATCTATTTTCCTTTCCTGTAGTATTTTCTTTATTCTAAGTATTGCGGCAATGTCCAGGTGGAGGCGCGTATCTAATGGCACGATTTCCGCTCCTGCCGCTTCGAATTCCTTTTTCATGACTCCTTTGGAAGCATAAGCTATCGTAAAATGAAAGCGCGATTTATCTATGTTCTTTAGCATTGCCAGGAGCAGCGTCTCTGCCCCTCCGACCCCTTTGTTTTGCTCCGTTGCCGTTATGAGATGCAAAACATTTATCATTTAAATTCACTTTCCTTTGTTTGAAGGTTTAATGCAAGGCCCTTCATCGCAAGTATCATACCCAAGATTATCCAGAAAAATTTAACATGTATTGCGGCTACAAACATCGTCGAGATAAGAAATCCGACCAACCCGATTTCAAGCGCTTGGCAGAATACTGTTAAGGTCCATTCGTTCAGCTTGTAAAATATCCGCCGGGTCTCCCGCGCATCTTTAAAAGCCCAGATGATAAGCATGATGAAGAAAAGTAGCCCGGCAAACCCCGTCTCGGACCCGACCTCAATAAAGATATTGTGCTGCACTGAGGATGTTTTAGTCCTTATAAGCGGCATTTCAAAAGCTATGGGCCAATATTCCTGGCGCCACCTTCCTATTCCTATCCCGATGACCGGGTGATCTACCATCATCTTTGCCCCGACGATATAACCGTCCAGCCTTGACCATATGCTCGGATCCAATTCGGCCATCGTAATAGTCTGAAGCCTTTGCCAGATCTTCTGCGGGACAAAAAATAGCCCTATCGTAAATATAATTACCAATGCGGCTAGAGCCCAAAACCTCTTTGACCTGTCAACAAACTTCCAGGCGCATAATAACATTATTATTGGCAGGCCCAGGAAAATGGCCCTCGAAAAAGTCAATCCTATCACGAACAGGAATAGGACGAATAATGCCATGCAAGCGGCTTTGACGGCCAGGCGCCGGGATTTAATGAGAAGTCCTGCCGTAAAAGGGATTAGAAGCAAAAGGCTTAAGGCCAGGTCGTTTGGATCACTGGAAAAACCCGTTACCCTCAGAATGCCTTCTGACATATACAATCCTATGCCGTGCCTACTCTGGTAAATGGCCAACAATGACGTCATCGAACCCAATATCAACAAAATGGTCACTATTATTATCACGTCTTTCCGGGTTTTTGTAAGATTTGCTATAAGAAAATATAGGACGAATACCTTGAGGAGGTCAAGATAATAGAACGAGCTCTCCTCCCATCTCAAAACCGATGATAACGTGACAATGAGTGCAAAGATGATGAAATATGGTATCTGTCTGCTTTTGATAAACCTGAAATCCCTGTATATCAGTATGTGGAAAGCCCAGACCAGGAAAATGACAAATGCGACTGCGGTGGTGATGTTGGAGTATTTCAGTTCCGGCATGAACTGTAAGGGATGCAGATAGGCCGCGGCAATAAATAACACCGCTCCAATGAACGGGTTAAATAGTATTCCTATCGCTATCACAATCCCGAAGAAAGCCGCAAGGACAATATAATATGGAAAAATAAGGAGAGATACCCCAAGACAAAGAAACGCGATCGCTAAAAACATTTTAATGACAGCCGGCAGCTCGAGAAGCGGCCTTTCCTCTGTCAGGATATCCTGCTTATTATTGAGTTCTTTCATTTTTCTTTATCTCGCTGTCAAATATGCCGGCAAATCTCCTTGCGGCAGACTCGTTGGAATGGTTCCTTGAGACATAATCGAACGCTACCGAAGTAATGGAGTCCGCCAGATCCTTATGTTCCAGCAATCTTATGATATTCGACGCAATATCCTCGCTCAGCCTTTCCTCGACTAATATTCCCGTTGTGCCGTTTTCGATCATCTCTGAAAGCCCACCTATATCGGAAGCTATCACGGGGACCCTTGCGGCCATCGCCTCTATAACGGAAAGCGATGTCGCTTCTTTATATCCTTTTACGTTTATCGACGGCACCAGGACTAAGTCTGATATTTTATAGAATCCCGGCATTCTCCCGTATTCGGCGCCGTCAATCAGCATTACCGATGGTTGCAGGTTATGATCGGAAATATAACTGAGAATGTTGTTCTTTTCAGGGCCGACCCCTACTATCAAGAGCAGTAAATCCGTCCTGCCGTAGCGTGTCTTGAGAATTTCCATGGCCTGTACCGCGTATATTACTCCGCACTTCAGCACTAGCCTTCTCGGCACCAGGATTACTCTCATCGAAGGGGATATTCCAAGCTCTTTCTTAATCGCTTCCTTGTCCAAAAGCTCTATCTTTCTGCTAAACGATATAACATCTATGAAATTTTGTATTATCTCGATCCTGCCTTTCGAGAGCGGGGCAAGATCCGCCACGTGGTTCTTCAGTCTTGTATCCACCGCTACTATATAATCCGCCTCCTCGTACGACTTTTTTTCCGCGTCAAGAAAAAGTTGCTTTTCGAATTTATGCTTAATGTGCCGCGCGGACTCCATCTCCTGAGCAAGCTCACCGTGAACCGTGAGGACTTTTGGAACGCTAAATTTAATGCTTGTGGCCACAGAAAACGCAATGATGTCTTCGGTATTGATTATATCCGGTTTGTTCTTCCGCAGATACCTTCTTAATGCACATCTCAATATGTTTCCTATCGCCTTCTGGCGATAAAAGACGCCGAAACCAAATGGATCTAGCATCTTGCCCACCCCGCTCACAACGAGCGCATTTAACGCGGTCCTTTTTGGGAATACCACGTCCACGGAATGGCCCAGCCCTTCAAGACCGCTCTTCAGCATAAGTATATGTGTGAACTTCCCCCCTAGCTGGGCATAATAATCTGCCGTAAGAATGAGCACCTTCATGGCGCGAATTCTTCCCTCCTTCTTCCAAAATTACCACAGATAAAATCACGATATGCAGTAAGGGAATTAAACAAGTTGGGTATCCTCAGTCCGAACAAATGGCCCACAATATCGTAACGTAATGACCTAATAAATGCCGAAATGAAGAATAGCCGGTAGTTTTTCCATACAAACAATAAGTTATTACGACAAATATAATAATCCGACAACAAGCTGAGTTTTTTAACAGTACTCGCATGTTTATGCAATACAATTGATTTCGGTATGTACATGACCTTCCAGCCTCTTTTCCTGGCTCTCACAGCAAGGTCTGTTTCCTCGTAATACATGAAGTACCTTACATCAAACAACCCGATGTCCCTAAACATTTTCACTGAAGCAAAAAGGCTGCATCCAGATATGTAATCCGCAGGTCCTGCTTTGTCATATTGCCCTTCATCGTACTCGTTTTGGCCCAAAGATACGGACCTCCCGGACCATCTTATGATCTTTGCTCCCGCAGAGAATATCTTCTGCGTATCATGATAATAATACACCTTCGGCCCCAGAATCCCTATTTTATCATATGTCTTGGCCGCGCTTACCAGCTCTGTTAAGGAATCCGGCTTTACCGTAACGTCATTGTTAAGTATCCACACGTAATCGGCGCCATCATGCATTGCGCGCTCTATACCAATGTTATTACCTTCTGCAAAACCAAGGTTTTCATGGTTGCGAATATGAATAAACTCCGGGAATTCCTTTCGTATTTTTTCATCTGAGCTATCGGAGGAGCTATTGTCTATTACAACGACTGTATAATCCTGGTATAAGACTCCCTTCAGTGATACAAGGCACTCCCTCGTGTCATCATAGTTATTCCAGTTAATCACCAATATATATATCTTAGGATTCGGCATCAATTATCTATCACAGCTTTATTTCCGAACACCTTCATTAATGATGAGATGTCAATATTCACTATCCTTATACCATTGCGCCTTAGCACAACAAACATCAAGACCGTAATAACGGCCTGGGTGATCAATACTGATAATGCAGCGCCAGATGCGCCGGCTCTGAAGAAATAAAGCGATGTCAGCAATAATACAACGTTGAGCAATCCTCCAATAATATATATCTTTGCATAATATCTGTTGAGATTAAACGGGAGCAGTGCCAGGTTGGCAAAAATATAAGATACCGGTAATATAAAAACAAGCGGAGAAAGTATACGCACTATTATTATGGAGTCCAAATATCCGGGACCAAGTATTAGTGAGACCATCTTACGGCTGAACAAGAGCACCACGATGAATACAACGAATGAAAGCAGGATTACCAGGACGAACAATTTCCTGAGCTTCAGGACTGCTACCTCCTTTGCTATCGCGGCTGTCTTCGAAATATGCGGGTACACTGACGCAAGGAGTGGATTAAACGCCTTGTTTATGAAGGTGATTATTTTTTCTGCCGCGGAGAAGTATCCGACTATTGTATTATTGGTAAAGAGGCCGAGGATAAACGCGTTGCTGCTGGTGTACAGGCTAACTGAAACGGTTGAAATAAATACATGCCAGCCATCTTTTAAGGCCTGCTTACAACTTTTCCACGACGGCAAGCTGAAAACTATACCAAACATCCTTGATGCTATTACCAGACTCATAATTCCGGATACAACAGACCCAAATGAAGTGATAAGGGGAACATATATGAAATCTTTTTCGTTCCTGATAAATACAAATACGGCGGTTAGGAATATCGTCCTTGCAGCTAGATTGAGCAATGCTATCGTCTTCATCCTTTCCATGCCCTGAAAAAGCCATATCGGAAAAAGAAGGTTTCCGATCACCGCGCCGAAAGAGAATACGTATATAAGCCAATCCTGCCTGAATTTTGGTACAAAAAATACTAATAATCCCATTATAACGATACTTGCGGCCATCAGCGCCAACTTGACTGCCATTATTGAGTTGAAGATCGATGATACTTTATGCGCGTCATCCCTATTTACCGACACTTCCTTTGTCGCCGAAAGATTGAACCCGTAATCCGTTAAAATAACAAAATAATAGGCCAACGATTGGGCAAAATTTATAAGCCCGTACTTTTCAGGGCCTAATATTCTCACAAGATACGGCAATGTTATGATCGGGAAAAGGTAATTCGCGGCTTCAACCGATGAAAGACTGAAGAAATTAGATACCAACCTCTTTTTGTCAGCGCTAAGGTTATTGATCATTTTAAGTGTCTTTTTGTATTAAAAACCGAAAGTGTCCGCAAAATAAAAGTTTTAAAAGATTTATATCCTTGTCCCGTCTTCCGGCAATTCTACACAACAAGGTAATAGCAAAATTGTACGGAGATTCGTTTTCAAAAAATACCGATATCATCCTGGAAAACAAAGGAATCCTGTTCATTGCCCGCGCAAGGATAAGCGTAAAGACGTCTATGCCTGGACGAATTTCCTTTATTCGCAACGGGGGTTTTACCATTCGGCTGAATCCGTAGGGGGTAAAATTATACATGCTTAGAGAATGAAAAGGCTCGAGGTGTGACGTTGATCCGACTAAAAAACCTCCTTTTCTTAGCACTCTGGCCGACTCTGATATAAGCTCTTCGGGCTTCTCGACATGTTCAAGCACCTGGTTGCAATAAACAAGGTCGAAAGATTCGTCGGCAAACGGTATGCTTCTTCCATCATATGTCACGAATACGGCATCCTTCCTTTTTCTTGACTTAACCTCGGGGGAATGCTCGATGTCCAGGCCCGTCCATTCAATGAGAGGATCTGTCTTCCTGAAATAATCCACAGAGTCTCCATTTCCACAACCGAGATCAAGTACTTTCTTAATACTCCCGATCTTCGTTGCTTCGTCTATGAAATATTTCGAGGAAACCTGATGGGAGGCTTTACCGGGAATAAAAAGATCCATCAGTTCATCGCCTGAATACATAGTTCTCCTTTTATAAAACAAAAAACCAAAATCCATTAGCGCGGATCTTGGCTGCTTGATTCACCGAATATCCTCCTGGGCCCGGGTTAAAGGTGCCGGTGAATATACTCGGGAATATGGTACTCTATGCCTGTAAGGACATATCCTAGGATATTCGCACCGACACTTTTTAGCACGCTTTCCGCGCGCGCCACGACTTCCCTGCGGGTCCTGCCCGCCCTTATTACCAGCACCGTCCCGTCCGCAATATGGCTCAGTATGCGGGCGTCGGAATATGGTATGACCGCCGGCGTATCTATTATTATCCTGTCGTACTTGCCCTTGAGTTCAAACAACACGTCTTTCATCTTCTGTGAGCTGAGTAATTCGTTGGGATTGCCCCGGATGTGCCCGGCGGGGATGATGAAAAGGTTCTTGGTGTCACAGGCCGCCGTCACGCCGGAGATATCCGCCGCGCCCGACAACAGCTCGCCGAGGCCCTTTTCCGAGGATATTCCCATAAGGCCTCCGATGGACGGTTTCCTGAGGTTACAATCTATAAGAAGTGTCGGCCTGCCGGAACTCTGCGCCGTGGCAATGGCAAGGTTGGCCGCAGCGACGCTTTTCCCCTCTCCGTTGGACGCGCTGGTAATAATAACGGACCTGAGCTTGCTCTCCCTTTCCGGGCAGAATATATGCGTACATACCGTATGGAATTGCTCGGCCACGGGGCTGCCGGGATTATGGTAGGTGACTATCTTCTTGTTTATCGCAGATGATAACGCGGCCTCCGCGCGGACCTGCATCGGCGCTTCGCTTACGGGGCGCTGGACCGCAGGGGGAGTCACCGGGGTTGCCGGAGCGGCCGGCATCTCCGGGCCACTCTGAAACGCCTTGCCTTTTTCCTCTGCTGCCCTTTTTATGGCTTCGTTTATCTTATTTATCCCGTTGCCGTTATTTTGCATTCTTCTGCACCCCTGCCGCCTTTTCCTTGTTGGCGACCTCTATTACCCTCTTCCTTACTTCATCCTGGCTTATGTTATAATGTATGAAGGCGATGGTAAATAACGTAACGTACAGCGCGATCAGCAATATTGCGATACCGCGCTGCTTCGCCGCTTTTGCGGCAGCCTCATTCTTATCGACGATCGCCGAGATCCCGCCGAATATCTCATGTTTAAGGAAGGGCTTTGCGTCCTCCACGCCCCTGAAAGAATGGTCCGCGAACTCCGCCAGGAAGACGCATCCGAAACCGGAGATGACGCCGAGTATGAAAGCGACTATCCCTATTATAAGGACCTCGGGTTTTGACGGTTTGAACGGCAACCTCGGCTTATCGATGATCGTGTATTTAGTGCTCTTCTCCTGCGCTTCGGCGGATGCGAGCCTGTTCTCTTCGATCTTCAGCATGAGCATCTTGTATACGTTCTCGTTGACCTCTGTATCCCTGGTCAAAAGCGCGAGCTCCCTCTCCTGCTCGGGCAACGTCTGTATCTTCGATTCGTATTCCTTGACCAGCTTCAGGAGCTGATCCCTTCTCTTCTTGAGGTCGTTGAGCTCCTTCTCGGCGTCTTTTACTTTCTGGCTGAGGCGCTGGAAGAATAACGGGGCTGTTGTCGACGTTTCGCTGTCTACCATCTTCTCGGTCTCCAGCCGCAGCTTCTCCCTGACATCCTCCATCTGGATTTGCAGCGAGGCGAGGTCGGCCGAATCGGGCGTCTCTGCCATCAGCTCGTCATGCTTCGACTGCAGGTTCTGCAATTGGGAATTGAGGCGCGAGACCGTCGGGTTGAGCTCGAGCAGTTCCTCGGATATTATGACGGGTTCCCTGCCGGACACCTGCCTTTTCAGAAGATCGAGTTTGCGTTCTGATTCCTTGAGGTTCATCTCCACGGCGGTAAGCGACGTCTGGTAACTTGTCAGCATGGAGACGTTATAATCCAGTTCCTTGCCGGGAAGCTGCATCGGGTATTGCGCTCGGAAATCGAAAAGTTTCTTTTCGGATTCTTCGAGCTTTTGCTTGTATACCTTCGCCTGTTCTTCCGCGAATTTTATAGCCGTCTCCGCCTGCGTGGTCTTCTTGGTCTTGTTCTCGTCGATGAATATCTCTATGATAGTTTTTGTGACGTTCCTCGCCGTGATGGGGTCCTTGTCCTCATAGGATACCTGGAAGACCTCGGGGGACCTCATCTTGACCTGGGAGCGCTTCCTTATTCCCATGAGCATCTTTTCGTACATGACCTCGTCGGTCACGCCCTTTTCGAGGCCAAGGGTCCTGACGAGGGTCAGGAGGTGCGGATAACTCAATATCTTTTCTGTCAGTGTCTTCAGCTGTTCGGCAAGCGTAGGGGGCTGGCCGGTAGCGGATGTATATACGGGCTCTTTCGTGGCTAACGGATTGACCGGCTTCTCTTCCTCCACCAGGATAAGTACCGAGGACTTATAATACTTGGGCAGGAAGAAGCTTCCTATAGATGCGGTAAAGAACACGATGACGAAAGGCAGCATGAAAAACCACTTGCGGTGGAATATGATCTGGAGATAATCCCTGATAGAACCCTGCCCCTGTCCAGGCGCCGTAGTCATTAACTACTCTTCCTTAATATCCAGGATTCTCATCAGATCTTTCTGCATTGCCTTAGACCGCTTCTCTTCGATGGGAGGGGTGAGTTCGACTCCGCCGGACTTCTCTATCTCATGCTCCAGGATCGGGTCGACCTTCTTTGTCCTGTCGATGCTCTCCTGGTATTTCTGCCTGGATATGTTCTGGCGGTTATCGTTCGTAAGTATGTGGGGAGTTATGAAAACGAGCACCTCTTTTTTCACGTCCTGGTACGACTTGTTCTGGAACAGCAGCCCTATTATCGGGATGTCGCCTATCAGCGGCACCTTGTTTATCGTGCTCTTCTTGTCGTTCTTTATGAGCCCGCCGAGTATTATCGTCTCGCCGTCCTTGACCATCATCGTCGTATCCGCCTGGGTCGTGTCCTTTGCGACGACGTTATCGACTTCGGCGACCCTCCTCGCGGTACTGACCTCAGGGTGTATCTTCATCGTGACATAATTGTCTTCGCCGATCTGCGGGGTAACTTCCAGCTTGATACCTACGTCGACATATTTGATGTCCTGGACCAGCAGTTTCGTGACCGGGTCCGTCGTGGCGACCGCGTAGGGTTCGCTGCTTCCGACGAGGATGTTCGCCGCTTCGCCGTCGATAACGACGATCCGCGGGCTTGAGAGGACTTCCGTGTTAGCGTCGCTCTTGAGCGCCTCGAGCGTGACGGTATATTCATCCGGGGTCAGGCCGCCGATCTTATATATGCCTCCGGTCCCGCCGGTGGCGAGGTTGATGCCGAAATCCGTCAAAAGATCGAGCGCACCGGGGTTATGGTGCGGGTCTTCCCCGGTCCTGTCATACGCGTGCTCCCATTCGATCCCGAATTTCATCGTGTCATCAAGCGTGATCTCGACGATCATCGCCTCTATCATGACCTGCTTATGCTGGGAGTCCCATCCCTCGACAAAACTGTCGACATTCTTAAGGATGACGGGAGTGGCGCGGACCACGATCGTGTTCGTCCTTTCGTCTATATATACGTCGCCTTTTTCTTTCGGTATAAGCTGAGTAAGCTTGGCTTCCATATCCGCTGCCTTGGAATAAAGGAGCTTGTACTTCTTTATCTCCGTCTGCTGGTCGAGCTGCCTTAGCGCCTCTTCGACCTCCTTGACCTTCTCCGGCGTGTCGGTTATTATGACCTGGTTGCTCTTCTCGTTCGTCTCTATCCTTCCGCGCGCGGTTTTCATCGAAAGAAGTATACGCTTAAGGTCGGCGACATCCGTGTAATTCAGCGTTACTACCTTCGTCTGAAGGTTGACGAACCTCTCCTGCTGCTGCGTATCCTGGTATGAATATACCGTTATTATCCCGTCTGTTACCGAATATAGGTAATTGTTCGCCTTCAGGACCGAATCGAGCGCCTGGACGACCGTGACCTTGTCGAGCTTTACGGTAACGTTGCCCGTGACGTTCGTGCTAAGCACGACGCTCATCCCGCTCTGGTCCGCGATCATTTTAAGGACCTCTTCTATGCTGATGTTCTGGACGTCAAGCGTGACCTCGCCGTCTTCCGCGAATAACGGCGCGCTCGGGGACGCAAAAAGAAAAATCGAGAACAGTAGGCAGGACAGCAGTTGTTTACTGGATCTCATTCGTGATCTCCTTTGTGGCGCGGACGGTCTTGTTCTTTCCTTCCGCCTTTGCCCTGTACAGCGCCCTGTCGACGTACTTTATAAGGTCTGTCTTTTCCAAAGCGATATCCGGATAGCTCGCGACGCCGAAACTTGCCGTAAGGTTTATGACGTTATCCTTGTTGCCGAAAGCGTAATTCTTTATTACCATCCTTATCCTGTCCGCCAGGATATAAGCGCCTTCGAGGTCGGTCTCGGGCAGGATCACGGCGAACTCTTCCCCGCCGTACCTTGCCACGACGTCGACCTCCCTGCATATCTTCTTTAATATCTGCGCGATCTCTTTAAGGACTTCGTCACCCATCGGGTGGCCGTAGCTGTCATTCACTTTTTTAAAACCGTCGAGGTCCATCATTATGAGGCCGAACGGCTGCCTGTACCTTGCCGAACGCAGGATCTCCTTGTCCATCGCGTCGCTGAAATACCTGTAGACATAAAGCCCCGTCAGCCCGTCGGTGATCGACAGTTCCGTTATCTTCTTGTGCAACAGCGTATTATTGATCGCTATGCTGGAATGGCGGGAGATTATCGAAAATACCCTCAGGTCTTCTCCGCTGAAAGCGTTCGGGAAGGAATTGGTTACCGCAAGCATTCCGATCGGCCTGTCGCCGGCCGTTAGAAGGTGGGCCTGGAACGAGCTGAGAATATTCCTGTTTTCTGAAAACGAATCGTTCAGGTTGTTGTTATCGGCCTGATCGATCGAAACCTGTTCCGGCAACAGTCTCCCCCCTGTTAACCTATTGAACGTTTCTATGATCTTAAGCTTAAAACTGTCGACCTCCTTCTGCGAAGCGGGGTATTTCACTTCCACTATCACGCCCGTCTTCTTCGCCTCGTCGACAAATAACAAACCGCACAGATGGCAATCCAGGGACCGCTCTATTATCTCCAGTATCGCATCTATAATTTCTTTATAATCAAGCCTTGCGTATATTATATTACTAACTTCCTGCGATATTGTCAACTCATATAATTCGTCATCGAGCGAACGGGCGATATCGGCAAATATCTTCTTCCCGGTCTTCAATTTTTCTATCTGCGCGTTCGCTTCTTCAAGGCGTTTCTGCCAATGGGACGATTCTATGGCTATAGATATCTCGTTCGTCAGGATCGTAAGCAGTGACAGGTCATATTCGGTGAATTGCTCCTTCGACTCCTTGTTATTCACGTTTATGACGCCTATTACCTTGTCCTTTACGCGTATCGGGGCGCTCAGGAGCGATGAATTGTAGTACCTGTTCGAATTCTGCCGCGAGAAACGCTCGTCCGCCTCGACATCCTTGATCAGCAGCGGGCTGCCGGACTTCGCGACCCACCCGGATATCCCCCTGCCGACCTTGATCCTCGTCTTATTCGCGAGGTCTTCGCTCAATCCCTTCGAGGCGCTTATCACGAGCTCCTGGGAATCATCTTCGACGAGCATAAGCGACCCGAGCTCCGAGCTTAACATGTTCGTTATCTTCTCGAGAACTTCGCCGAGGATGTCCCTGGCATGGGACGAATGCAGGCTCTGCGACGCCTGGTAGGCGCCCACGAGCCTGCCCAGGAGCTTCTTGTACTGCTCGCTCTGGGACTGGAACTTGTTCGTATCCACGCGGCCTTTTAATTTCTCTATAGCTGCGTCTATGTTCGCGTCAAAATCGTCCTTTCCGGTAAACCTTATTACGCTCTGCCCGCGATGCGGCTTTATTCCGAGGGACCTGAATGCCTGTTTCTCGTTGGTAATGCAGATCAGCAGCGGGATATCGGAGGTGCGCGGGTCGTCTTTCAGCAGTTTATATATGCATAAGCCGTTTATGTCGGTGACGGCGGGGTTCAGCAGTATCAGGTCGGGCGTCTCCTCGCAGATAAGCTCTATCCCGTCGAGGCCGTTTGAGGCGCGCAGCACGGTGTAGTCCCTGGCCGAGAGGACAGACGATATCTCCTGGGCTATACTCTGGCTTTGCTCTATTATCACTGCTTTTTTACTGCCCAAACCCTGTCTCCACATAGCAAAAAGGAGCCCGTTATTTCCGGCTCCGGTTTTTATTGTTATATTAACAATACCATACTAAAATACCCCAATTCGGGGTTTGTGTCAAGGAAATTTTATTGTTATTTAGTGGTAATTTGTTGGGGTATGGTGCCGGGAGAGGGGGTCGAACCCTCATAACCTTGCGGTCGCGAGATTTTAAGTCTCGTGCGTCTGCCAGTTCCGCCATCCCGGCGGTCTTTGGAAATTTGGAGGCGACGATCGGAATCGAACCGATGCATCGCGGTTTTGCAGACCGCTCCCTTACCACTTGGGTACGTCGCCTTAAACTAAGGGCGCTTAAGTTTTGGCTTAAGCGCCCCACAACCTGCCGTGAAACACTTCCTGTGCCCTTATCTCATCTTTACGTGCCCGCCCTTATACAGATGGACCGAACCTCCTGCATGGTTAGTGCACGATACGATAATCACAGATGAGGCTGTCCCTGACGTAGGCATCGTTGAATACGTATAGGCGGTCGTTC
>Ga0209507_1000621_pt1 | contig 36227 bp, 24 predicted proteins | sample AD_UKC028_MetaG_FD_184414 | JGI IMG/M metagenome (GOLD analysis project Ga0209507, IMG submission 184414) | Active sludge microbial communities of municipal wastewater-treating anaerobic digesters from USA - AD_UKC028_MetaG (SPAdes) (version 2) | ecosystem: Engineered > Bioreactor > Anaerobic >...
CATGCCGGGGGTCGGTTCACTTCGGCCCCGAGGTCGACCAGCATGGCCGCGCAGGGGAACTCGAGGAGGACGGCATCTGCCTGCCCGACGTCGATGAAGTGCACCCGCAGGGTGGTCCTGGGGTCCGCCGGTGCGGCTGGCGGGGCGGCCGTGCCGTGCCGCACACCAGAACGACCGGCCCCGCCGAGCCGCTGCGGCCCCGCCGCGTACGGGGCGCAGGAAACCAGCCCGAGGGCAACGAGGACGACGAAGGAGCCGAGCGTTCTTGACCTCATGGGCATGGACAGTATCACCCCGGCTCCAGGTGGGGGACGGATTCGGGACCAGAAAGTGCTTGACGGCCGATATCCTGAGCGTACACTCAATAAGTATGCGAGGACGACCCCCCAGCATCAAGGAAAAGGACCTGCTCGACGCCGCTCGGGACGTGTTTCTCGAGCTTGGTCAAGCGACCACCACCGCCAAGATCGCGCAGCGGGCCGGCGTGTCCGAGGGGATCCTGTTCTACCGCTACAAGAGCAAGGAGGCCCTGCTGGCGGCGGTGATCCATCGCGAGACCCAGCCGCCCGAGGCGCTGTGCCACCAGGCGAAGGCCGCTGGGCAGCGCAGCGTGGCGGAGAACCTCGAGGGCATCGTCGAGACCCTGCTCGAGGGGGTCTTCCGCGCGCTGCCCTTCTTCGAGCTGGCCGAGACCAGCCCCACCTCAGGGGAGATCCGCCGGCTGCTGTTTGCCAAGGCGGGGAAGCCTCCACCGCAGCGGATCGTGGAGCTCGTGGCCGAGTACCTCGAGGCCGAGATGCGCCTCGGCCGGGTGCGCACCTTTGACCCCGTCCCGGTCGCTCGGGCCATCTTCGGCGGCTGCATCGACTACGTCCGTTCCCGCCGTAGAGCCCGCGGGAGGGGGGACCAGGGCGACTTCGTGCGGGGCCTGGTCGACTTCCTCGTCCACGGGATGGTGAAACCCGCCCGATCAGAACGGCTGCGGTGACGTCGTGCGAGTCCAACTCTCCACCCTCACACTGATCTTGCTCACGGGGCTCGTCCTGGGCGGCTGCGCTGTCGGCCCGGACTACAAGAAGGCCGAGCCGGACGCGCCCAAGGGCTGGAGCCGGCTCGACACCGCGGCCGAGCCGGTGACGAGCGCCGGGGCGCCAGGGGACCTGAGCCAGTGGTGGCGCCGTCTGAACGATCCGCTGCTGACCGAGCTGGTGGAGCGGTCGCTGCAGTCGAGCCCCGATCTGCGCCAGGCGCAGGCCCGCCTGCGCGAGGTGCGCGCCCGCCGAGACGTGGCCGAGGGCGGGCAGTGGCCCAGCGTGAGCGCGTCGGGCTCCGCCAGCCTCGGCCGCTCGGGCATGATCCCCGGCGCCGGCAGCGCGGGGGATCGCTTCAGCACCAGCTTCGACGCGAGCTGGGAGCTGGACGTGTTCGGCGGCAAGCGCCGGGAGGTCGAGGCGGCCGAGGCGGATCTGGAGTCCACCGCGGCCAGCCTGGACGGCACCCGGGTCTCGCTGGTGGGGGAGGTGGCGCGGAATTACATCGAGGTGCGCGCTCTGCAGATCAGGCTTGGCCTCGCGCGCAGCAACCTCGCCAGCCAGGCCGAGACGCTGCAGCTCACCGGCTGGCGCGCCCAGGCCGGCCTGGTCAGCGAGCAGGACGTCGAGCAAGCGCGCAGCAACCACGAGGCTACCCTGGCGCTCCTGCCCAGCCTGGAGATCAGCCTGGCCGAGGCGGAGCACCGCCTGGACATCCTGCTGGGCCAGGCGCCGGGGACGCTGCACGCGCGCCTGGCCGCGGGTGGGGAGCTGCCCGCGCTGCCCGCCCAGATCGCCGTCGGCATCCCGGCCGACACCCTGCGCCAGCGCCCCGACGTGCGCGCCGCCGAGCGCAAGCTGGCGGCAGAGACCGCCCGCGTGGGCGTGGCCGTGGCCGCGCGCTACCCCTCCTTCAAGCTCTCGGGCTCGATCGGCGCCGAGGCGCTGGTGCGGGGTACGACCGGCAACAGCGGTGGCGTCCTCTACTCCCTGCTGGGCGGTCTCACGGCGCCGCTCTTCGACGCCGGGCGCCTGCGCGGCCAGCAGGAGATGCAGGACGCGGTCCGGGAGCAGGCGCAGGTGGCCTACGAGGCCGCCGTGCTCACCGCGCTGCAGGAGGTCGAGAACGCGCTGGTGTCGCTGGCCCGGAACCGCGAGCGCGGCGAGGCCCTGGGGCGCGCGGCCGAGGCGGCGCGCAAGGCGGCCGAGCTCGCCCGTCAGCGCTACACCGCCGGGGTGATCGACTTCCAGTCGGTGCTCGACACCCAGCGCAGCGTGCTGTCGCTGGAGGACAGCCTGGCCAGCACCCGCGCGGACGAGGTGCTGGCGCTGATCCGACTCTACAAGGCGCTGGGCGGCGGCTGGTCGCCGCCCGAGGAGCCCGGCCCGGCCGGCGAGGACACCCCATGAACACACCCGTCCCCCCCAAGGCCGATCAGGGCGCCAGCCTGAACGAGCTCCTCAAGACCGAGTCCTCCGGGCGGCTCAAGCGCCGGCTGCTCTGGCTGGGCGGTGCGCTGGTCGTGCTCGTGGGCGCGGGACTCCTCTTCTTCCTCCCTGGCGATCAGGCTGTCGGGCCGCGCTACAGGACCGAGCCGGCCACCGTCGGCACGCTGGTGGTCAAGGTGTCCGCCACCGGCAACCTGCAGCCGACCAACAACGTGCAGGTGAGCAGCGAGCAGTCCGGCATCGTCACCGAGGTGCTGGTGGACGACAACGACAGAGTGGTGAAGGACCAGGTGCTGGCCCGCCTCGATCTGTCCAAGCTCGAGGACGCGGTGGCGAAGTCGCGCGCCAGCCTGGTTGCGACCGAGGCGCAGGTGCAGCAGGCCGAGGCCACGGTGGCGGAGGCGCGCGCCGCGCTGGCACGCTTCAGGCAGGTGGCCGAGCTGTCCGGCGGCAAGGTGCCGTCCCGGGCCGAGCTGGACACCGCCGAGGCCAACCTGAAGCGCGCCGAGGCCGGCGAGGCCAGCGCCCGCGCGAGCGTCACCCAGGCGCGCGCCAACCTCCAATCGGACGTGACCAACCTCGGCAAGGCCACCATCCGCTCGCCCATTGACGGGGTGGTGCTGACCCGCTCGGTGGAGCCTGGGCAGACCGTGGCCGCCATGTTCCAGGCGCCGGTGCTGTTCACCCTGGCCGAGGACCTGGCCAAGATGGAGCTGCAGGTGGACATCGACGAGGCCGACGTCGGCCAGGTCAAGGTGGGCCAGCAGGCCACCTTCGGCGTCGACGCCTGGCCCGGCCGCAAGTACACGGGCGTCATCACCCGCGTCGGCTACGGCTCCCAGACCAAGGACGGGGTGGTGTCCTACCCCACGGTCATGGCGGTGGCCAACGACGACCTCAGCCTGCGCCCCGGCATGACCGGCACCGCCGACATCGTCACCGTGACGCGTGAGGACGCGCTGCTGGTGCCGAACGCCGCGCTGCGCTTCAGCCCCGTGGCAGCGGGCCCCGCGCCCGAGAGGTCGGGCGGCAGCTTCGTGGGGAAGCTGATGCCGCGGCCGCCGAGCCAGGCGCCCAAGGTTCCGGCGCCACCCAGCGACGGCAAGCCGCGGGTCTGGGTGCTGCGCGCGGGCCAGCCCGCGCCGCTCGAGGTCCAGACCGGCGCCAGCAACGGCCAACTCACCGAGATAACGGGTGGATCGCTCGAGGCCGGCGCCGAGGTGATCACCGAGACCCTGGAAGCGCTGCCATGACGGAGGCCGCCCTCATCCGCCTGGCCGCCGTCACCAAGACCTACGGCCGCGGGCAGGCCGCCTTCCAGGCCTTGAAGGGCATCGATCTGGCCATCGAGGCCGGCGACTTCGTGGCCATCATGGGCCCCAGCGGCTCCGGCAAGTCCACGACCATGAACATCCTGGGCTGCCTCGACACGCCCACCAGCGGCAGCTACGAGTTCCAGGGCGTGCACGTCGAGCAGCTCTCCCGCAACCAGCGCGCGTTGCTGCGGCGGCACCAGCTCGGCTTCGTGTTCCAGGGCTTCAACCTGCTGGCGAGAACGACCGCGCAGGAGAACGTCGAGCTGCCGCTCATCTACCGGCACGAGGCCGCCGCCAGGCGTCACGCCGCGGCGCTCACCGCGCTCGAGCAGGTGGGCCTCAAGGGCTGGGAGCACCACAGTCCGTCCGAGCTGTCCGGGGGCCAGCAGCAGCGGGTGGCCATCGCCCGTGCCATCGTCACCCGGCCCGCGGTCCTGCTGGCCGACGAGCCCACCGGCAACCTGGACACCCGCACCAGCCAAGAGATCATGGAGCTGATCCGCGCCTTCAACCGCGAGCAGGACATCACCGTGCTCATGGTCACGCACGAGCCTGACATCGCGACGTACGCCAGGCGGATCGTCCGCTTCATCGACGGCCGGGTGGACAGCGACCACCGCCACGGGGAGGGTGCCTGATGTTTTGGAACACGCTGCTGCTCTCGCTGCGGGCCATCCGGCGCAACCTGCTGCGCTCTTTCCTGACCATCCTGGGCATCGTCATCGGCGTGGCCGCCGTCGTCACCATGGTCACCCTGGGTAACGGCGCCACCCGGTCCGTGTCCGACCAGATCGCCGCCATGGGCACCAACCAGCTCATGCTGATCCCCGGCCAGCGCTTCGGCCCAGGCTCCGAGGGCGCCCCCAGCTTCAAGACCGCCGACATCGAGGCCATCCGCGCCCAGATCACCTCCGCCCAGGGTGTGGCGCCGGTGGTGAACAAGACGGTGACGGCCGTGTACCAGGCCCGCAATTGGTCCACGGTGGTCTCCGGCACCAACAATGACTTCTTCCTGACGGGCAACTGGACGTTGGCCGCCGGGCGCACCTTCAGCGAGGCCGAGGAGCGGGCTGGCAGGGCGGTGTGCGTGATTGGCGAGACGGTGCGAGACAAGCTGTTCGGCCGCCAGAGCCCGGTAGGCAGCGAGATCCGCATCAAGGGCTTCGCCTGCGAGGTGATCGGCCTGCTCAAGTCCAAGGGCCAGGCGGCCATGGGTCAGGACCAGGACGACAGCGTGGTGATGCCGCTGCGAACCGTGCAGCGCCGGCTCACCGGCAGCCAGGACGTCGGCCGGATCATGGTCTCGGTGAAGCAGGGCGCCTCCATCGACGCGGTCAAGGAGCAGCTAACCAAGCTGTTGCGGGAGCGGCGGAAGATCGGCGAGAGCGAGGAGGACGACTTCAGGGTGATGGACACCCGCCAGCTCGCCGAGACGCTGACCAGCACGACCAAGATCCTCACCATGCTGCTCGGCGCGGTGGCGGCGGTGAGCCTGCTGGTGGGCGGCATCGGCATCATGAACATCATGCTGGTCTCGGTGACCGAGCGCACCCGGGAGATCGGCATCCGCCTGGCCATCGGCGCGCTGGAGCGCGAGGTGCTGCTGCAGTTCCTGATCGAGGCGGTGATGCTGTCCGCCCTGGGCGGCCTGCTCGGCATCGCGATCGCCACCGCCGCCTCCATGGGGCTGGCTGGCCTGATGGGCGTGCCCTACCTATTCGACTCCGGGATCAATCTATTGTCCTTCCTGTTCTCCGCGGCGATCGGAGTGATCTTCGGCTACTTCCCGGCACGCCGGGCGGCCGGCCTCAACCCGATCGACGCCCTGCGGTACGAGTGAGCGCGACTGGCGGGGAGGGGCAGTCAGGCGGCCGGCGGCGCATGCCGGACACCCTGGCGGCTACCAAGCCGCTGCGGCGCCGCCGCGTGCGGAGCGCAGGAAACCAACCCGAGGGCAACGAGGACGACGATGGAGCCGAGCGTTCTTGACCTCATGGGTCAGGACAATACCACCCCGGCCTAAAGGCGGGGAGGGGTCCGGAGCCGCCGCAGGGCCAGAGTCCATTGCGGCGGTGTGCCACCCAGGGTTCAGATCGACGCCCATGAGATGCTTGGTGACGGCCGGGTCGACCTTCTCGAAGCCGTTTCCGGTGGCGCAGCCTAAGGCCAGGACCCTCTTGGGCTGGAGCTCCTGGCCCAGGAGATTTGCGAGGATAGCGAGCTGCCCGACGCCCTCGGGACCCTCGCAGTCCGCCGCTGGGATGGCCAGCCAAGGGTTGTCAGCCAGGGATTCCAAGTGGAGGAGCCTACGACCTCGAAGGTCCGAAGGCCAGGGGTAGCCGCTGGTTTCTCTGCTGCCGGCGTACGGAGTAGCGGAAGGATCCCAGGATGCTCCTTCTTATAGGTCACGGGCCGAACCAGGGCAGGATTGGGATCCGTTCTCCTGCCTTGCCCGGCTGGTGCTTTGGATTGCTTCATGCCAAGGTTCGTGGTACAGATCCTGGCAACAGGTTCATCCTGCCGTGAACATCTGGGGACGATCGGGAACTTGGCGACCTGACGCGAGGTCTGCGCGTGGCGACACATGCGCGAAAGAAGCCACTGGGAACGCGGATGGCCCAGAGCTTGTACCTGGCCGGTCCCTGTAGCCAGAGAGCACCGTTCACACGATGGTCCGCGACTCCGCCATCAGGTCACCACGCATCACGGCCTTGGGTCGTTGGGTCAAGTGGATGGAGCATCCTGAGCAGCTTCATTGAATCGCGCCGCGGAAGCTCCTTGCATGGAGCCCAGGTGGCTTTCCGACATGAAACCGTGGACGTGTGCTGCTGAATACGGATCTAAAGGGGGAAATGAAATGAGAACTTGCTGCCTGTTGGCCTTCTTCACAGCCGTTCTGGTGACCTCCTGCTTTGGCTGCAGTGACGACGAGATTCAATGTGGGCCGGAATCCTGCACTGGCTGCTGTGACGCGGATGAGCGCTGCCATCCTGGTCTTTCAAGTGCATTGTGCGGGAGCGATGGGTTGGCCTGCGAGGATTGCGGCGAGGATCGATGCCAAGAGGGAATTTGCCAGGCGGCTCAGATTTGTGGACCCGCGAATTGCGGTGGCTGCTGCGATGCCGGGGACGTCTGCCAGCCTGGAGTGACCCCGGCCGTTTGCGGGACGAGCGGTGCCTCCTGCCAGGATTGTGGCGAAGATCTCTGCGAGAATGGCTCCTGCCAGGCGCGAGAGAACTGCCGACCAGACACGTGTGCTGGCTGTTGCGATGCCGGGGACGTCTGCCAGCCTGGAGTGACCTCGGCTGTCTGCGGGGCTGGCGGTGAAGCCTGTCAGGACTGCGGACCGGACGCCTGCGTCAGCGGTGGTTGCCAGGTGGTCCAGAGCTGTGGACCCGCCAACTGCGGCGGCTGTTGCGATGTCGGGGGCATGTGCCAGCCCGGCATGACCTCGTCCGTCTGCGGGGCCGATGGCGAGGAGTGTCAGGACTGCGGTTTGGACGCCTGCGTCAGTGGTAGTTGCCAGGCGGTCCAAAGCTGCGGGCCCGCGAGCTGCGGCGGCTGCTGTGACGCCGGGGATATGTGCCAGCCTGGAGTGACCTCGGCTATCTGCGGGGTTGACGGCGAGGCTTGCCAGGACTGCGGCTCGGATGCCTGCGTGAGCGGTGGTTGCCAGAGCGTGTGCGCTGGCGACTCCTGCGGTCCTGGGTCCTGGTGCAACGCGGGAGCTTGCGAGGCCTGCGTCACATCAGACCATTGCGGGTCCGCATGTGATGCTTGTGCAGGGGAGACGCCGGATTGCGGTGGCGTCGAGGTCGGCTGCGTGTGCAACTCCGATTCCTGCGGTACGAACGAGGCTTGCGACGCCTCTGGGCAATGCTTGTGCGCGTACGCGGAATGCAATGGGGTGTGCTGCGGCATCCACGAGGAATGTGCCGCGGGACAGTGCCAGGTTGTCTCCGGCAAGATCGCGTTCGTCTCCAACCAGAGTGGGTTCTACGAAGTCTGGGTCGTGAATGAGGATGGTACGGGTCTGAGACAGGTCACCAGCGCGGCCACGGATCCCCGCTACAATTGGGGCGCGTACTCCCCTCGCTGGTCTCCTGACGGGTCCATGATCGCGTTCTACTATGGTTCGCGGACGAACGATCCCAGCGACCCCTCTTCGAGTCGGATCATGGTTGTCAATGAGGACGGGACCGGCCTGAGGGAAGTCCGAGATCATGTTGGCATACCTGCCACGCAGATCTCCTGGACCACGGATGGCGCAGAGCTCATCGTCACGACCTATGACAGTTGCGATGACAACATGGAAGCCGTGGACGTCGCCACGGGCTCAGTGCGGGCTCTTTTCGGCACCAGCACGAACGGCTATGCCTGCACCAAGGGACCCGATTTGAACCCTTCGGGTGGCCAGGAGATCGCTTACCAGGCGTACAACTGCGGCGGCAACTGGGGAGGCCTTCGTCTAATGGATCTTTCGAGCAACGTCGAGAGCGAGATCACCCCTGCGGGCGATTGCATGGGGAATCCGCGCTTCTCGGGCGATGGGACCTTCGTGGCCGGCGGTCGGGAATGCGCCAACGACAAGTCGTTCCAGATGGTGGCGTCGACTGGTGGGGCGATCACGACGATCTCGCCCGTCCCTCAACCAGCGACCGCCATCAGACCCCAGGTCGACTGGACCGCGACGGGCTTCGTGTATTCCTCGGGTCCCGAGCTTTGGGTCTGCGATCTTGACGGCAGCGGTGCTCAGGTAATTGTCTCCAGTGGGTCCGATAGCCAGAGTCCCGATTGGGCACCGGGGCGTCTGCCGACCTGCGGCTGGGTGCCATTGGAGTCGGACAGCTCGGCGACCCTCTTGCGGGTGTGGGGCTCGTCGGCCTCGGATGTATACGTGATCGCCATGCCCACGGAGATTCGCCACTTCGATGGGAATCTGTGGAGCACCGTCTCGTATCCGGGATCCACTCCGGAGCTCTTCGACGTGTGGGGTTCGGGACTGGACAACGTCTGGGTCACTGGCTCCTCGCACATCGGTCACACGGCATCCATCATCCACTTCGACGGGCAGACCTGGACCCATGAGGAATCCCCAGGAGACAACAGGCACCTGGGTGGGGTGTGGGGAGCCTCTGCCACGGAGGTTTTCGCGGTCGGCGGCAGCGGATTTCCCGGAGGCACGGACGGGGTCATGGTGCACTACGACGGGTCGAGCTGGTCTTCGATTGCGTCCGGGTTCGATCAGCAGACGGACGTCTGGGGCACCTCGGCAGACAACGTCGTTGCAGTGGGCGAGCTAGGCTGGAGCGTGCGTTGGAACGGCTCGACCTGGGATGCTCTGAATACGGGCACCAGCGATTGGCTGCTTGGTGTGTGGCTCGCTTCGACCGGTGAGGCGTTTGCCGCGGGTCAAAACGGGACGCTCTTGACGCTGGTCGGGAGCGACTGGCAGCCCATGGATTCCGGAGTGGGAGTGCATCTCCGGGCTGTGAGCGGGCGGTCTGCCAGCGACGTGTACGCAGTCGGGCATACCGGAACCATTCTTCACTACGACGGTTCGAGCTGGACCCCGCAGGAGTCCGGGACGACCAAGGACCTAATGCACATCTGGGTGTCGCCCACGGAGGACCTTGCCTTCATAGTTGGAATCGACGGAACGATGCTAGTCAAGGATTGCCGGGGCTGGAACCCTTGAGGCGCTGATTCGCTGTGACGGGTTGAAGACCACCGATTTCCGATGGTCTTTCTGCTCCCCATTGATGGGGCCAGATCGTGGTCCCTGTTCGCTGTAGCTCTCCTGGGCGCCGACACTGGCGACCGAGACGGTAGTCAGGTGGACGGCCGCGGTCGCTCCGCTGGACCTGAACCATGTCCGGGAAGAGGAGCTCCTGGATGGTGCAGGGACCGTTCTCTTCGAGCAGCTTCCTGAAGGCCGCCGAGGCCGCGATCGAGCTGGTCGCCGGCGTGCGGGGCAGGGCAGGGGTACCCCGGACCGGCCGTCGCAGCTCAGCCCTCGAGCCCGTGGCCTGCCTCGACCAGCTCGGCCAGGCGCGCGACGAAGCGGGCGGCCGGGGCGCCATCCACGAGGTCGTGGTCGACGAGGATGGTGACCGGGAGCAACTCGCGGCTGGCGATGCCATCGCCCACCACCGCCGGCCTCCGCACGATGCTACCCACCGCGAGGTCGACCGTGTGAACACCTACCGTCAGCGGCCAGCCCCACACCTTCCCCATCATGCCGACCGCGGTGATCCCCGCGGTGCCCATGATGCGTTTGGCCGCGAACGCGTCCCTGGAGAGCGCCTTCCAGAAGAGCAGCCGGACGGGCGAGGGCACGAGGGCGTAGAGCGCGGCTAGCCCCGGTAGCCTGGCCAGCCGGTGGGCCCAGCCACCGCCTCCCAGTACCATCTCGTCCTCGGCTACAGTGGAGGTCTGCACCGCCCGGATCTCCCGGGAGATGTCGGCGACTGCCTTTCTGTCAGCCTGGCGGAGCACGAAGGGGAGCGGCCGATTGGCCCCGCCCGCGGCGCGCTCGACGATCAGGGTCACGTCCACGTCGTCGAAGGTCACCATGCGTCCCCGGCCGTGGCGGTGGGAGTTGAGCGCCCGGTGCTCGGAGAGCGCCTGCCCGAGGCAGTGAGCCAGCCAGCCGGTGAACGACAGCGACTCGCCGGTCCGTGCGCGAAGCGCGCGGAGCCTGTCTCGGGCGACGGTCACGTCGAGCTCGACCAGGCCAGTCACGTGGTGCCGGCGGCGCCCGGCCTCCATGATGTCGGAGGCCGTGGCGCTGTTCCACGGCAAGCGCTTGATCTCGTGCCGCCCAATGAGGTCCATAGCGCCGCCCTCGTTGTACTGGAGCGCTCTGTTTCCTGCCGGCGCTCCTGACGACGGTGGGAGGGTAGCATGGACGGCCTGGAGCGAGAAGCAGCGGGGGCGCCCAACCTCTTGCAGCAGGGAGCGGCTTCGTCGAGCTCCGCAGCGCCACCGGGCAGGGCACCGAGGTGCGGCTGGGGTGCCGCTGGCCGGAGGCCCGGCATCGGCCAGGGAGGACCGGCCTGCTCGCGGGCCTGGGGCCGGACGAGCACATCCTGGCCAAGCCGGTCGACGTCGGCTCCCTGCTGGCGGCCGTCCAGCGCGGTTACGGGGCGAGGTGACGGTGGCCTGCGCGTTCAGCCCGTTCCGCTCCTGCCGGCCTCGCTCCAGGTGAGCTCGAACACCGTCGCGGGCGCGCCCTCCCATTGGCGGGCCGACATGACGATCATCGCCTCGCGCCCGCCGGTCACCTCGAGCAGCGCGTCCAGGGTGCCCAGGAGCTGGTGGCAGTAGGGTACGTTGGCAGGATCTCGAGCGTCGTAGTCATGGTGCAGCCGGGCACGGCCCCGGCCCAGGCGTTCGAGCCTGAGGCTCGGGAAGCTGAACATCGTGTTGTGGATGACCACGTAGCTGTCGAGTGCTCCCAGGCAGTCGGTCTTCTCGAAGATGCCCCGGTAGGTCCCGGCGAACAGCTCGAGGCCGCGCGCCTTACCGGCCTGGCGAACCGTCTCCAGATCCCCGCCGGCGAGCTCCTTGAACACTGCCAGGCCGCAGCGCTGCATCACGCCGAGTGGGTACCAGGACAGAGGGATCACCCGACCGTTCACGATTTGCATATCCGCTGGGGTGAGGTACATCTCCCAGCCGCGCCCGGGGCTCTTGCGGATCATCTTGACCAGATCCAGGATCATCGCGCCCTTGACCTTGCGTTCTTCCACGACTTCCTCCCTGCACCCGCGCACCGGCCTGCGGGCTCGCCTGGCCCGCGCCACCCGGCCCTGGACAGGGTGTGGGTGTCCTCGCAGCCCCCAACTGTCAAGGTGCGAGTTCGCACGCCGGCCGGTCGAGGATGGCCCGGGAGGGTCGAATTCCTCGAAATCCTCCTTGATCGCGGGTGCGGGAGCGCCTATGTAGCCAAGCACTTTCGCAGAACGACAGGAGTTCCAATGCGTGTCTGGCTACGACTGCTTTTGGTGTCTAGCCTTTCCATGGTTCCTCCAGTAGCAAGGGCAGAAGATGAGTTCCAGCTCGAGACCGATGGCGACGAGGAGTTCGAAGATTTTTCGGACGTTTCCTTGGAGGAGCTGCTGGCCATCGAGGTGGAAGTTGCCTCCCGGGGGCAGGCCCAGAGCATCCGTGAGGCCCCTGGCGTGCTGACCGTCCTGACCCGGGAGGAGATCCAGCAGAGCGGCGCGCGAGACCTCCTCGACCTCCTTGGCCGCGTGCCTGGGTTCCAGTTCGGCACGGACACCTACAGCGCCCTCTACGCCGGGGTGCGAGGCCTGTGGGCCGCGGACGGCAAGGTGCTCGTGCTGCTCGACGGCCACGACCTGGCCGAGCACATGTACGACGGCGTGCTGCTCGGCAACCGGGTGCCCATCGACTGGATCGAGCGCCTTGAGGTGATCCGTGGTCCCGGCTCGGTGCAGTACGGAGGCGCGGCCGAGCTGGCCGTGGTGAACATCGTCACTCGCCAGGCCAAGGACCTCCAGGGCATGAGCCTGGAGGGGGAGTACGGCCAGCTCATGCACGGACTCGTGGCCGACGATCAGTCGCTGGCCGAGACCTATGGACGGCGGAACCTGAGCCTGCAGTGGGGCCAGCGCTTCCCCGAGTCCCAGCTCGCGGCCCGCATCGGGCTGTTCGCCGGCCAGGCCAGCCGCTCGGACCGCGCCTACACCGACGCCCTCGGCCAGAGCTACAACCTGGCCGGCCAGGCGGCCGACGATCCGCTGCTGGCCGATCTGGCGCTGGACTGGCGCGGGCTCCAGGTCCGCTACCTGTTCGAGCGCTACCACCTCACCCAGCGCGACGGCTGGGGCGAGAACCAGGAGGACTCCCTGCCGGCCGACTTCACCACCAGCTCGCTCCGGCTGGCCTACGACTGGCGCCCGGCCGAAGGCTGGCACGTGCGCCCGAGCCTGAGCCACGTGTGGCAGAAGCCCTGGCAGACTACGGACGAGCGCGCGGAGCAGTACGAGGACGTGACATTCGATCCGACCTTGCACCAGGTGAAGCTCGGCCTGGTGGCGGACTGGACGCCCCTCGAGGGCGGCCCGTGGATCGACCGACTCGCCTTCCTGGCCGGCGCCGAGTACCGGTACGACTGGGCCCGGGAGGCGATATACGGCTTCGCCGATCCCGAGGACCCAGACAACACGCTGACCGAGGTTGAGTACCACGACGTGGCCGCGTTCCTGGAGGCCTCCCTGGCCACCCCGTGGATCGACGCCACGCTGGGCGCGCGCTACGAGTACCACTCCCTGTCCGGCTCGTCCTTCGTCCCCCGGGCGGTGCTGCAGGAGGTGTACGGCCCGTTCCACTGGAAGGCGCTCATCTCCCAGGCCTTCCGCAACCCGTCCATCATGAACCTGGCCTACACCCCGGACGTGGTGCCGGAGAAGACCACGGTCTACGAGCTCGAGCTCGGGCTCCAGCCGGTCGAGGGGCTGATGTTTACCCTGTCCGGCTTCGACATCACGGTCGAGCACCCCATCGTCTACTACTGGGACGACGCGGCCGGCAGCGAGGGCTATCGCAACTACCCCCGGACCGGCACGCGCGGGCTGGAGGCCGAGATCCGCTACCTGCGCGGCATCTGGTCAGCCCGCCTGACCTACTCGTTCTACGACGTGGTGGGCAAGAACCAGGTCGACACCTTCCGCGTCCCGGGCGCCCGCCACGTGCTGCTCGGCATGGCCCCGCACAAGGCCACCCTGGAGGGCTCGGTGCGCGTGTTGGAGAACCTCAGCCTGCACGTCGGCCTCCTGTTCCTCTCGGACCAACGCTGGGCCTACGGCCCGTACGACGCGGACGGGAACGCCGTGCTCCGCGAGCTGCCCGAGCAGTGGCTGCTGGACGCCTACCTGCGCTACGACCACCTGTTCGTCCGGGGGCTATGGCTGGGCTTCGGCGTCTACAACATGCTCGACCAGCGGGTGGAGTACGCCCAGCCCTACGACAACGGCCACCCGCCCCTGCCCGGGCAGTCCCTGGAGGTCCTGCTCCGCCTGGGCTACGACTGGCATTTGGGCGCGGCTGGCTCTTGATTCGCAGACGCCAGGACCCAGCAGGAAGCGGTGCGGTGACTTGGCCTCCAGTCCGGTCACGCTTCACTCTCGGGGCTGGCCCTGTTCTTGGTTTGACTTGCTGAGGACGCTCTGGCCGTTGAGCCATGCTCTGAGGTGTTGGATAATCGCTGAACAGTCCGACTGAGCGCAACGAGCAGTAGTGCAGGAATCTGGAAGTCCACATGACCCAGGATGCTTCAAGACCGAGCCGAAGCGTCACGGTGACGCTCAGGCGCCTGTCCAACGGCAGCAGCGGTCGGCTGCTTACGCCCCGGCGAGCGGCTCAAATCCTCGGGCTCGAGCCCCGCGCCGCTCTCCTTACCATCGGTAAGCTGCTCCGGGCGGGATGGCTTGCGCGGGTGAAGCGAGGACTGTTCCTCATCCTCCCGATCGAGGCCGATCGTGAAGGCGCCGCGATCGAGGACCCCTGGATCTTGGCGAGAGAGCTTTTCGGTCCGTGCTACATCGGGGGCTGGTCCGCCGCTGAATATTGGGGACTCACCGAGCAGAACAATCGCGAGACCTTCGTGGTCACGAGTGCCTACGTGCGTCGCTCTACACAGGTCCATCTGGGAGCCGCGTTCCATATCGTGCGGACGAAGAGCCTGCGAGTCAGAAGCGTACCGACCATCTGGCTGGGACAGGAGCGCATCGCGGTGTCCGACCGGGAGCGGACCCTCGCGGATGCCCTGGTCATCCCTGGTTGGGTCGGCGGCGTCTCCCATCTGGCCGAAATGCTGCAGGCCTATCGTTCCAGCCCTGACTGGCAACCTTCCCGGCTGTTGGCGCGCGTTGGGGAGGTGAGCTCGGGCGCAGCCTTCAGGCGGCTCGGCTACCTCGCCGAGACGATCTTGGGTGAGACTGGGGAGCTCGTGGATGCCTGTATGGCTCGGCGCACCACTGGAAACATCTGCCTTGAGCCTGGAGCCGGCGGTAAGGGAAAGCTCTCCCTTCGCTGGCGACTTTGGATCAACGTCACCCTATCGCCTGGGAAAGCGTTCTGAATTTGCCTGGCTCCGCCCTTGCCCCATCCCGGAAAATAGGGAAGAGAAAGATCCCGTCGTCGGGGCTGTGGAGAGTGTGGACAGCCGACCGTCCGGCCGGCGTACCGGCCGAGCGGTCGCAGTCCAAGCGGCTGTGGGCCGCCGACCGGGAGGCCGGCCAGCACGCCGGCTGACCGGGCGCAGTCCAAGGCGGTTGTGGACTGCGACGTCCTTCGGAGCGCCGTCCGTCCACATCCGCCGTCAGTCGACCGTCCGGCCGCCCTGGCGGCCGAGCGGTCGCAGCCCAGGCAGTAATGGGCAGCCGCGGCACTATCCATAGCCCTTTCGGCCGAGCGGTCGCAGCCCAGGCAGCTGTGGACAGGAGCAAGCCGCGTTCCCTCGCCAAAGGGACGGTGCGAAAGCACCGAGCAGTCTCCGAAGTCCAGGGGCAGCGGAGCGGCCTCGGTTCCCAGAGGGAAGCGTAGCAGTCCCCGAAGTCCAGGGGACTATCCACAGCCCTCCTTGCAGTCCGGCCGGCGGCAGGCTCAGCGTGGCGCCCCCTCCCAGCGTGGAGGTTCCCGGAAGCACTCGACCCCGACGTGAGGTTCATGCTATCGGACACGCAGGGCTCCTGGGTCGGATGCCTTGGGGGACTTCAGTCACGTCCTTCCATTCAGGGAGATCGCCATGCACGTACACCAGGCAATGCTCTTCCTTGCGCTCTACCTGACCGGTTGCGCTCGCCTCTATAAGAAGGTGGAGCTCAAGGAAGAGGCGTACCGGCGCTCGCCGGCCGAGTTGGCCGCGGCGTTGAAGCGGCAGGGCTACGAGGCCGTCTGGAAGGATTGGGACCTGGGTTTTCTAGGCTGAGGTAGGAGGGTCGTGATGGCAGACGTGCGCATTGCACTCAACGGCGAGGGCCGAAGCTTCTCGGCCCCGTTTGAGTTGCTCGGGCTGCTCGCTACCCTCGGGCTCGAACCCCGGGCCGTGGCCGTGGAGCGCAACCGCCAGATCATGCTGCGAGACGAGTTCACTCGCTCGAGCTGCAGGACAGGGACCGGCTGGGATTCGTCCGCCTGGTGGGCGGGGGCTGAGCCCTGCCGCCGGGCCCAAGGGAGGAAGCCATGCGTGGGATACTGCCAGTGTGGGTCGGGTGTCTGGCGCTGTGCGGCCCGGTGTTCTCGCCCCCGGCCAGGGCGGCAGAGGCTGCCAAGATCGACGTCGCCCTGATCGAGGTGCAAGGGGCGCCGCTGGACGCGGCCACGGCCATGGCCATGACCGACGCGCTGGGCGAGTGGCTGGCGAAGGGGCAGCGCTTCGAGGTGGTCCCCCGGAGGGTCCCGATCGTCCAGACGGAGCCGAAGTACCGGGTCACCGCGGTGGTGGCGAAGGTCGGCGCCGCCTGCATGTGGACTCTCCAGGCCTTCAAAATGACCGATCCTCGGATTGTTGCTTCGGCGACCAAGAAGGGGTCCTGCGAGGAGGAGGCGCTGGTCGGACTCCTGGAGCAAGCGGCCGAGGGGTTGGCCACGGCCCTGCTGCGCTTCGAGCGCGAGGGATCCCAGGCCGCCCCGCCGCCTCCCCCCGAGGGGCCCGCGCTGGTGTCGCCCCTCCCGCCGGCGGCCCTCCGGGCTGCCACCAAGGAGCCGCCCGTGGTGGCCGTGTTCCGGGCCGAGAGCAAGGGTTCGCCGCTCGCAGCAGACGAGGTGGACAGTCTGAGCGACTACCTGAGCACCCGGTTAGGTGAGGCAGGCGTCTTCCAGGTGCTACCCCGCTCGGAGATGCTCGAACGCCTGGGGCCCACGGCCGCCAGCGAGTTCGACGTCTGCCACGAGCCTGTGTGCCGGCATCACCTGGCCACGAAGGCCGGTGCGGGCTTCGCATTGTCCACATGGGTGGGCAAGGTGGGCAGCTACTGCCTCATGGCGGTTGACGTCCTGGACACCTCCTCCAGTCTCCTGGTGCGGTCGGTACAGGTGCGCGAGCAGTGCCAACCCGACCTGATCATCGATGGCTTCGAACGGCTGGCCGCCCTGCTGGGTGAGAGCTTTCGTCGCCCCCGCCCGAAGGCTGGCCGGGGCGGGACGCCGCGCCTGGCGGTGCTGACCCCCGAGAGCCGCGCCAGCCCATTGTCCGGGGACGAGCTCGCGATCCTCCGCGACTACCTCCGCGGGCGTTTACTCTCCGCCGTGCAGGTCGAGTGCCTGCCCACGGCGGAGTTGCGGCTCAGGGCGGGGGAGCGGCCTGCGGGTGCATCGGCCGAGCTGTCGGTCCAGACGAGCATCGCCATGATCGGCGGCCACTGTCTACTCAGCGCCTCGCTGTGGGACCTCGCTTCGAACAAGCAGATCGGGGCAGTCACCGTGCGCGAGAAGTGCGACGATGATCGGCTGGTCGTGGGCCTTGAGGAGCTGTCCGACAAGCTCGTTGTCCTGCTGACCCGGCACTGAGGCCAACGCCTCCCGAGTGAGCTGCGGACTTCGGAAGTAGTCTCTGACAGGGGGTTACCGCGATGTAATCGGCATCCGCTGCGTCAACACCACCGCCCCCAAGCCCTTGCCCCTCCTTCCGGCCAAGGCTACGCTCCCGTCCCGTACCTTCTGGAGGTTCCAGATGCGGATTCCGGCCTACTTCCTGGCTGGCTTGGCTCTGCTGCCCATCCTTGCCGCCCTGACGCTGCCTGCCTGCGCCGCGCGGCCGGAGCCACCCCCGGCCAAGGCGGCCGAAGTCACACAGAGCGATCTCGAGTCCTGCTTTGCCCGAGCGCCGGAGAACCGTTGCGGCCAGAGCGAGCAGACGTGTTTGGAGAAGGCAGACCCGGCGCGTTGGGGAGACGCGCACATCGAGCTGGTCAGTTGCTACCAGCGCGGGGCCTCCGGCTGGGAGCTCACCAGCAAGCGGATCGATCGGGCAGAGGCCGAGGTCATGTTCACCGCCGCGGTCACCGAACGCGGCGTGGAGTGCTACTTCTACGGCCCGACTTCATGGGACGCTCTGGCTCACGAGGCGCGAGGCCTCGCGACGAAGTGGGCGAAATGTACCGTGATGCTCGAGAGCGACCCCTTCTGATTCGTTCCGCCCTTTGGGTTCCCGCCCTTGCCCCATCCCGGAAAATAGGAAGAGAAGGATCGTCGTCGGGGCTGTGAGAAGTGTGGCAGTCGAACGCGAAGCAGAGGTATCGCAAGCGTTCGCAGCCAAGCGGCTGTGGACAGTCGCCCGTCCGGCTGGCGTTTCAGCCGAGCGGGCGCAATCCGAGGCGGAAGTGGGCTGCGACGTCATTCGGAGCGCCGTCCGTCCACATCCGCCGCCAGGAGCGTCACTATCCACAGCCCTCCTCGCAGTCTGGCCGGCGGCCAGGTCCTGCGTGGCCCCTCCTCCCGCGCGGTGGTCCTCGATGGAATCGACGCCAGCGTGGGATTCGTGCTATCGGATGTTCAGGGCTTCTGGGTAGGGATTTCTGTCGACACTTCTTTGGGCCTGAACCGAGGGGAAGACCCGTCCATGAATGCGCTCCACGGAGAGTTCGACCTTCCGCTCTCCCGACGTGTCCGTCCATTCGGGGTGATGGCCATGAACGTACGATTGGTGCTGCTCTGGCTGGCGCTGTCCGCGAGTGGCTGCGTGCCGCTCTGGCAGCACGTGGGCCTCAATGGCGAGGCCGCTCTCAGGACCCCCGAGGCGATCCCGGCCCTGGTCAAGGCCCTCGAGGCGGAGGAGCTCGGCACGGACGACACGATCGCCGCATTGAAGGCACTGGCTCAGTTTGGCAAGCAGGCTGCATCGGCGTTGGCTGTAGCAGAGAAACGCTTCCTGGAGCCGCTGACGGGAATGTGGCCTGCAGCGTTCGACCTCGCTGAGGCCGCAGCGGATCTCCTGGTTTCAGCCGGTGATCCCGAGAGGATCGGGCCGCTTTTTGTTCGGATGGTGGATTGTTCGAACACTGACTGTGAGGCTCCTTACCTCGCTGCGCTGCGGGCGCTTGGCAATCTGGGATACGCGAGACCTGAAGTTGTCGCGCTACTCAAAGCGAAGGCGGCCAGCCCGAACTGGCCCCAGTCGACCATGGAGGTTTCGAGGGCTGCGAGCTCAGCGGCCAAGCTGGAGGCGCTGCTCGGACAGCAGGCCGCCGGCGAGAAGAAGCCCGAGCCGGTCACGGCGGCAGCTCCGACGGGCATCATCGTAGCCGTGTTCGAACTGGAGGACGCCACCCAGCAGCTCCAGGGCTCAGAGCGCGAGCAGCTCTATTCCTTCTACGCTACGCGCCTGACCGAGCTGGCCGGCTTCAAGGTCGTGCCGCGCGACCAGCTCCGCGCCCGGTTGCGGGAGCAGAAGACGGAGTCCTACAAAGCCTGCTACGACGAGGCCTGCCAGATCGAGCTGGGCAAGGAGCTGGCCGCCGAGAAATCGCTATCCACCCGTATACTCAAGGTGGGCATGACGTGCATGGTGACCTCCCAGCTCTACGATCTGAAGTCGTCCACGGCCGAGAAGGCCGCGACTGCACGGGCCGCGGCCTGCAATGCGGACAGCCTGCTGGAGGCCATGGACGGGGTCGCCCGCCAGATCGCCGCGCCCTGAGTAACCACAGGCTAGACCCCTTGAGACGGCGTCATCTTCAATAGTGAGTCAAGTATTGTCGAAGGCACTCACCACCCGTGAATCGGGTCTTGTCCAGTGAGCGAAGCGAACTGGGCAAGGAATCTCCTCGTCCTGCTCGGCCTTGCGCACCGGTGCCCGCCTGGCGGGGCCTTGAGACCCAGCGTTTGCCAATGGTACGTTCGGCTCGTTTCCGCGGGGCCGGCCGTTGGCCATGCCGTTCGAGGGAGGGGCTATCCAGGATGCCTGAGAAGTTCACCATCGCGGACGTGCGACGGATCGCCGCCCACCGTGGCGGGCAGTGCCTGTCGAAGTCCTACGTGAACAACAAGGAGAAGCTCACCTGGCGGTGTTCGGCCGGGCACGTCTGGCAGGCGAGGTTTCTCTGCATTCGAGCCGGCAAGTGGTGCCCGAGGTGTTCGAAGCGCGGTCCTCGGGGCCTCGAGGACATGGTTCAGCTCGCCAGGGCGAGGGGTGGGGAGTGCCTCTCGAAGGCATACGTTTCCAAGAGGAAGAGGCTCCGCTGGCGTTGCCGAGAGGGCCACACCTGGTGGGCCACTCCGGACGCCATCCGGAGCGGCCGCTGGTGCCCCAGGTGCGGTGCCGAGGCTTCGGCAGCCTCGAGGCGGCTCGGCATCGAGGCGATGCGAGCTCTGGCGAAGGCGCGAGGGGGCCGGTGCCTCTCGAAGATCTACCGCAACACGAACACGAAGCTGAAGTGGCAGTGCGCTCAGGGGCACATCTGGCTAGCCCATCCGGGGAACATCAAGCAGGGATCCTGGTGCCCGAGTTGCGCAGGGACGAAGCGGTTGACCATCGGGGAGATGAGGCAGCTTGCCGAGGCGCGCGGAGGAAGGTGCCTGTCGAAGGCCTACCTCAACGCGAACACCCCCCTGGAGTGGCAGTGCGAGCGTGGGCACCGGTGGACCGCGAGACCGGCCAGCGTGAAGCGCGGCACCTGGTGCCCGGTCTGCGGCAGGCGAGCACGCGGTAAGAGCCAGGACCTGGGTTGAGGCCCCCTGACGCGAAGCCCTCGGCCGATTTCCTGGAGTGCCGAAAAGGGTTCAAGCCCTCTGCCGAACCCTCATGGCTGGAAATTCGCGCTACCGCCTGAACGCGACATGGTGGCTCAGAACGATCGTCTTCAATCAGATAGCTGAATCGGGGCGTCTCGGGTCAGAGATCCGTTGAAAAACAGAGCTTGACAGAGAAGTGGTCTAATGGTACGACCACCGTACCTCAATGGCAGACTTACGGCAACTTGTTCTCGAGTCGCGTCTGGAGGTTCGGATGGAAGCCCTAGCAGAAGCGACCTGGCGGCCTCTTGAACAGATTCGGGCGACCACCTCGGTGGACCAACTGGCGGATCGAATCCGGCACAAGATTCTCTCCGGAGAGATCCCCACTGGCAGCATGTTGCCACCGGAGCGAAAGTGGTCCCTTCAGCTCGGTGTCAGCCGCACCACCGTGCGGGCTGCCCTGGCGCGGCTGGTCTCCGAGGGACTCGTTTCCATCAGACAGGGAAGGGGAGCGGAGGTCCAGGACTTCAGGAGGATTGGGGGCCTCGGTCTCGTAGAGAAAATGCCCAGGTCCCTGCAGGACGCCACGTTTCCCGGCGTACTGGAGCTTCGCACGGCCGTCGCGCTTGAACTGGTGACCCTGGCGTGCGAGCGAGCCAGTACTGAGCAGCTCGATCAACTCGAGGCGCTAGCGAAGCAGATCGAACAGACCGAGGACCCCTTCGCGGTCGCCGACTTGGATCTCGAGTTCTCTCGGACCCTTTGCCGCGCGGCCGACAACCTCCCCATGGAGCTTATGCTGAATACCATCAGCCTGCTGTACACCAAGCGTCCGGACATTCCTCTGGCTTTGTTCGAACAGCGGGACGATGTCCGCATGAGCTACGTCGCCCTGGTCGAGTTGCTCAGGAGCCGCAGCGCGACGGGCATCCGAGAGGCGCTTCGGGAGGGGCTGAACGCACGGGACCGTCTGACGCTGGAGCGGCTGGCGATCCCGCCACGGGCTCCTTGAGGCCGGCTGGGGGTCGGGGTATCGAGAGAAGGTTCGTGCAGCGGGTGGTCGGACCGAGGTTCGATCTGCATCAGGGGCCGACCGGATTCACCTGCAGGGGAGACGAAGCATGCGTTGCTCGGTGTGCAACCCCTTGCTGACTCAGCACAGAGCGCCACACGGCGGCGGGAATGGCTTACAGGGCCTTCGGGCTTCTGGGCGATTCCCCGACGGCCGACTACCGTCCGACCCTGGCCGCGATCATCGGGAAGCCGGTCTGTCGATCGGCCCAGATCGCCATGGCATCAGGGCTGTTGCAGGCATGCTCGGCGTGTGAAGGAGAGGCTGGCATGTGGACGAGAGCTCTGGTGCTCGGTCTCTGGATCGTCGGGGAGTGCATGCTCCTTGCCGGGGCCGGCTGTGAGGGCGCGTCGAATGGCGAGCCATGTGACGCCGGCGTGGTGATCGACGGGCAGTGCCTGCCCAGCCAGTGCGCGGATCGCACGTGCCCCCCTGGCTTCGTCTGCCAGGCGGGGTTCTGCGAGGAGATCGCCTGCCTGGGCAAGACCTGCGAGCCGTGGGAGGGTTGCGCTCTGGGGCAGTGCTACCCGAGGGACTGCCAGGCGCGCAACTGCCCGGGCCTCGGGGAGGTGTGCATCGAGGAGGAGTGCTTGCCAGCCGCTTGCCTCGAGCTGGATTGCCCGGCCGGGGAGAAATGCGCCCAGGGCCACTGCTACCCCAAGGACTGCCCCACCAGGGTGTGCTCGGGTTACGGTGAGGTTTGCGTCGAGAACGAGTGCCAGGAGCGAACCTGCGTCGGCGTGATCTGCCCTGTCGGGCAGGTCTGCTCCGGTGGTCATTGCTTCCCGACCGAGTGCTCCCTGGACAGTTGCCAGGGCTTTGACGAGATCTGCGTGGACGGGCAGTGCGTCGAGCGAAACTGCGCCAATGTGGACTGCGGGGCCGAGCTGTGCGCCAACGGCTGGTGCCTGCCTGCCGATTGCCCTGACCAGGACTGCGTCGAGGGCCTGGAGGTATGTGTCGAGGACGAGTGCGAACCGCTCGCGTGCGCTGGCTTGACCTGCGACCCGGGGGAGCGTTGCGCGGCCGGGGCCTGCTATCCGACGGACTGCGGTGGAGTCCCCTGTGCGACGAATGAGGTTTGCGTGTCGGGCGCCTGCCAGGCGCGGCGGTGCGTGGGCGTGAGCTGCGAAGCCTGGCAGCGCTGCGAGGAGGGATCCTGCTGCCCGACGGAGCCGTGCAGCGAGGCGTTGCAGTGCCAGACTCAGGAGTGCGCCTGGGGCACCTTCCGCTGTCAGTACGACACAGACGCGGGTGAGACCCTGTGGGCGACCGAGGGCGAGAGCTGCACCGACACGGATGCGTGCACCCTGGACGACGTGTGCGTCCAGGGCGAGTGCCGGGGTGCTCCGCTGGCCTGCGAAGATCCGCAGCCCGCCGAGTGCCGGGGAGACCAGCGGGTGAGCTACCGCGCGCCCGGGACCTGCCAGGCCGGGCTCTGCCAGTACGAGGAGGTAGTCGAGGACTGCCCTGATGGCTGCAGCGCTGGTCTGTGCAACGGAGATCCGTGCAGCGGCGCCACCTGCGACGACGGCAATCCCTGCACCGTGGACAGCTGCGTTCCCGGCACGGGCTGCGCCTTCGATCCCCTCGCCGACGGCACCGACTGCGGAGTCTGCGCTGCGTGCCTCAGCGGGTCCTGCGCCTACGACTCCAGTCAGCACGCGGAGTGCGGCGTGTGCCAGAAGTGCACTGCCCTCAACACCTGCGGCTTCCAGTCGAACACCGAGGATCTCAAGGACGAGTGCAACGGTGGCGGCTGTGTGCGGGAGAACTGCAACGGCTCGGGGTCGTGTCTGCGCGCCGATGGTTACGACTGCGGCACCTGCGCCGCGTGCGACGGTGGTTCGTGCGTCTACGACTCCACCCAGCACGCGGACTGCGGCGTGTGCCAGAGGTGCACCTCGCGCTACACCTGCGGCAACCAGACCGCCAACCAGGATCTCAAGGACGATTGCGCCGCAGGAGAATGCACGACCGGCAATTGCAGCGGCTCCGGGGCGTCCTGCGGCAGGATCGCCGACGGAACGGACTGCGGGACGAGGTTCTGTAGTGCGCTGGAGTGGCGGCAGCCGACCTGCCTGGCGGGAGCATGCGCAGGTAGTGTCCTGCTAGAGGACTGCAGCGATGCCTACGCGTGCACCAATGACCTCTGCGATGCCACTGGCTGCAGCAACAACTGCACCTCGAATCCAGATCCCTGCCTCTCGGGCTGGCGGTGTGGCATCGAGGAATTCTCGGGAGACTGTACCTGCGTTCCTGACTAGGTAGGGTCGGCGGCATGAGGGAATCACCTTCCTACGTCAGGCTTTATCGGGAGCATCTGATGGGTGCCGGCTTCCTTGGGGAGCTTCACTTCCACGCGGTCGATTGGGTCGGGAGGTCTGCATTCATGCGAATATTCCTCGTCCTCGCGCTTTCGTTCGTCGCTGGCGCCTTCGGATGCGCGAATTCCTCCTCACAATCAGACGCCGACGATGGCTACGACGGAGGCGCGGACGGGAGTGACGAGGAGGTCGACGGTGGGAATGATGACGGCGGGAGCGTGGACGACAATGCGGCGGACGACAGCGGTGGGGACGACGGCGGGACAGACCCGACCTGCGAGGAGCAGGGTCTGACCACCTGCGCCGCTGCCGGGCAGGACTTATGCGTCGATACTACGAACGATCCGGACCATTGCGGCGATTGCGAGACCATCTGCGACACGGCCTCTGGCTCCGTGTGCGTGGACTCGGCCTGCACGAACACGAGCTCTCCGCTCGGCAGCCTGGGACCGCCGATCGCCCTCTACGAGGGGCGGAACCCGGACATCGCCGTGGATTCCCGGGGCGACCCGCACCTCGTCTTCGACCGACGCGGGGTGGGCGTTTTCTACGCCAAGGGATCGGGAACAGACGGGCAGTTCCCGGTCTCGCCGATCCAGCTTGGGCAGCAGACCAAGGCGATCGAGCCGCGTATCTTCATCGACAGCGAGGATGGGGTGCACGTGGTTTGGTCCCTGAGCACCGCAGGCAGCAACGTCGGAGGGTTCGAGGGTTACTACACGAACAACCTCGGAGGCTCATGGAAAGCCCCCCTCCTGGTGGCGGTCGAGGGCGACGGAGACACCGGGGACGGCGGGCTCACCCGCGTTAGCTGCGGCCGTGTGCTCAAGATACCGGACCAGGATCTCGTGGTCACCGCCTGGATGGGCGGCGGCGGCGCCATTCTCCTCGTCAGCGTCGACGGGCTGGCAACCGCCCCGCGGGTCAGGAAGAAGGCCCGGACAGCCAACAATTTTCCCCTGGGTCTGGTGGCCCTCTCGTCATCCAGGATCCGTACTACCTTCCGTCACCTGCCAGGCTCCATCGAGGCGATCGACTACGATCTCGATCTCGACCCACTTGTGCGTTTCGACGTCATCCAGGGGCCATTCAAGGGTGAGTGCGCAGACGCTTTCCTGGACGAAGCGACCGGCATGGTCCACTACACGGGCACTGCCAAGGGCAACTCCTTGACGCCTAGCCGCGTCTGGTACACCAACGACGAGCGCATCGCGCGGAACGCACCCATTCTGGGCATGGTCGTCGCGGAAGAGGGCGGGACGCCGTACTACTGGGCGGACGTGTGCGTGGACGTCCACGGTCACGCTTACGTGACCCACAGCTACATCGATACGGAACCCAGCTGCACCAACCGTTGCGAGGCCTACGCCGCCTACGTGGACGGCGACCAGCTCGTGTCCGTGCGGCTCGCCGAGGGCTACGAGGGCTACCGCCTCGGGCCCTACTGCGCGCCCACGGCCGTTGGCGGTATCCACGTGGTCTACCACCTCGACGGCCAGGTCATCTACCAGACCGTGGGCCTGCCGTAGGTAACCTTGTCAGGGACCAGTCCCAGGGAGGGGTGAGATGAGAACCTGGTTTTCGACGGTCGGTGCAATGCTGATTGTCGTGGGGCTGGCTGGCTGCCCTGATGGCGCCTCGGGCGACAGAGACGGCGGAGACGGCGGTGAGGAGTGCCAGAACGCGTGCCCTGCCGGCGGCGACACGCGTTGCGACGGCGACTTGCTGCAGGTCTGCGGCGAGGGTTCCGACGGCTGCCTCGGGTGGCAGGAGCAGCGCGCCTGCGCGGACGAAGGCCTGTCGTGCGCGGCGGTCGGCGGCCAGGCCCAGTGCGTCTGCCTGCCGAGTTGCACGGGCAGGGAATGCGGTCCGGACGGCTGCGGCAGGGAATGCCCGCCCGGCTGCCCGGTCGGCGAGGGCACGGTCTGCAACGCCCAGGGGCAATGCGAGCCTGGCTGCCAGGACGAGTGCGAGCCCACTGGCTACCCGGCCTGCGACGGCATCAGTCTCCTGACCTGCGCGCTCCAGGGCGATGGCTGCCACGATCTCGTCAGCGCGGACTGCCCGGCCGGCGAGGCCTGCCAGGGCGAGGCCGGCGCGGCCCGCTGCGAGGAGCTCCTGCTCGATCTGCCCCGGCCGACCCACCTCTATGCCCTGCCCAAGGGCTCGGGGCAGGTCCACCTTGGTTGGCGGATGGTCTCTTCCCACCCGGAGCTCGGCTACAACATCTATCGCTCGACGACCCAGGGCGGCCCCTACACGAAGCTCAACTCAGAACCTGTCTCGGACCAGACCAACTTCAGGGACGAGACGGTCAGCGACGGCACGACCTACTTCTACGTCGTGCGTCTGGTCGACGCCGCAGGCCTGGAGAGCCCGGACTCCCTCGAGGCGAGGGTGGAGGCCGCCGACACGGACACAGGCGAGTACGTTCGTTTCACCGGCTTCAACCCAAACCCGGGCGTGGACGACTGGTGCGATCTCAAGTTCGGCGATGTGGATGGCGACGGCGGCTTCGAGTTCCTGGAGGCTTGCGTGGACACTGAGGCCGCCATCCAGAAGTTCGACGTGGCCGTGTTCGCCCGGGACGGCACGCGCCGGTGGCTCCTGGAGGACGTGAGCGACTTGGTCGGGAGCGCGCTGCCCTGGACGTTGGTCGACCTCGACGGAGACGGGAGAGATGAGGTCGTCGGGCTTGTCTACAGCGACGCCCTCAATGAGTTACGCGCCGTGGCGTACGACAGCCTGACCGGGAGCGAGCTCCATCGTTCTCCGGCTCTGTCCGACAATCCCGGCCAGTGCGGTGGCAACGCGAACGTGGCGCCCGCGATGCTCGATGGTGTGTCCTGGTCTGTGATCGTGCAGACCTGCAACTATCCGAGCGATGTCAGGACCGTGCTGGCGCTAGACTCGTCGCTGCAGGTCCAATGGGAGTACACGCTCGGTGTGGGCGTGCCGCCCGCAGGCGCCTATTCTGTGCGTGGGGCCGACATGGATGGTGATGGTACGGACGAGGTGCTCTTCGGCGGGACCATCCTCGACAGTGACGGACAGGAAATCACGCACTTTCCGTTCCTGCAGGTGAGTGGGTTCAGGGTGGGGGACATCCGCCCCGATCTGCCCGGGCTCGAGGTCTTCTACTTCAACAAAGAGAGGGACGATCCCGAGGCTGGTCTAGCCACGGCGACGACGAGCGAGCCGCTTTGGATCCAGGACGAGTACGTTACCATCGAGTGTAGTGAGTGTGGGGTGAGGTTCCCGGACGACGTGCGGAAAGGCCACCACGGATGGATAGGGGACGTGGACCCGAGCCCCGGCCTGGAGAGCTACGCGGCCTACTACTGGAGTCCGCTGTGTCCCAACGGCCACTGGAATGACACCTTGTGGATCCACAGGCTCTACTCCTCGACCGGCGAGGTTCTGAGGACGCAAGGCCTCAACGACCCCATCGACTGGGACGGGCAACTGCCCAAGGAGATTATGGCGTCACCCGGTACCGGGAAGCGCATGTTCTACGTCGCGGACGTCATCGGCGACTACCGCGAGGAATTCATAGTGATGCTCGGTATCGATCCGGCCGTCCCTCCTTACGCCCTGCTGGTCGTGACCAACACCTCCCTTGTCAATCCCGGCACCAAGAAGCCATCTCCCTGGGAGGACCGCGACTACCTCATCGACAAGAGATGGACCGGCTACCGATAGCTGTGCTCTGGAGCCATCGATAGGGAGGCCTGAGATGAGAATCTGGGTTGCGGAATTCGTGGTCGTGATGTTCGGCCTGTGGCTGGCCGCCTGCGACTCGGGCAGTGCGGTCGACCCCGATGGTGGAGTGGATGCCGATTCCGCGGACGGCAGCTCCGTGGAGGACGACGGGAGTTCCGTGGAAGACGATGGCAGCTCCGTGGAGGACGACGGGGGCTCCGTGGAGGACGATGGGAGCTCAGTAGATGACGACGGGGAACCCGCGATCGCTCAGCTCTGGAAGATCTCGCAGACCTACTTCCCCCTCGCTCGCGAGCTCATCGGGGTAGCCAAGAGTAATTCCGGGAGCCCCGCGGTGTTCCTCGGTTGGCGGTCGATCCCTGGCGACACGGCCCAGACCGTCTTCGACGTCCGCCGCAGCTCGACCTTCGTGGAGGGTCGGTGCGCTGAATATTCCTCGATCGCGACGTCACCCGTGAACTCGTACCTCGACACCACGGTCGGTGCGGGCAGCGTGTACTATTACTGCGTCGCCATCGGCGCCGAGTACTCCAACGTGGTCACGGTGGATACGTCTTCCCTGGTCGATAGAGATGCCGCCCGGTTCACGTTGCCCTTCGCAGGCTGCAGCAATGGGTCGCTGAAGCAGGTGACCAACGCGGTGGTGAGCGATCTGAACGGAGACTCCCTGCTGGACTTCGCCATCGGCTACTGTGATTTTGTCGGCGACAACCCCATTGCCTATTGCGAGAACCAACCGATGTTCGTCGTCGGCATGCTGCGGCAACCGACTGGTGACTGGCAGCAAGCCTGGTGCTTCGATGCCAACCACGTGGCTTGGAAGGCGACGACGGACTGGCCGATGGTTGCCTGGGACGCCGATGGGGATGGGAAGGCCGAGATCTTCACCCGCACGGATAACGGGCAGAACATGACGGTTCTCGACGGCGAGACGGGGAGCGTTCGGGCCCAGCTCGCCTGGCCGGTTGTCTCCCCCGACACCAAACGGAACTACGCAGCGATCGCCTACCTGGACGGGATCACCCCGTCCCTGATTCTGCAAAGAGGCCTGTACGGCCAAGTTGGCCAGCCCCACATGTACGCCTACTCCTTCGTCGATGGAGGGTATTCGCTCGAGCACGAGTTCGTGTTCAACCAGGACCCTTTGGTCAATCCCGACTCCATGGGGACGCACGGGTTGCCGACCGCCGATCTGGACGGGGAGGGGATCGACGAGATCATCGTGTGCGGCGCCATCCTGGAGCTCAGGGACGGAGAGCTCGTGCTGAGAGCCCCGCCGTTCTCCACGGACAACAGCGACGCCTGCATCCCAGACGATGTCCGCCCCGATCTCGAGGGCCTGGAGATCTTCTTCGGCGAGGAGGGGGGCTTGAATAGCAGGGCGGCCCTGGCCGACAGGAGCGGAACGTTGCTCTGGTCCCACAAGGCGGGCGTTGGGACTTACAACGGTTTGCCGATCGAGTACCGGAATGGCTGGGAGGCCGCGACCTGCTTCTACAAGGGAGGCGAGGACGGTCTCGTCTGTCAGCTCAATGAATTCTGCGAAGGTACCTGCATGACCGACCAGGGCTTCCCTGCGGGCGAGACGGCCTCGAATCCGCATCGCTTCTCCGGTCTGGGAGCGCAGCTCACGGCGAACCGGAGGGATAGGCAGATGGATTGGCTTCTCGGCGAGGGCATCATCGGCCCCGACGAGGAATTCAACAACCCCCCGGGGGTCACCTTCGACGGCGGAGCGGCGGGCTATGCCCTGGGCGACGTCTTCGGGGATTCCCGGGCCGAGGTGCTCACTTTTTCGACTGGGGCACTCTGGATCTACACGAACACAGCCCCGATCAGCACGCGGTACATCACGCAGCTCGCCGATCCGAACTACTTCAAGACGTTGGCGCGGGAGGGCTCGGGCTACGCCTCGACCTTCAAGCCAGCAGCCACCAGAACCTTCGCGCTGCTGTGCCGGGCTAACGCCTCCAGGCTGGCGGGCGAGTGCGTGGTCTCCTCGCTTGCCGACTTCGAGGACGACATCCAGGTGTCCTGCGTCAACCTGTCGGGCGGTGAGCCCTGCGGGATAGCGAACCCTGCCTTCGCGCTCGAGAGGAACAGCTCCGTTATCACATCGATCTCGTTCCCAGCCGCCGGGCGATTCCAGATCACCGCGAACTGTTCGAGCGCCCAGCAGGTCATCAAGAAGGGCGTGGTCCTCGACCTCGAGCATTGAGGAACATACGGGACGTCGAGCCGAATCCTCAAGGAGATGCTTGTCGCCGGCCTTCCTCAGGCCGTCCTGCTGAGACGCCCTCGCTGAAACCGCGCCGGGCCTCCTGGCTCTTGCTCGAGGGCCTGTAGCCTTGTGGTACACTTGGACCTTGCATCGTCCAGCGAGGAGGTTTGCCCCATGAAGCGGGTGGTTCTTCTGGCCGCGCTTGTCATCCTGGCGCTGCCAGCAGCAGGGCAGGCCCAGGACCGCCCTATCGTGGCGGTCTTCGACCTCGAGGTGAAGGGCACGAAGCTCGACAAGGGCACGGTCGATAGGCTCACGGACTACCTCGGCTCGCTCATGGCCCGGAAGGGCTTCAAGGTCGTCCCCCGCTCCCAGCTCAAGGAGCGGCTCACGGAAGCCAAGAAAGGCTCCTACAAGGAGTGCTACGACGAGAGCTGCCAGATCGAGATCGGGAAGGAACTGGCAGCCCAGAAGTCGCTCGCCAGCCAGGTTCTGAAGCTCGGCAAGCAGTGCAAGGTGACCGTGAACCTCTTCGATCTGAAGACGGCCGCGAGCGATGGGGCAGGGGCGGGAAGCGGAGATTGCGACGAGGACGGGGTGGTCAAGAGCTTGGAGGAGGCGATCGAGGACCTGTTGAAGTCCTCTTCAGGCTCGGCCAGACCTTCTCCAGGTCCGACAGGCCAGGAGCCACCGACCAGCGGGTCCAGTTCAGTGGAAATGGTACGGATCCCAGCAGGTGAGTTCCTGATGGGCTGCAGCCCAGGGGACGGAGAGTGTCAGTCCGACGAGCGGCCTCCGCACAAGGTCTGGGTAAGCGAGTTTTGGATGGACAAGACGGAAGTGACCGTGGCCGAGTACAAGAAGTGCGTTGATATTGGCTATTGCCAGGAGCACTTCGACGACGAGGCGTGCTTCGTCTACCATGAGGGCAATTGGATTCAGGGGCGGGTGCAGGAACCGTTCAGGGGAGAAGACCAGCCAGCGGTGTGTGTGGACTGGAGCCAGGCGAAAAGCTACTGCGAGTGGGTCGGAAAGAGACTGCCCACAGAGGCGGAGTGGGAGAAGGCGGCTCGGGGAGGGGCCCCTGGAGCGAGGTACGGCGACCTCGACGCGATCGCCTGGTACGACCAGAATTCGGGCGGGGCGACCCACCCGGTGGGGAAGAAGCAGCCGAACGGCTACGGCCTGTACGACATGCTGGGTAACGCTTGGGAGTGGTGCTCGGATTGGTACGGGGGGAGCTACTACAACGACTCGCCGGGTCGAGATCCCCATGGACCGAATCTCGGGTTGAAAAGAGTTCAGCGGGGTGGGTCCTGGTGCCCTGGGTCGCCCAAGTTCCCTGGGTCCTGGATGTGGCGCGCTTCTCATCGCGCCAGCTACTACCAGGGATCCGAGCTCACCAGCATCGGTTTCCGTTGCGCCAGCTCCACCGCCCCCGAGCCCTGATTCCCGCCCTTGCCCCTGTCTTCCCGCCAGGGCTACCATCGATCCCCAGAACCTCCCGGAGGGCCTCCATGCGTCTTGAAGCCGCCTCAGTCGTGGCCGCCCTGGCCCTACTTCTCCTCGTTGAGGGTCCGGTCCAGGCCCAGGACCGCCCCATTGTGGCGGTGTTCGACCTCGAGGTGAAGGGCACGAAGCTCGACAAGGGCACGGTCGATCGCCTGACCGACTACCTGGGTTCGTTGCTTGCGAGCAAGGGCTTCCAGGTCGTCCCCCGGGCGCAACTCAAAGAGCGTCTGGTCCAGGCCAAGAAGGGAAGCTACAAGGCCTGCTATGACGAAAGCTGCCAGATCGAGGTCGGCAAGGAGCTAGCGGCGCAGAAGACTCTCGCCAGCCAGATCCTGAAGCTCGGATCGAAGTGCAAGGTGACCTTGAACCTCCTAGATCTGAAAAAGGCGGCTAGCGAGGGCGCCGGCACCGCCAGCGGCAAGTGCGGCGAGGATGAGGTGGTCGAGAGCCTGGAGAAGGCCGTGGCGAACATGTTCGAAGGCGCGGGCGCGCCCCCGCCCAAGTTGGCCACCGCCCAGCCAGGGGACACGGGCTACGCAGCGCTCGCTGCGCAGGCCGCGGGCGACCAGCAAAGCCGGCAGGCTGGTCTGCTCAAGGCCTGGCAGGAGGTCTCCCTGGTCGCTATCAAGAAGGACATACCGCACAAGGCGCGGGCCCTGGCCCTGAAGAAATTCCTGGAGGACTTCCCCACGGAAAACCCCCACACTCTCGAGGCGCGGCTCTTCCTGTGGAAGCTCGACCGGGGCGAGGAGTTCGTCCCCGAGGGAAGCCCCGAGCTGCTCGAGTGGGTGGTCAGCTCCCCGGCCAGGGTCGAGTTCACCAGGAGCGAGGTGACCGTGGCGCAGTACCGCGCCTGCGTAGAGTCCGGTGCCTGCGAGGCGCCCACAACGGACGCCGGATGCAACTGGGCCCAGCCTGATCGGGAAGCACATCCGGCCAACTGCGTGGGCGGGAACAATGCAGCTGCCTACTGCACCTGGGCCGGCGGTCGACTGCCCTCAGACGATGAGTGGTACGCAGAAGCCTCCGAGCGAGGGAGGCGGAAGTACCCCTGGGGAGACCAAAATCCCAGCTGCGATCTCACAGTGCTGGAGTACAGCGGCAAGGGATGCGGGAAGGATTCGACCTGGCCGGTATGCTCGAAACCCGCGGGGAACAGCGTGAGCGGATTGTGCGACATGTCTGGGAACGTGATGGAGTGGACCGCGACTGGCTCCGATGCCGGTCTGGTGCTTCGTGGTGGTTCTTGGCACTCTGGCTATTACGAACTGAGTACTTCCTATCGCTTCGACTCCCTGCCTCTGTTCATGGGTCAGCAGTACGGCTTCCGGTGCGTCCGGTCCGCCCAGTGAGTACGAGGATGCCCAAGCGCTTCCAGGCGATGCTGCTCTCGTTCGCGGCCCTGGCCGGCTGCCAGGCCGCGCAGGATCCCATCGTCAGCCGTTGCTCCGCGGCGGTGGCTGTAGCGCGAAGCAGCTGGACGGCCTGCCGCGACGAGGTCCGCCAGCGGTTCGCCAGGCTCACGGCCGAGGCCGGGAAAATTGCGGAGAGGTCACGCGAGCGCCTGGTGCAGATCGAGCGGATCCAGGCCTGCAACCAGCGGGTCGCGAACGCGGGGCCGGACATCCCGCCGGAGTGCCTCAAGGAGGCGGGGCTCGAGCGCCTGCCGTCCGCGGAGGCTGCCAGGAGCGAGCTGATGGAGGAGCAGGCACGGCTTCGCGAGGCGCAAGCGTTGAGCGACCTGGAGGGGAAGCTCGCGTCGATCCTGAGCATGCTGCCTTGCCGCTGGGGGGAGGCCGTGGAGCTCTCCCGCGAGCTGCCCGCGGAGCCTGCCTGCGCAGAGCTCGCCTAGGTGCTCCAGGCCACTGAGCAGATGGTCGAGAGTTGCCCGGGGCAGTCGGCGCTGCTGGCCGACGACTGCAGTCAGGGACGCTGAGCCGGTCCGTAGGTGCCCGACTTCTGCCCCACGGCCTTGTGCTGGCGCTTCCGATTTACGCGGTCCGTGAAGCGCTGAAGTGCCCTCGCCCCGGGTTCACCTTTCGATTCTCGGCCCCCGGTTTTTCAGGATGGCATGGGCATCGGTGGCGTTCGGATTGTCCTCCGGCTTCATTCCCTAGAAAACCTTGGCACAGGCGACCGCGAAGAGCCTTGTTTCGTCCGATATCCGGGTCCCTGTAGGTTTGACTCTCGGGGCGCCCATTCGTAGGGACGTGACCAGACCCACCGAGAGGAATCTGGCGCGCTTCCAAGCCTTGCCCCCTCTCTCTAACCAGGCCTACCATCGGCATATAGCCACGAGAAGGCTGGGACTTGGAGGGAGCCATGAACCGCGGGGACGAGCGCGAGAGCCTGGCTTGGATCTGGATCATCGTGGGCGCGCTCGCGGTGGGTGTGTTCCTCTTCTGGTTCTACCTAGCTCCCAGCGACAGCGAGCGCGGATCGGACGTCCGCCAGCCATCCGGAGATGAAAAGGCTCAAGACCGAGGGAGGAGCGGCGTTGAGGCCGACCTCCCAGGGGCAGCCGGAACACGACCCGGTATCTCTGTGGGCCCAGAACCCGCCGCGGCCAGTCTGGCCGAGCCGGTCGGCGAGTTGGTGCTCGATGGCCAGGTGCTTGACCCGGACGGCCTGCCCGCGGCTGGAGCGCAGGTGAGCCTCGGGTCGTTGCTCACCCCTGGCGAACGCACCACCACGACTGGCCCGGATGGGGCGTTCTCCTTCGACCGGCTGATCCCCTCGACCGTTCACCTCGGTGCCCGCAGGGATTCCCTGGTGGGTGGGCCGGTCTTCCACCAGCTCAGCGCGAAGAGCGATCCGGTGGTCATCCGCCTCCGGCCGGGTAGCCAGGTCCAGGTGGTCGTGACCGCTGCCGCGGACGGTAAGCCTGTTCCGGGGGCGCGGGTTCGTCTCGATGCTGGCTGCCAGCTCGAGGGACTGACAGGCCCGGACGGCCTGGCGAGCTTCGAAGGAGTGGCCGGCTTCGGAGTCCTCAAGGTAGAGGCCCGCGGGTTCGCGCCCGTGCTCCGGCAGCTCTACCTTCCTGAGGGCGCCAAGGTGCCGGTCGTGGTGCCGGTGGAGCTCGCGAGTGGCGCAGCGCTCTCCGGGGTGGTGTTGGCTGCGGAGGGCGGGCCCGTGGCCGGGGCCAAGGTGGTGGCCATGGATGCGAGCTCCCTCCAGAGCGCGGACATGCTCCTGGAAGTCGGCGCGGTGAGCGACGTCCAGGGACGGTTCGAGTTCCCGGTGCTCGCGGCCGGGAGCTACAGGCTGCTCGGCAGCCACCCGGATCACGCGCCAGGTCAGGTCGGCCCTATTCAGCTGGATGGCGTTCGTCCGTTGTCCGGAGTCGAGCTCCGGCTGCGCGCGGCGGGCGTGGTTCGTGGCCGGGTGATCGGTCTGGACGGAAGGCCCGCGGCCCACGCCAAGGTGGTCGCTGTCCCGCCCGCGAAGAGCCCAAAGAGGATGGCCGGTCGGGGCGGCGGGGCGAGCTACACGTTCAGCTACGCGGACGGCGAGGGCGCCTTCGAGCTCCGCGGGTTACCGCGCGAGGTCGTGGCACTCGCAGCCATGACGAATGAGGCGGTGTCCGAGGAGGTGGAGGTGGACCTCGGGCCGAGGCCACGGGTCGAGGGCGTCGTGCTCCGTTTGACCTCGGGCGGGCGCATCGCCGGCAAGGTGGTCGACGGCAAGGGCCAGGGCATCCCCGAGGCCATGGTCACCTCCGTGGCCAACTTCGAGGATGGCACGCTCGACAAGGCCTTCGCCCGGCGCCCGTACGGCGAGGTCATGACCGACGGCGGGGGCGGCTTCGAGCTCACCGGCCTGGTCGAGGGGACCTACCTCCTGCGCGCCACGCGCCAGGCCGGGCGGCGGGACAGCTACGGAACCAAGCCTGTGGAGGCCAGGACCGGGGACGGGGACGTGCGCATCGTGCTGCCCGAGGACGGCGGACTCAGGGGCAGGGTGGTCTTCGCGGATGGGACGCACCCGCCGCGCTTCGAGGTGGTGATCGGCTTCGGGAGCGCTTTGCCGTTCGAGCCGGCCAACGGACGCTTCGAGATCGAGAGCCTGACACCCGGCGAGGTGATGGTGAGCATACGCGGCCCAGGCTTCGCCCTGCGCGAGCTGGGCCAGGTGAAGGTCGACGCCGGCAAGGTGACCGATCTCGGCGATGTGCAGGTCGAGCGAGGGCGGAGGGTGTCCGGTCGGGTGACGGGCGAGGACGGCCGGCCGGTCGAGGGCGCACTGGTGAGGTGCGGCGGCTACCTGCAAGGAGACGGCAGCCGGCTGGTCACGACCGACGGGCGGTTTGGACGAACCGGGGACGAGAGGCAGGCCCGCTCGGATGTGGAAGGGAGCTACGAACTCCAGGGTGTCGGGACCGCGGGCGCCGTGGTGGTCGCAGAGCACGAGCGGCTGGGGCGCTCCGCTCCAGGGCAGGTACCAGCCGGAGCCGGGGACGCGGTCGTGGACCTGATTGTCCGTGGGACGGGTTCCCTGGAGGGGCTCGTGCGGCAAAACGGTGAGCCCTTGGGCGGTTGCACTGTGGCCGTTTCGAGCCAGGGGGAGTACCGGCAATCGCTGTCGGTCCTGACCGGAGCGGATGGCCGCTACTTGGTGGAGAAGGTCGTGGCCGGCGACCTGAACGTCATGGCTTCACCCCTGGGGAGCATGAAGACCGGCACCACCCGGAAGAGCGCCACGGTCCGGGCCGGGGAGCGGGCCCGGCTCGACTTTGACCTGGTCCAGGGCGAGGTGAGCCTGATGCTCCAGGTCCAGCCGCTGCCCGGCGCGCACCTGGACGCGGCCTGGGTGTACCTGCTCCGTGGACGTGTCCAGGCGAGGACGGTGCTCGAGATGCGGACGGCCGCGAGG
>Ga0209507_1000623_pt1 | contig 36076 bp, 32 predicted proteins | sample AD_UKC028_MetaG_FD_184414 | JGI IMG/M metagenome (GOLD analysis project Ga0209507, IMG submission 184414) | Active sludge microbial communities of municipal wastewater-treating anaerobic digesters from USA - AD_UKC028_MetaG (SPAdes) (version 2) | ecosystem: Engineered > Bioreactor > Anaerobic >...
TTGAGGCAGGTAACGACTGCGACGCCAGCAGGGCTGGACTTCAGGGCGACCGGGGTCGCCGATGAAGGCTGTGCAGACACGATGTCCACAGAAAGCCCTTGCAGTATTGCGCAGGGCTTATCCGGGCTCAAGCCAGCGATCTGAATTGCCACCCGCAAGCGCCAAGGAGGTCAGGGGATTTGGCCGATGAATGCGCCGCGGACAGAAATAGGCAATGCCACCTTGAGACGTTCGCAGACCACACGCCGCCTCGAGTCAGCCCCCCGTTGTGCGGAATATCACTTCACTTGGCCACTGTTGCACATCACAACTGACCACCCAAATTCGTCATCCTGACCACGCTGATGTCATCTGATAGCAACCTGCCGTTGCTCGATGATTCCGGAAAACAACCTTTCAAGCGGCGGCTGTACCCTGAAAACTGCCGAAAGGCCAATTCACACTCCTCGGCCAATGCAGCCGTTGGCCTGACGGGCGGTGTCGGGCGGCAATGGGCGGGTTACCTGCCGGTCACCCGAAAATCCCGTTGAAGGGTTATTAGACCTCAGAATCATCGCCCACATTTTGAGCTGCAGGAAGCATCCCATTCTTCTCAAGGCACTGGTAAATCGGCTCGACCGAGAGCACCGTCATAAAGCCAGTTTCCGTGGCACCGTGGTCACGAACGAGCGCATCGGTCACGAGCCCCAACAGTGCGGTACCGGACTTTTTGTTTAGCTCGTTGTACGCCACCAGCACAGGGCCGCCACTGAATCCACCACGCGCAATGGACGACACGACGAAGTGAACGTACTTCCGGTCGCGCAGCGTAATCAAGGCATTGATTTCACCCATGCTAGCGACAAGGAATGGTTCTACCGTGAACGGAACGGGAGGGTAGCCCAGAACCAGTGTCCGATGAAGCAGAAGATCGTATTGACCTAAGTAATCGTCAAAGTGTCCACCAAGTGGAATGAAATCGCCTGCCACGTAGTCAAGGCGGAGGCAGGCGACGTCAACGGTGGGATCAGGGTGGTAGGCCGGGCCTTCGAGAATGCGCACGTCACCTGGCCGCTCCAAATTTCTCCTCTCGAAGTCTTGGATCAGATCCATGGCCACAGACAAATCATGGAAGTCGATGCCTACGATCCGTCGACCGTCTACAACGTGACGGGCCGTAATATAGACCCCTTCGCCTACATGAAAACAGGTGCCGATGCCGCGGTCGCCCTTTGAATCTTCCGTGTCAATGAACCCTACGCACTTCGAGTACGTAGCGAACTGCGTTCTCGCCCAGTAGCGGAAGGTATCCAACGGCGGGGTGGGTGGCGGTGACGGCATTTCTGAGGTCTAACGTTTGACATGAGAGGCGCTTGGACGCCGTGGGCTGGAAAGCCTTCTCTCGATGAAAGGGTTAGAGATCACGCAGACCCAACTCAGCAAGCGATCTAGCCAAGAGGGCCTTTGACTCTTGATCATGATCCGGATATTGGGAACGTGCTCCATTTGCACTTCCTGCGGGATGGATCATCGGCAGCACAAGCGTCGAACGCCACTGAAACCGCCGCCCAACCATGTGCGGAACTTTCACGCCACTAGGGCGAGCTACGCCGATCTCACGTAAGCAAAAGCCTGGCTCTGCGGCTTCTTGCATAGACAGAAATGCCTTCCATGAAAGACCGCCGAGGCAGACGAGCAGCTTTGGCTTTACGAGTTCAAGTTGTCGTTCTAGAAATGGCAGGCAGTTTTTGACTTCGACTGAGCTCGGCATGCGGTCTGTTGACGATGCAGGGCGGCGACCAGGGAAGCACTTGGTGACCGAAGTTTGATACACGGCGCGTTCGAAGTTCGAGAGACCGCACGCCGTAAACTGTGCTTTGATGGACTTGCCGGCATCACCCTGAAAGGGGGCTCGTTTCTCATATTCAGTCTTTCCTGGGGCTTGGCCTAGAGTCTGTTGACATTCGGTGGCCAGCACAAATGCCAATGGGTTTTTGTTCTTTGAAACTCGTTCACAACCAATGACTTGCAAGAGGGGTGTTCACAGCCTCCGATTTATGGTCATATCCTCGCTTTTGGGCGGATATCCAGATGGTGCGTTGTTGGTTGAGGGACGATCAGTTCGAGCGAATCGAAGCAATGCTACCGGGAAAAAAGAGCGATCCTGGGCGCACTGGGGCAGACAATCGCCTGTTTGTTGAGGCGGTGCTTTGGATCGCTCGCACCGGCAGTCCCTGGCGTGATCTGCCAGCGGAGTTTGGCCTCTGGAATAGCAATTACCAACGCTTCGCCCGTTGGTCTCGGCTGGGCGTTTGGCACCGGTTATTTGCCCATCTGGCAAAGGATGCCGACTTTGAAGAGGTCTTTATTGACAGCACCATTGTGCGCGCACATCAGCATGCCGCAGGCGCTGCAAAAAAAACGGAAACCAAGCCCTCGGACGATCCCGTGGCGGACTGAGCACGAAAATACATGCCTTGGTCGAGGGGCTTGGCTCTTTGGCCAGATTCCAACTGACAGGCGGCGAGGCGGGTGACAGCCCTGAGGCCTTGCCACTACTCCAAGATTTGCAACCGGGTTCCGTCAGCGCTGACAAAGCCTACGATAGCAATTCAATTCTCGATTACTTGAATGCTTCGAACATCAAGGCGGTTATTCCACCCCGCCGAAATCGCCTTGTGCAACGTCCGTTCGACAAGCACCTCTACAAGAACAGAAATCTCGTCGAACGTTTCTTCTGCCGTATCAAACAATTTCGACGCATCGCTACTCGCTACGACAAACTCGCCCAACGATTCGCTTCCTTTGTCGCTCTGGTTGCCGCCGTCATTTGGCTGGCCTGATAGTCAACAGACTCTAGCAGAAAGATGGGGTAACCGATTCCGCCGCTAAAGATAGGTCGTGGTTCAACGTCATATTTTGACAGAGTGCTTTCGCACCTGCGGCATGTCTGAATGTATTCTTCCAAGCTTGAGAGTGTCGCCATGCCGCTCCTGATCTCTATACAGTTATTCAGACCGGTAGGCCCGACGGTAGAAACGGTCAATGCTCGTCGGCCTTTGACGCCGAGACCTTCGGGCTTGCGTCGATCAGGACGATGTCCTCGCAGTCCGTCAGCTTCAGCCGCCTCAGGATGTTCATTACTCGCTGAAGTTCGGGGTCGGAGAAGTACATGATCACCTTGATCGACCCTTTAGTATCGCTGGCCTTCTCGTAGATATCGACTTGATGCTGGAGATTTTTTTCGAGAGAGGTGTTCTTGGCGAGCTTGAACTCCACCAGGTTCGAGTTCTTCTTGCCTTTCGAGACCTTGAAGTCCACGGGCCCGCGGCCATTGTTTACTTCGGCGTTTAGATCGAGGTCCTCCGCGTTAGCGAACCACGTGAGCCGGAACATGACGTGCAAGTCGACCTCTCGCTGGACCGGCTGCCCGTTAATGTAGAACAGGCGATGGCCTCCCTGGTCCTCAATCACGTGCTTCAAGTACTTCACCCGGTTCATGCTCTGTACGTATGACGTATCGCCGCTGTAAAACGCAGTTCCTGCCAGATGCTGGGTGACCAAGGCCCGAATGTTTTCAACAAATTGTAGATGTGTTTCCTGTACCTTAGCGTCCGCGGACCGATGGGCTTCGGAGCCGTGCTCTTCTTTCCAGCGAATGTAGTAGTCCAGCAGTTCGTGGAACTGCTCGATGGTCCTCATCGCCGCGGCACGCTTCTCTTTTTCCGTAGTTCGCCTGTTGATCTGTTTGTAGAAGTGCTCATTGACCTGCGTTCGCACGAGGCCATCAGGCAACGACACGCAGATGTCGTGAAAGCGGTCGAGAAGATCGGTCTGGTTGATCCACGCTTCGTCGCGCGTCAGGATCTCCTTCGGCGTGAGGATCACGTAGTCGCCGTTAGCAACAGGCAACTCGAAGTAGCCAGTCTGCCAGCGCTCGGTCTCATAGTCGAAGCGAACACGCTCGACACGACAACGGGCTCGCTGCTCTGGCCGGACGTGGGCAACTGCAAAGGTCTGCGTGTAATCGAGCAGGTACCCCTTGATCAGGTTCGTGGTGAAATCGCTAAGGTGATCGCGCCCGACACCGCCGCTGAGCAGGCCCAGCTTCTCCAGGTGGCTACCGTGCGAGATCGTCTCGTTGCCGAAGTCTTTGAACGCCGTCGTCAGGTTACGGGCGAGAGCCCGAGCAAAGTCAGGACCTAAGCCGGTTCCCGCATTGCCAGTCTTGCTGAAACCGAGCCAGTTCTGCTTAACCTCCTTGAATAGCAGCCACTGCGAGATTTCTCCAGGTGTGAGCTCACCCGCTACCGCATGGTCACGCAGGAAGCACAGGTACGTGATGATCTCGTCGTGCAATTCCCGATAGGTCGGCTTCGGGCTGTCGTACAGTAGGAACGGATCCACGAACAATGGGAGGTCGTTCACAAGCGCGATGTTGAAGGCACCGTGCATGTCGAGGGTTTCTGGAGCCACACCGAATACGTCTGAAAAGTAGATGTTCAACCTGTCTCACCCCCCTGTTATACGCGCCCCCGGAAATTGTAATAGTGTCATACGTCGGGATGGGCAGGTGCCTTTCGAAGGAATACTGGCCATGACAACCAAACCCAACAAGCACCCGAATTTCTTGTTCACCGCTGCCAACGATACAGACGTGCCTCCGCTCGTTTGAGCGCGCAACGGCCTATGCTTAGTGAATTCGCTGGGGGGGCCGAGGCACCAAGAGGCATGGTCGAGGTCTGTTCTGCCTCCGCTCCACTGCCGGCAAGGGGGCGTGGTCTACCGTTCCACCTGAGTGAAACCTGCCGTCCAGACCCAAAGCGCGCTGAACGGCTGTTTTTGCACGGACTGCAGCCGTTCGGTCCGCGGGCGCTAAACGGCCGTTCCGGCCGAGCAACTGCCTCATGCTGCCCGCACCAGGCGGCACCTCGGCCAGAGCCGACCCTGGGTCGCTAGTCAGACTAGGGTAAGAATCTGCTGGTTACCTGCCGTTCACCGGCTTATTCTGGTCAACGGTCGCATTCGTCATCGGCGCAGGTAGGCATCCGGCGCGGAGCTCAAGGGAGCCAACTTTACAAGCACCTGAATGCATATGACAATATGAAATATATACACAATCAGGCACCTCTGCGCAGCCGATCGCAATGGTGACGAAATGGGAGGACTCGTTGCGCATTGGATTGCTCGATCCTGTCGGCGTTAGCCGAAAATTGCCCGCGCCACTTCATTCGAAGCTTGCAGTCACCGTCATCCCATTGTGGGATGCCGAGTAAACGCTGGCGACGAGGCTAACTTGTTCACAACCCCCTACGGCCCGTTCGACGGAAACAGCTGGGAGCGACTGTGCCAGCTGGTGTTCAAGCGCAAGTTCGCTGCGGATGGCTACATGCATATCCCTGCCACGCCGGGTGACTATGGCTTGGAGGGCTTCACAAAGACCACGGGTTACGGATTTCAGTGCTACTGTCCGGACAAGGTCTACCCCACCAAGGATCTCTACGAGAAGCAACGGGACAAGATTACGACGGACCTTAAGAAGCTTCAAACCAACGAAGCTGACCTTAAGAAAGTATTGGGTTCGACGAAGCTGCGCCGTTGGTACTTGGTCACCCCCACAGTCGCGCACAATGACTTGCTGAAACACGCACAAGTGAAGGAGGCCGAGGTCCGCGAGTGGAATTTATCCATCCTAGAACCGGGCTTCGAGGTACTCGTGCACGACGGCGACCATTACGTCGCAGAGATTCAGGAAATGCAGCTCGCTCTTGGCAAGGCTTTGGACTTTGGCGGTCTGCCCACGATATTGCCTGTGTTGGGCAACAGCGCCGACACATATCAAGCGAACATTATGCGAAAAACGCGAGCTAGACTTGAAGGCCGGGTAGCGGCCGAGAAGCTCCACTCGCGAGTCGCAAGCCTGTATCAGAGAACGCTGCGAGAGTTCCTGGACCACGACGCGCACTTCCGACGCATTAACGAACAGGCTCCAACCGTTCATTCTCGGCTGGTAAGGCTCATCAACGGATACGAGGCATACGTAGTTGAAACGTGCGACACGTGGGAAGGATCGCCTCAGGAACTAACTGACAAAATTCGTGAAGGTCTAACCGAACGAATCACCAAAGAGTTGGGCCCGTCCCTCGACGAAACAGGCGCCGCACAGATTGCGCGTCTGATGCTTTCTAGGTGGATTGCTGTCTGCGAGGTCGACTATGGCTGAGTTCGTTGCTGAACGAGGCCGCCTCCGTTTTGAACGGCGTCCAGCGCCGGTCCTCGTAGAGCATCGCCCGGTCTACAAAATCAGCCAGTTGCTCCTCGTCCTTCACATCTCTTCTCGAGGTGGGAAGTCGACATTGCCGCGATTGCATCTGTTCAATTGGGCTGTGAAAAGGACGGACCGCATCCAGAAGCTGGTCGACGCTGCGAAAGCGAAGGTCCTGCAGATAACGGCGTGGGGCTTTGACCCAGCACTCGCCATCGCAATTCGCTTCGCTGTCGCGGAGGACTTGGTGCAATCCACATCGACCGGCTACCAATTATCAGAGAAGGGCAGGAACTTCATCGTAGAGGTTCTGAAGGACCCTGATGTATTTGCGAGCGAGCGCATCCTCCTGACGGAGATTGGAAAAGACATAACCGAGGCTATGGTCGACAAAGTGGCCAAGGGATGGGAGTCGGCATGAACATACGAGCCATCAAGCTGAGGATCGTAACCGTCGTAGGCGAGTTCGGTTTCAAGTTTCAGTTTGGTCGAGGCCTAACCGTCATCCGAGGGAGCAACTCGAGCGGGAAGAGCACGCTCTTTAACTGCTTGATATACGGATTAGGCATGGAGGAACTCATCGGTGGCAAGGGGGTGAAGGTTTTGCCCTATGCGGCAAAAGATTACTTCCTGCAAGGCGAGACGCGAATCCAAGTCGACGTTTCGGAGGTGCTTCTGGAGCTTGAGAATTCCAGCGGCCAGGTCATCACTCTTCGCCGCGCGATTCGCGATAGCATTCGCCACCCCAAGCTCGTGGAAGTGTTTGAGGGAGCCCACCTGACCACTGGAACGATGATGGAAATACCTCGGCCGACTTACCTCTTTGATCCCGGAAGCGCGCAGAAGGAGGAAGGCTTCTTCTGGTTCCTTGAAGGATTCATGGGGTTCAAACTTCCTCAAGTGCCCACTACCTCTGGCGGAATGGCCAAGCTCTATCTGCAGACCATCTTTGCTGCGCTGACGGTGGAGCAGAAGCGAGGTTGGACCGACTACATCGCCAACGTTCCATTCTTCGGAATTCGGGATGCTCGTATTCGGGTGACGGAGTTCCTGCTAGGTCTAGGCGTCTTTGAAAGTCAGGCGCAGCGCGCGAAGCTGGACGCTGACTCTGTGGCCATCGACTCTGATTGGAGAAAGGCCTACGACACCCTGCGGCATGCCGCGACATCTAACGGGATGGCGATCGAAGGGCTGTCACTCACTGCCAAATCTGCGTTCGATCCTGCGTCCGTTCGGCTCGTGAAGTCAAACGGCACCAGCCAAACGTCGTTCGCTGAGCATGTGAGCCTCATGCGAACAGAGCACGCCAACCTTGGATTGAAGGCGGAGGATTACGGGAAGGTATCCGGTGCTGCAGCTCTCCAAGAACTCGATGCGGCGTCGGCAGAGCTACAACGTCTGAGCGTTCTGCATGAACGCGCCACAACCAACTTGACTCTTCAGAAGGCGTCACTGGAGCAGTTAAGGCAACTGCTCGCGGAAGCCAGTGAGGACCTAGAGCGCAATAAGACGGCGCTCAAGCTGCGCGAGCTGGGTGCCCAGATGGAGATCGAAGTCGCGACGGACCAGTGCCCCACGTGCCATCAGGCTGTGGCCGACACCCTTCTGCTGGGAATCGTCTCGGGCCCCCAGATGGACCTCGAGACTAACATCGAGTATTTGGACAGCCAGCGTCGCATGCTCCAGAACCAAATCAATGGAGCATTGGAAGAGATTCGACAGTCTGAGGTCGCGGTGGCTGACTTAGCGGCCCGTCTTGCAATGACGCATGACTACCGAAATTCACTGCGGAGCGATGTCAGTAACGGCGCATCGGAGTCGCGAGCCATCGTTCGACGACAAATTCAGATTGAGTTGGAACTCTCCAACCTGAAGTCTTTGGAGACTCAGTCCTTATCTTTGCTAGCCACCCTTGGTGAAGTCGCGGACCGACTGGCGGCCAACCAAATGGCTCGACGCGCGCTGCCGAAAGATGTTTACAGCTCGGAAGACTTGTCCAGAATTGCCTTGTTTGAGAAGCACTTCCGGAGTAATGCGGGTTCCTTCGGCTACGAAAGCGCAGATATTAATGATATTCGCATCAGTCTCGACACGCTGACGCCCATCCTCTCGGAGTTGGAACTGAGGGAGATCAGGACGAAGGTTCAGACGAGTCTCACCGCAGACTCGAGCGCGAGCGACTTCGTACGTCTCATTTGGAGTTACCTCCTGGCGCTCTACCAGGCCTCGTCAATGCGAGGCTTCCAAGGCCACCATCCCGGCATTCTACTGATGGATGAACCGGGGCAACACTCGATGCGCTCTACCAGTCAGCATGCGTTGCTGCAGTTGCTGAGCGGTGAGGCCGGCCTACAGTCCATCGTCGCTGCATCCTTCGACGAAAACGAGTCAGTGTTCCTTGATGCTACAGCCGGCCTCAAGTTCGATCTGATTCGATGGGAAGGTAAGGTCATTCAACCATTGACATAGAAGGTGCCACCATGGGGAAAACCGTGCCAATCAGCTTGCCCAACGGTCGGAATTGGCCGAGGAAAGGCGACGCCGTTGACCATTTCAAGGCGATGCTCGCTCGCTACTCAGACGGAGCGCGTGTTGTTGATTCCACAGACCATAGCGATCTTGCCTCGTTGCTGCAGGTTTACGACTCCGTGCTCGACGCTGGTAATCCCACCAAGGCTGGAGACGGCATCTCGCATTTCGAGCGGCGAAAGGATCGAGACCACCCTGGTCACACATCATGCTTCTTCGTCGTGCGCACCGATGGAACGAGCATCGACTTCAGTACCCGACGTGCACTGGATGTTGCTGGCGCCAGGGTAGATTGACGGATCTGAGCAGAGCGTCACGCAGGTTACACCCTAACAATTTGCTGCGGCGCATAGTCCCTGGGGAGCCAGCCACTAGCTATGGCTACTCAAGGCTGAACGGCGGGTAAGCGACGATTGCTGCCCGATTCAACACATTAGGCCAACGGCCGTTTTGGCCGATCAACAGCCGACGATATCGAGTACCTCAAGACCGCGTCTCTGCAAATAGATCATCGCCGTTGGTGTGGCAAATTGCGTGTCTAGTCTCTAAACGTGTTCAAAACTCAATATCTCATCCGGACAAGGCCGCAACATGCTGTCCAATAGAAGTGGATTGCCGGTGTCCGGGTCGAGCCAGGCCGCCCAGTCCTTGGCCGCCAGAATGACCGGCATCCGGTCATGGATCGGGGCCATCATAGTATTCGCCGTAGTGGTGATCACCGTGGACTCCACCACCTCGCCGCTATCGGGTGCTGTCCAGTGCTCCCAAAGGCCAGCCAAAGCCAACGGGTTTCCATCAACACTGGCAAAGCTCAGCTTCTGCTTCTTCTTTTCTCCTGGGATAGCTCGCCACTCGAAGAAAGCTGAGACCGGAACGAGGCAACGCCGCCGCTTGAAGGCAGCCCTAAAACTCGGTTTCTCAGCCAGCGTTTCCGCCCTGGCATTAAAGGTGTGCTGCGCAATTTTCTCGTCCTTCGCCCACGATGGAATCAATCCCCAGCGGGCAGGCATGGCGCGACGTTGATCGTCATGGAGGCGAATGATGGGGGCCAGATTGGTTGGACGAACATCCGCATTGTTGAAGGCAAGCGGTTCGCTGCTCAGACGGAAATAGAGCATGAGCATCTGCGGAGACTGGTTCAGGTCGTAGCGGCCACACATTTGTAAAACTCTACTCGGCGACAGCGGCGGACGATATACTGTGTTTAATTACAGTTATCGTGTTATGAGAGTCGAACTTCACCTGGTCAGACGGAACGGTATCAAGTTGCTGGAACGCGAGGCCAGCGGTATTCCGCCCCTGGTCGGCGAGTTGAAACTGACTCAACGCTGGGTCAGTGCCACCCGAACGCTGCCCGCCCTAGAACTGACCGCCGTCGACGCCTACAACGGGATTGGCTTGCTGTCCGTCCTTTATGAGCCTCGGCTGGTCAGCCTGGGTGCCAGCTGGTTACGGTTTACGGGTTATGAGGTCCTGGCTTTCGATGACCAGAAACAGTTGGTGGTACAGGATTGGCGTTGCTATGTCAGTAACAATTGAGCCATGCATCAAACAGCATCCGCATCCGCCACTGATTTACCCACCCGTGATCGCTGTGTCGTCTTGCCGTCATTGAGGAGTACGCCATGAGTCCGCGTTTCATTTGCCCCCACTGCCACAGCCCGGTCGAACCGCAGCGCATGGATATCCTGGTCAGCGATCAGGCTGATTGCCGGATCTGTCCCGAGTGTGACGAACCCATCGTGCTCGTCGCGACGCTCGGATTGCCGATGACGGCCCAAGTGATTGTCATGGACAATGCAAGCGACTCACCCTTTCCTGGTGAGGAAATCAGGCTATGACCGCGTTCGTGGAGCCCCCGGTTGTCCCATATCTGTCCGGCCTGAACGAAGCGCAACGGGAGGCTGCCACCTATGGAGCGGGCAGTCATGAGGTGTCTGGTCCGCTACTGGTCATCGCCGGCGCTGGATCGGGCAAGACCAATACGCTCGCACATCGGGTGGCTCATCTGCTGGCCGAAGGTGCCGATCCGGATCGAATCCTGCTCCTAACTTTCTCACGCCGCGCCGCCGACGAAATGACCCGCCGGGTGCAGCGCATCGCCAGTCAGGTCTCGCCCCGGCATGCCCGCCTGGTCAGTGCCGGTTTCGCCTGGTCGGGCACTTTCCACAGCATCGGCGCCCGCCTCTTGCGCGAGTACGCCGGGCGCATTGGGCTTGATCCAGCCTTCACCATTCATGACCGTGCGGATTCTGCGGACTTGATGAATCTGGTCCGGCATGACTCGGCACTCTCGAACCAGAGCAAGCGCTTCCCGCTGAAAAGTACTTGCTTGGCCATTTACTCGGCGGTGGTCAATACGCAAGGCTCGCTGGCGCAGGTACTGCAGACGAGCTTTCCGTGGTGTGCCGAATGGGAAGAAGCGCTCAAGCGCTTGTTTCTGGCCTATGTCGAGGCGAAACAGGCGCAGCAGGTACTCGATTACGATGACCTTCTGCTCTACTGGGCACAGATGGTGAGTGAGCCATTGTTAGCGGAGGAGATAGGCCAGCGCTTCACGCATATCCTGGTCGACGAATACCAGGATACCAACCGCCTGCAGTCCGCCTTGCTTCTTGCCATGAAGCCGGATGGGCAAGGGCTGACGGTGGTCGGCGACGATGCCCAGTCGATCTACAGTTTCCGTGGCGCAACGGTACGCAACATCCTCGACTTCCCCGGGCATTTCGATCCGCCCGCCCGGCTGGTCACACTGGAACGCAATTACCGTTCGACTCAGCCTATTCTGGCCGCAGCGAATGAAGTGATCGCCCAGGCCAAGGAGCGTTACAGCAAGGACCTGTGGAGCGAGCGGACCGCCGTCGATAAGCCGAAACTGGTGTCGGTACGCGACGATGTCGATCAGGCCAACTACGTGGTCGAACAAGTCCTGGCCCGGCGCGAGGGCGGCATCAAGCTGAAAGCCCAGGCCGTGCTCTTTCGTGCCTCGCAGCACAGCGTTCGTCTCGAAATCGAACTGACCCGACGCAATATTCCCTTCGTGAAGTTCGGTGGCCTGAAATTTCTAGAAGCCGCCCACGTCAAGGACGTACTGGCCATTATGCGCTGGTCGCAGAATTCCCGGGATCGGGTTTCTGGCTTCCGGGCCATTCAACTCCTGCCCGGCATCGGGCCGAAGACGGCCGGCCGTATCCTGGATAACCTGCAGGCGGCCCTGCCGGGATGTAGCCTGCTGGCGGAACAACCAGTTGCCGACAGCTCGCGGTCAATCTGGCTGGAGTTCGCCAATCTGGTTGAAGGCATCGCTCAGGGTGCCCCCTGGCCTGCACCGTTCGAACAAGCGGCCGGCTGGTACGAAGGCCAAATGGATCGGCTATTCGAGGATGCCGAGGTGCGGCGGGCGGACATTCAGCAATTGGCCCGCATCGCTGCGACCTATCCAACGCTTGAACGCTTCCTGACTGAACTGACGCTGGATCCTCCTGATGCCACCAGCGACCAGTCGGGGGCACCTTTGCTCGACGAGGACTATCTGATCCTGTCGACGATCCATTCGTCCAAAGGACGTGAATGGTCCTCGGTATCCGTCCTCAATGTCGTCGATGGCTGCCTGCCTTCGGATATGGCCACTGGCAGCGAGTTGGAGATCGAGGAAGAGCGTCGACTTCTCTATGTCGCGATGACGCGCGCCAAGGATCATCTGGATTTGATGGTGCCTCAGCGCTTCTATATCACCGGACAGTCCGGCGTAGGCGATCGGCATGTCTATGCCAGTCGGACGCGATTCATCCCGAATCGACTGCTGACCTGCTTTGAGAGTGTGACTTGGCCGCTGCCCTCTGATGACATCGCCGGGTTCAAGCGTAGTCAGTCGAATCCAGTTGATTTGTCGGCACGGATGCGGGCGATGTGGCGTTGAGGTGGTCGCCACACACTTGAATCGGCATTACCCCAGTTAATGTGGCTTGAACGGCAGGATTTCTGTTCTGGTTTCGGCCGGTGTGTGCCCAAAGGCGACCTTCAGACTTTTGGAAAGCGGACCTTCAACGTCCGGCATGCAGCGGCGGCTGTACTTGCGCGCAGGGAACGACTGGTGCCCGATAACGCTTCTTCAGTGGTACGGCCGCCAAACGGTTGTCATGCCACTGGGTAACCAGACGGGTGACCTGCGCACGGCTGTAGCCGGTGGTGCGTTGCAGATACACTCGCAGCACACCACGCTCTCGTTTGCTCCGCTGGGGAAAGTCGAAGCGCTTGAGTACCCGACTGATGTGTTCATAGCAGTCGCATAGCGGTCGCTGTCGTCCCCGTGCGCTGTAAACGCGATTTGCTCGCTGGCGCTGAGAAATTGTTCGATCTGCTCAATCGTGCGCAGCCGTGTTTCGTTCATGTTGATCACCATCCTTTCGATGATCAACCCACTTCTCAATTCAGCCTAGAATATATCGCCTAAGGCTCACTTCTCGATGGAAATACAGCCCTCGTTCAGGCTCATACCTCATTGAACAAGGCTCCGATCTCCAAGTTGGACAGTGCGGTTGGGTCGTAGGTGCCCACCGGAATATCACCCGTGATGTAGCTCATCCAATTGTGGTTGCCGTTGTTCCACGCCAAACTAGCTGACGGGTAGAGATCGGTGCCGCCAGACACGTTGTCGTTGCGCGATCCGCTGAGTGCGGGTTGCGACAGGCTGGCATATTGGCCTGACAGCCAGAACGGAACACCGCTTTCGTCAGAAAAGGCATTGCCCGAAGCGACTGCAAGGATACAGGCGGCAACCAGTCCATTTAATACCCTACGCATGTGATCTCCTATCGATATCCACCGAAGTGGGGTTGTCGCAAGCGTAGAAATCAACTATTCCACTATTTTCGACCGTGTCCAAAAGTTAAAATAACCAATCGCCAATGCGGACTTTCAGACCTTCGGCGTTCTCAGAGGCAAACGTTTAACACGATCCATCAGCGGGCAACATTTGTGGCACCGCTGGATGGATTTGTTAGCTTGGCTGACTCATTTCACCAGTTCTATTTCGCTTGGCCGCCAAGTCTTGTTGATCCACGGCTCCAGCGGACCGTACATGCGCAGGATGGTGAACCAGCTCTTGCCCGGTACCGTTTGCAGCCAGTTACCCTCTTTGCCTACCGGCGCCTTCGGTGCGAAATAGACGTCGTACGAGCCGTCGGCATTTTTCTGGAATCCCTTGCTTTGGCTCCCAACCGAAGGGAAAGGCTGGCTGGTCTGCAGCATGGAGCGAGTTTGGGTGTCATACATAGTGACGGCCCAGAAGTTATTTACAGGAACATTCGGTGGTAGGTGCAACCTGTAGGTTTTAGAGCCATCGAATGCTTTCTTCTGGGCATCCTTGAAAGCAATGCCGTAGTCAGAACCGGCGCCTGGATGCGTAACTGCCATGGCTGGAGTCACCCCGGTATATCCGAAATAGAAACTGGTACGGGCATCTAGGTTGCGCGCGCCTTCAACTTCGAAAAACACATCCTTATTGGCAAAGCCCATGACCCAGGAGCTGTCACTGTCGGGGTATATGAAATAGCCTTTTTGGCGTGGGCTGTACAACGCGGCACGTGCCGTGGCATCGCCGATCACTGCAGCTTCGCTGAGCAAGCGTTTCATCCTTTCGTCTGGATTGAATGGCTTGCCTTTGACAATGCCAATCGCGGCAAGCAGCCCACGAGATTCACTACCCAGCGCTTCTATGGGCTCTTTCTGGATAATATTGTTGAGGGCCTCGAAATAACTGTAGTCGCTTGGGGCAACCGTGTTGTAACTCTTGCCGGTTATGTTCACGAATTCAGTGGCGGGCGGCTGACCTGCCAACTTGAGCGGGTAAACTTTCAGATGGTCCTTGATGTTCTTCAACGCCGGCGCCAGACCGTCGGCAATCGAACCGCGCATGAAGAACCAGTTGCTGAAAGTTGGCGCCTTGAGTACAAAGTAACCCTTGGGCACCTCACCGGCATAACCCGGCGGCAGAACAAGATACTTTCCGCCCTTGCCCTTGTCCGGGCCGACTACCCCGAAATCACCCACGAATCGCATCCATGCATCGTCAAGCATGCCAAGCATGCCAGGCGGCACTTCCACGACGGTCGGACCATACTTGTCAAGGTCGAGATGACCAATCGAGTACATCGTGGAAGTATTTCCGGTCAAGTACAGCGAGTGCGAGTCGAGCAGTTTTTCAGCTACGGCAATCTGATTGGGCTGGCTCAAACCAATTCCCGCATTGCCGGCAATGACGCTGTAGACCGATAGTGCACCGACGTTATCGAGAAACACTTCGACTGCCCGTGCCCGGTCAATATTGTCGTAGAGTTTTCCGACAGTGGCGTCAGTCGGCACGCCATCAAAGAATTCCAGTGTCCCGAATGTCGTCTTGACATTGTCAGGTATCGCGATGGGTGTCGACAATTTCTGCGGCACTTCAGCTCTCGCGACCTCAAGGCTGGGCAGGGTCAACACGGCAGCGGCCAACAGGGCTGTCAATGGTTTAAATTGTTTTCTCATGGGGACCTCAAGAGATAAAATTAAGGGTGTGAATATACGTAAAGCCTGCCATCATTTATTCACTGTAACAATGCCTCAGGCATGCTGAGCGGCCACTTTTGGATGGCGTTCCCAGTGGCCGCTGCATGGATTTGTTAGCTTGGCTGACTCATTTCACCAGTTCTATTTCGCTTGGCCGCCAAGTCTTGTTGATCCACGGCTCCAAGGGGCCATACATGCGAAGAATGGTGAACCAACTCTTGCCCGGCACTGTCTGCAGCCAATTGCCTTCCATGCCTACGGGTGCCTTCGGTGCGAAATAGACGTCGTACGAGCCGTCGGCGTTTTTCTTCATGCCTTCTGTCTGGCTACCAACTGTCGGGAACTTCTGACCGGTCTGCAGTTGTGAGCGCGTCTGCGTGTCATATATCGTGACAGCCCAGAAGTCGTTCACCGGCACATTCGGCGGCAAGTGCAGTTTGTAGGTTTTTGATCCGTCAAAAGCCAGCTGGCTGGCATCAAGAACCGCCAAGGCGTAATCCGAACCTTCGCCGGCGCGAGTGGCGGCCATGGCAGGGGTCACGCCACCGGCGTTGAAGTAGTAGAGCACGCGCGCGTCCAAACCCATCACTCCATTGGCTTCAAAACTGGTGTTCTTGTTGGCGAAGGCCGTGGACCAGACGCTCTTGGGGTCGTCCGGATAGATCTTGACGCCCGTAAATCTGGGGTGGTAGGTGATGGATCGTGATGTGGCGTTGCCAAGCATGGCAGCCTCGGTCAACAATTTTTTCATTCGTGCATCGGGGGCGAAAGGCTGACCCTTGACGATGCCGATGGCGGCGATTGCGCCGCGTACCTCGGGGCTGATGGCATCGATCGGTTCTTCCTGAACGATCTGGTTGAGGTTTTCGAAGTAACTGAAGTCGCTGGGGAAGACGGTGTTGAAAGCCTTGCCGGACATGTCAACGAACTCGGTTGGGGTCGGCTTGGCTGCGTTCTTCAGCGGATAGACCTTGAGCTTCGAGGTGATGTTCTCGACCGCAGGTTTCAGGCCGTTCTTGATCGAACCACGTAGGAACAGGAAGTTGCGGTTCGTCGTCGGCTTGAGCAGGAAATACCCCGGAGGAACCTTGCCGGTGTAGCCGGGCGGCAGCACGAGGTACTTGCCGCCCTTGCCTTTGTCCGGCCCGGTGACTCCCATGTTGCCAACAAATCGCTGCCAGGCGTCGTCGAGAAAGCCGAGCATTCCGGGCGGGACCTCGATGACGGTCGGGCCATCCTGAGCGAGATCGGTATAGGTGTAGGCATACAAAGTCGAGGTGTTGGCGGTGACAACCAGAGTCTTCGAATCCAACAATTGCGAGAACAAGGCGATCCTGTTCGCTCCCTTGGACCCGGCATCGGCCAGACCGGTTCGAACACTGTACATCGATACGGCGCCGACATTGTCGAGAAACACTCCTGTGGCGCGCATGCGGTCGAGGTTATCGTAGACCTTTTCGGCCGTTGCCTTCGACGGCACGCCGTCGAAGAAATCAAGCGACCCGATCGGCGTCTCGACTTTGTTGGGTATCGAGATGGAATTCAGTGATTCCTGTGATACCTCAGCTCTCGCTGCCTCAAGGAAAGGCAGGGTCAAGGCAGAAGCGATTAATAATGCTGTCAATGGTTTAAATTGTTTTTCCATGAGGACCCTATGTGAAAATTAAGTGTGTGACCATTCGAAAAACATTCTCAATGATTTTATCATAACGGCAAAATTAGGAGATTAGGAGGCTGGTCTCTCGTTAAAATCCGACAATGACGATTTCAGAAAAGCTCAAGGGAAATGCTAGCATCAACTTGGCAGACATCTCCGAGCGCCTCGTAGACCACACAGGGCAGCCTATTGACTGAATAGGCCCCGAACGACAGCAAGAGACTATTATCGCCCCTAGCAAGAAAATCTCTCGCGCCATGACGTAGCCTGCCAAAAATCGGCGTTTCTAATGGCGGCATGTAGGACATATCTGATTGAGCGTCCGGAATGGGAGTAGCATTCCGACCGGCTGGTTTTGGCCGAAAGCACGATTTGAGAATCATGCCAGAAAGCGGTCAGACGACATAACCGTCCGACCGCAAATTGCCGGAAGCTAGATTTCGGTTTGCTCCGAGATCTCACGCGCGTCATCTACCTCGATTCCGAGGTAACGAACGGTACTCTCCAACTTGCTATGCCCGAGCAGAAGCTGAACCGCTCGCAGGTTCTTCGTCCTCTTATAAATCAGCGTTGCCTTGGTTCGCCGCATGGTGTGCGTGCCATAGACTGTCGAATCGAGTCCGACTGCAGCAACCCATTGATGGACGATCCGGGCGTACTGGCGGGTCGAAACATGTGGTGACCTGGATAACCGGCTAGGGAACAGATAATGTTCAGACTTCAACGCCGCCTTGGTAACCCAGGCGGCAACAGCGACCCTAGTTGGCTCTGTCAGTTCAAACTGCACTGGCCGTTGGGTTTTTCGCTGCACGACTATCGCTCTCGCGAGTATCTGGCTGCCGTGTGAGATGTCACGAACGCGCAGATTCACAAGATCGCAGCCCCGCAGCTTGCTATCAATTGCCAGGTTGAACATAGCCAGGTCTCGAACCTGATGGGCGTTCTGTAGGTGAATTCGGATCGCCCAGATGTCCTTTGGCTTCAGCGGTGGCTTCTGGCCAACGAGTTTGCCTTTATTCCAAGGTTCCCGGTGTTGATCGGATTCCATGTCAGACTCCTTCTGTTGTTGATCGGAGTCTGATTGTTATCCTGCGAGGTGAAGGCGGCCTTCAACTCATCGCAGGAAGCGGTACTTTCGGCCAAGGGACTAAACCGTTGCTGTTATCCATCCGTCCCGCCCAATGCACGAAGAGCAGCTTGCAGAGCGGTCGGTGCTACCTGATGTGCCGTTCTTAAATGAAGTGGCCGCTCATACTCAGCAAAGGCACGAATCGTCTGCTCAACGGTTTTGGCAAACTCCTCGGGAGAGACCGTCTCAGCCAGGCATCGAAAGTAGGCAGGGAACACCATGTGCCAGTTGACGCCAAGCTGCCATGAGCCGCCTTCGTCAGCAAAGTAGACCACATCGTCGTGTGCTTCATCGATACGATAAAGCAACCGAAAGAGGACCTCGAAGGCTTCGCGTACTGAGGCGCTCGGTTGTTGGCCGACCGATTGGACGCACTGGCGCAGTAAGCGATCGAACTCAGCAAAAAAAGCGTCGGTGCCCCTAGACTGGGCCAAATGGCTCTTGGCGTCAGTCTCAGAGTACTCGAAGTACCGACCATTTCGGCTCTCGCTATAGAACTTCTGCACATCCTCGATCAACGGGGCTTTTTTTGTCGCTGGCGCAACTAATCCATCGAAATGCATGAAGTCGCCCAATAGGGGCTTTAGATTGGCGTTGGACACGAGTTCGACGGCGCGCTCAGCAATGATGAGTAGGTCACTGCGGCGCAGCCCGCGTAGTTCATCCCGCAGTTTTTTCAGATCAGTCATTGACCTATCACGCTCCGTCGATGTCGGGGCGGGGAGCAGCGCGACAGGATGTGTTTCCATCCATTGCGCGCGCCCACGGCCTCGCCCAGGATATCGAGGTACTCATCGACATCCACCCGGTCGTCTGGCGGCATTGGCCATTGGGCATATTCTGTAAGCAGCGCCTGTCGTGCTCGCGGTCCGTGGCCCAGCAGGCGAATTCGGCTATATGTCTCGCAGGCATAAGCGAAGGTCTCGCGTTTAGCGTAGTCGATCTCCAGCAGCCACTCTTGCTGCCGCATCTCGCGCAACCCAATGGTGCGGCGCTTGCAATTGTGAAAAATATGGACCACCTCGTGAACCAGGAAGTCGTCGAAGCGCCCTGATGCGTCAAAGTACGCTGCCGAGAGGTAGCAGGTTGTCTCCTCGCTGAGACCAACAAGGTTGGGCGCATCGTCGGCAAGCATGTCCGCCTTGATGCCCGCAAGGAAGAGATTCGCCAGATTCCAAGCCGTACCGAGCCATTGACACTGGTCGAGCACCTGATCAATCGTCGCCGGCGTGAGAAAGACGACCGAGCGCTCGAGCACGTCGAGGACGCACGCCTGTTCGTGGCGGGAAAAGAGGCCCTGAACCATAGGGAGTACATTCTGGCGGGTGAACGTGACGACATCTAATTCGGCCAGGGCCGCAGGCGGGGTGGCGTGCCGGGTTCGCTTGTGTATCGCAGATTTCAGCGCTTTGCGCAGGGCTGCATCCCCTTGCTGTAAACGGCCGAAGAAGCTGTCCCCCGGCCATGCTCGGAAGTGCGGGTCGTGCTCACCGCTTCGCAAATAACGTTTGATTGCTTGTTCTGGAGATTCCTGCATGGAATTCACCGTGAGGAAGGTGTTGGCTGCAAACGGCTTGCTACCAATCGTGTATAGATTCCTCGCTCTAGAGCAGCATCGTCGATTCGATACGCCAACGCCGGCGATGGGGTCCAGTTCCCCCCTTGGGCGACGAAGCGCGTTTTGGCGTCGACGACGGTCGATGTGCCACTGACCTCGATGGGCAGCGGCGCCAATGCTTGTTGGGCACGTGCCCATTGCTGGCGTTCGAATGTGTTTGGGTCAAAGCACCCATCCGCATTAAAGGTGAAAATGCCATAGGTACTGCGAACGATGCGAATTGGCTGGCGATTCAGTAGTTCAACAAGCAGGTCGGCTATGCGTACGCGCTGACTAGCGAAAAGGGTTAGCGGGCTGCTAACTGGGTCTTGCAGCATCTGCTCGTACCTTGAATTGGGCAACCGGTACAGCTTATCGTCCTGATCCAGCAAAAACATGCGGCTTGAGAGTCCCATCAGGCGTCCGCCGCAACGGTTGCGTCGACTCGATCGCGCAATTCTTTGCCCGCCTTGAAATGCGGAACATGCTTGGCCGGGACCTCGACCTTTTGGCCGGTCTTGGGGTTGCGTCCCTGACGCGGCGGCCGGTAGTTCAGTGCAAAACTACCAAACCCACGGATCTCGATCCTGTCACCGACAGCGAGCGTTTGGGTCATTTGTTCCAAAATGAGAATCACTGCCGCGTCCACATCGGCCGCCGTCAGCGTCGGGAATCTTTCTGCAATGCAACGGATGAGTTCTGATTTGGTCATGGAGAAAGTTTAGCAACTTGCGCGCAAGAAGGACATTTGGCCTGTGACTATTGGCAGTTGCAGAAACGTGCGGCTGCTTTCGGGCCAGATGCTGAGTGCGTACAACCGGCCAACTGCTGCCGGTCGTCGCCTCCACGAACCGGCCATTCCGATGGCTGCTCCACTCAGGTAGCTGCCGCCCGCCTTCACCCCGCCTTCGTCGCGTCGTCGGCCAAACCCGACCGTTGAGTTCGGCTGCCGGTCTGGCTGTATTAGATTACAGATCAGACATTCACCATACATAAAATCTTGGGTTGAACCGATCTCGATCATCTTTAACCATCGGCCCTTGGAGTAATATTCAAAAAGGATTTTTTGAGGAAGAAACGATGTTGGATTTCAACGCACTGGGCGGTAGTGGCGCCCTCGGCCGGTCGGACGATGTCCAGAAGGGCCGGCTATGACGCAGGAATCCATATTCATCAGTCACGCCACGCCGGAGGACAACGGGTTCGTCCGCTGGCTCGGCACCCGCTTGGAGCTTGCAGGGTTTTCCGTGTGGCACGACCTCGGGCGGCTCAAAGGCGGCGACTATTTCTGGGACAAGATCGAAGGGGCCATCCGCAACGAGTCCTTCCGCTTCTTGGCCGTGGTGTCCAAGGTCGCGGTGGACAAGCAGGGCGTCAAGGACGAATGGGCGTTAGCCCAGACCATCGAGAAGTCCATGCCGGGCTTCGTGATCCCGCTGCGCCTGGACGACTATGACTTCTCGCTGCTGCCAATCGGCATCCATCGCAAGAATGTCATCGACTTCGCCAACGGCTGGCACAAGGGATTGGCCGCGCTGCTCGATACCTTGACCGAGGCCAATGCGCCCAAGGTTTCCGCCCCCGATCCACGCTCTGCCAGGCACTGGCTCGCCGAGATGAAGGAGGGCGCGATCCTGCGCACCGAGTCCAAGGAGTCACTCGATTCGACATGGCTGAGCGTCGTCTCGTTGCCACCGATCGAGACTGCAAGAATTTTGGGGAGCCAGCGCGAGATCAAGCTGACCGACCTCAACCGGCGCATCCCTTGGTTCGAGCATGAGGATCGCATCGTCGGTTTCGCCAAGGCAGGCGACCTTGTATCCAACATGTCCAAGTCGGTCATGCTAAAAGCCGCCAACGGTGTGGACTCGGCCACCTTCATCGAAAGCGGCTCCACCTTCGGCGACAAACCGGTGAGCGCGTGGGAAGCCCGTAAGCGCGTCGCCAATCTCGTGCGGCAGGCTTGGGAGCTCACCATGGAGGCCAAGGGCCTCGGCGTCCACGAGCAGTCCGGTGGCCGCAAGGTCTTCTACGTCACGCCCGAGCTTACCAAGGGGCGCGGCGAAAAGGTCGCATTCCTCGATGTCGATGGGCGCAAGCGCCGCAAGGGGCTCAATGGCCGCAGCGAGCGCAAGAAGGCCAATTGGTGCTACGCCGTGGGCATGGTGCCCCAGTTTGACGAGCCGTGGCGGATCGAGCTGCGCTCTACCATCGTCTTCACCGACGACGACGGCAAGCCGCTGGATACGCCGGCAAGGGCGCACCGCCTGCGCATGAGCTTTTGCCGCAGTTGGTGGAACGACCGTTGGCGCGGATTCCTGCGCGCCTTCCTCGCCTTGGTCGCCGACAGCGGCTCCGAGATCAAGCTGCCCGTGGGCTCGGGGCGCGAAGTGGTCGTATCGGCCACGCCGATCATGTTCAGCTCGCCCGTGGGCCTCTCCGACTTGGTTCCCTCGATCGATGACGATCCCATCGATGAGCCCGACGACGACTTGGGCGAGGTCGATGACTTCGATGACGAGGAGGTTCCAGCTTGAGCTTCGATCTCAACCTCATCGAGATCGCCGAGCCTGAGCTCCTGTTCGGGTATGGGCAGTCCATGGCGCATCCCAAGGACGGCTTGCTCCTGTATGGCCCCAAGGAGAGCCCGCAGGCCGGCTCCAAGCTGCGCATCGGCGTCGTCTCCACGGTGGAGGGGCTGCGCCGGTATTCGAAATGCGTCGCACGCCTGGCCAAGCCTATCGCCCCGGCGTTGGCCGACAACCCCAACCACACTCTGTTTCCTGGTTTCCAAGCCCTGTTCGGCGTGGAGTGGCCCGCGCAGCCCGCGACATGGCTCGAAATCGACGCCGCCGCGCTCGCCAACGCGATCCGCATCGACGACCGCCATCAGGCGATCCACAAGGCTGTGTCGCTCTATTCGGATGCCATCGCCAATCACTTGCGCGACGGCAGCGAGTCGGCTATCGATCTGTGGATGGCTGTGGTGCCCGAAGAGGTCCACAAGTATTGCCGGCCGCAGTCGAAGGTCGAAGCCAGCCAGAAGCAGCGCTCCGGCGTTTTGATGGATAAGACGGCGGCGACTCGCCTGCTCAAGGCGCCGGGCCTGTTCGACGAAGACAACGCGTCGGCCGAGATTTACCTCTACGAGCTCGACTTCCACAACCAGCTCAAGGCGCGGCTGTTGGAGCACAAGGCTGCGGTTCAGGTGGTTCGCGATACCACGCTCGCGCCCGAGGAATTCGTTCGCGACAACGGAATGCCGGGGCGCGGCCTTCAAGACCCGGCCACGTTGGCATGGAACCTCGCAACTACCTGCTTCTTCAAGGCCGGCGGTAAGCCTTGGCAGCTCGCGACTTCGCGGCCCGGCGTCTGCTATGTCGGCATCGTGTTCAAGAAGGACTTATCGTCGGTCGAGCCGGGCAATGCGTGCTGCGGCGCTCAAATGTTCCTCGACTCCGGCGACGGCGTGGTGTTTCGCGGCGCGGTCGGCCCCTGGCTCACCTCGACGAAGGACGACTTTCACCTTCCCAAGGAGAAGGCCAAGTCCCTGATGGCCATGGTCGTGGACGCGTATCGCAAGAACCATGGCGGCCAAGCCCCCAAGGAGCTCTTCATCCACGGCAAGACGCGCTTCTCGGCCGAGGAGTGGGAAGGCTTCAAGGAGACCGTTCCGCACGAGACCAACGTGGTGTGCGTTCGCATCCGCCAAGGCGCCGGCATGAAGCTCTATCGGCATGGGACGATGAACATCGCCCGTGGCGTGGGTTGGGTGAAGTCGCAGTGGATGGCGTATCTGTGGACCAAGGGCTTCGTGCCCAGATTGCAGACCTACGCTGGCCGCGAAGTGCCCAATCCGCTTTCGATCGAGATATGCCGGGGCGTCGCGGACATCAAGCAGGTCATGGCTGACGTGCTCGCCCTGACCAAGCTCAACTACAACGCGTGCATCTTTGGAGACGGCGTCCCTGTCACGCTGCGCTTCGCGGATGCCGTGGGCGAAATTTTGACGGCGGCGCCTCGCAAGAACGAGTTGCCGCCGCTGCCGTTCCGCTACTACATATAACTCGGAAAAATCGAGACAGAGACTCCGTGAACATCGCTGAAATCGAATTCACCCTGCGCGAGCTCGTCGAGAAACCTTTCGATCCCGAAAGCTTCGTCTTTGAGTTCCTGCGCATTTACGACGCCCCCAAGGCGACGATCACCGTGTCCAACTAAGCAGCAAGCCATGCCAAACATCCGCGCCATCGACATGATGTTTCTGGACGACCTGTTTGAGATGGGCGGCGGCTATGTCTTGAACTTTTCCAACTCCACTTTCTCGCGATTTTTTGCCGACGAGCTCAACGTCGATATCGACGATCCCATGTATGCCGAGCAGGGCGGGTCAAAGGGCAAGCGTCTTCGATGCTTCCTGCAGAATGTCGATGTCCCGACGGTGCTCAGGACGCTCAAGGCTCTATGGGAATACCGCGAGGCCAGCAGGCAGCGCGACGGAAAGCCTGAGACCGTCCAGAACGCGCAAGGCCGTCTGCTATCGGTGATCAATTGCCTCGAGGGCAAGCCTGATGCGCAGCCAGCGGAGCAAGCGCCCAAACCCGCATTTGACCGCCCCAAGCTTCTTGCCCTGCGCAACGACCTGATCGGATTCGTCCAGCTCACGCCTCAAGCGAGGGGCTACGCCTTCGAGACTCTGCTGCGCGACCTCTTCAATGTCTTCGGACTTGAAGCCCGCGAGCCGTTCCGGCTCAAAGGCGAGCAGATCGACGGAAGCTTCCTGCTCCAAGGCGAAACCTATCTGGTGGAGGCCAAGTGGCAGGATGCCCCGACGGGCGTGGCAGACCTGCACACGTTCCACGGCAAGCTCGAACAAAAGGCCGCGTGGACGCGAGGCCTGTTCGTCAGCAACAGCGGCTTTACCGTAGATGGGCTTATCGCGTTCGGCCGGGGCAAGCGCGTGGTGTGTATGGATGGCCTCGACCTCTTCGAGACGTTGAGCCGCGAGCTACCGCTTAATCATGTCGTCGAGAGAAAAGTGCGCCGGGCCGCCGAGACAGGTTTGCCGTTCGCGCGGGTGCGCGATCTCTTTCCAACATAAATAACGAAGGTAACCTCCAATGTTATCCCCAATCTGATGACCTTCACTCTCTCTAACCTCCTGGAACTTCCAGAAAATGCGCTTCAGCAAGCAGGTTGTGGATTTGCAGCATGCCCTACGCGGGCAATTGACGCTGGTTACCCGCAGGCTGCGGTTGCTGCTAGGGCGCTTCTTTCTTGGCTCGGCCCCGAGACGACGGCATATAGCTGAATCATGCATACATCCCCTCCGCCAACCAACGCCTTGGATCAATGGCTAGCAGCCAATGGAACCGTCGCAGAGAACTACGGGCACCTGCTTCTAGAGCAGAAGGGAGACATCGACCAAGACCTCATCGATGAGCTACGACCGTACTTTGAGTCCGCTCACCTCGATGCACGCGAATACTTCCACGCGCTGATCGGGATTTCGCTCCATCCCGACGCTGCGGGAGGACCTCCTACTGTCTGTTATCCCAACTGCTTGCCTTCGAAAGCCCATCGCGGCCTGTTCGGTGAAGTAGTTGCCGGCTTGGTCACGGAGGCCTATCAGAGCGAGTTCGTTGGCGGCCACACATGGTGTGTGCCAATCTTTTTATTCCGCGAGCATGATGATGTCGAGAAGTATTTGTGGGCGCTTCGATTCGATCCAACCCGCAAGCGCGAAATCTATGGCCGTCATGGCTCTGACTTCATCGGCATTTCTCTCAACGCTCAGGGTGAGGTCGCGCGCGTGATTGCCGGTGAAGCAAAATGGCGCAAGTCACTGACAGATTCCGTTGTAGAAAGCCTGCTCTTCGGTCCGAAGGAGGAGGACGAAGGCACGGGCGAAAAGGAGCGCAACGGACGGGGTATCTGGTTCGAGGTGAACAGAGACACGCCGATTCCGCACGGCCTGCGACAGTTGCAAAAACTGTTGGAGCAGCGAGATCCAGACGGGCATGCTAGTGCCATTTTGTCGATCGATCTCGCTGTGCTCGGTCAGGGCCCCATGCCAGGTCGAACGAACTTGGTCGTTATTGTTGGGAATGGGGCGAAACGACGCGAAGCTTTGACTTGCCTGATTCCTTGGGAAAAGGCGCCGAAAGAGTACTCGGCACCTCATGACCTCCAAGTTGTGGAGATCATCCTTGAGGGCGGTGATGGACTTATCGACGAACTCTACGCCACCCTGTGGCAGGACATTTGATGCCGAAACGTGACCAAGACCGACTCGAGGCCGCCGAGCACGTACGACGCGAACTCGCCATCGAGAACCAATTGAGCCGCGCTCAAGCAAGAACCTACGTCCGTTGCCTTCAAGCGACCTGGCAAGTGCCAGCAATTCAGTGGACCGAGCGCGATTCTGCACGTCAGCTCGCTGACGCTCGCCGGCTTCTGCACGCGGCGCACATCTTCCGTTTAATTGAAGGTCAGACATCGCTGCGCGCGATAGACTGCTATCGCCGAACTGGCGAAATCCTAGAGTGGCTCTCGCGCGCAACTGACACCGTCCGGAGCGTGCTTCCGATTGAGCTGCTGGCCGCAGGGGCCTATCAGCTCGGAGGGCTGCCCGCGATGGCATCGGGGCTATTGTCACAAGTGAGTTCGGACCACAGCGGCGTTAAGTTATTTAGCGCTTTTCTAAGAGCGGACTTCGACACTGTGTTGCGCTGCGCTGCAATGTTCTGGCGCAACCACCCTAATCTTACGTCCGCCGACGCCAGCGCGATGCTGCTTACTGCCATGCGCAGTGAGGCGGGTGACGGTGAAACTAGCCCAACAGTCGCTTGGGTCTTCAGCGTGGAGCTGGTCAGAAGCCTTGGGCTGATCGCTGACTGTCTACGCCGCGGCGATGACGAGCGGCTTGTGGTCGCGATGAGCAAGCTCCATGCTCTCGACGCCATGGCGACCCGCACATTTAGCGACGACGCCTCGACGGTGATTTCAATCATGCTGGCCGTCGCCGACAGCTTCGTCGCGGCTACTATTTACCGGCCCCTACGGGCGCTCGCCGCCCTACGGCCTGAGCGGAGCTCGCGGCTGCTTGCTTACGCTCGTGACCAATTTAGCCGCGGCCGCGGTATTCTCTGGACCTCGCAACAGCACGGCATTCAACGCCTCCTTCAAGAAAGCTCTTTCGCGCTTTGCACGCCCACGGGTTCGGGGAAGACTTTGGTTGCGAACCTCGCTCTCATCAAGGAACTGCTGCTGCGGGAGCACGACCATATGCTCGGACCGTTGGCGCTCTACATCGTGCCATCCCGGGCTCTCGCCGGCGAAGTCGAGGCAAAGTTGACCTCAGAGCTCGGGCAAGACATCACGGTCACCGGTCTTTACGGCGGCGCGGACTGGGGCATCACCGATTTCTGGCTTACCAGCGAGCGTCCCGTGGCGTTGATCGTTACCGTCGAGAAGGCGGAGGCACTAATGCGATACCTCGGCCAGATGTTAATGAGTCGGCTAAGCCTTCTCATCATCGACGAGGCACATCAGGTGGTCCCGGAGGCGAACGAGGCCACACTACTGAGCTTTTCCGACCACAACAATCGATCGATCCGCCTCGAAGGGCTTGTGTCTCGTATTCTGTCACAGCGGCCAGACGTCGTTCGGATCGCACTCACAGCCGTAGCCGGCGGTGCCGCGGTCCCCGTCGCGCGTTGGGTCGAGGGCCGGCCCGACGCTAATCCGGTGGGCGGACGTTACCGCAGCACGCGTCAGATCATCGGCGTACTTGAAACGGCACCCAACACCCAAGGACGGATATTGCTCGACCTGATGAACGGATTGCCCCTCTACCTGCGTGGCGAGGACGACCCGGTCTATCTCCGGCTGCAGATCGGAGTAATGCCCCAGCTACCCGCGCAGTGGCGGAACAGCCTCAATCGTTTCAATTGCCTGAGTGTCCTTTGGACAGTCTTGCACCTCGCTAACGAAAATCAACGTGTCCTTATCTCGGTAGCGCAAGAGCCTGAACAGACGATGCGGTGGTACAAGGAGGCTCTCGAGCGGGCGGACTGGAGAGGCGCAGTGCGCTTTCAGCCGCCCGATGGTCCGCTCCGGGCACGCTTCGATGAGGCTCGAGCGACCTGCTTGGACTACTGCGGTGCCGGCGCCTTTGAGCTTTTCCTGCTTGATCACGGTATCGCTACAAGTCACGGACAAATGCCGCAACGCCTGCGCCGCCTCATGGTCGAACTTATCGATCGGAAAATCTGCCCGATAACTGTTGCCACCGCGACGCTCACCGAAGGAGTCAATCTACCTTTCGATCTTATCTTCTTAACTTCACTCAAGCGGCGGTCCTGGGATCCAGTCGAAGAGCAGCAAATAGTCGCACCGCTCACCACCGCTGAGTTTCGGAACCTCGCGGGCCGCGCCGGGCGGCCCGGTGCGGCCCGCGGCATCGAAGGCATGACTCTTATCGCCCTTCCAACCCTGATTTCCACGACGGCAGCAGCAGAAAAGGCGACCCAACAGCGACAGCGCACGGAATTGCATACGGACTATGATCTGCTGCGCGCATCATTGGTTATCGAGGAACGGGACGCCGACGAGGTGCCCAGCCCACTCGCGCTCCTGCTTAACCGCATTTGGGAACGCGCCAACCGACTTCTTGGCGTTGTACCCGGCGCATTCTTCGATTGGCTCGAGACGACAGCGCCGACGGTCGTCAGCCCGGAGGCAGGTACAGGTGCGAGTAGCGGCGTAGCCAGGTTGGCCGACGCAATGGATGAACTAGATGCGATTCTTCTCACCTCGCTCGAAGAGATTGCGCGTGTTGAAGACGTAGCCTTGACGCGCGCTCGCGCCGAAGCGCAGCTCGCGGCGCTTTGGCGAACGACTTTCACCGCTGTGGCGACCGCGCAGGAGGCTTGGTTGGAACATGCGTTCGTGCGCCGAGGCGCGGGCATCATCGAACACATTTATCCAGACTCAGATGAACGCCGCCGCCTTTATCAGTACGGTCTGCCGCCGGTAGTTGGGCGGCGTTTCGAGGCGGTAGCGCGACAAATGCGTGAGTTGCTAATCGCAGCGGACGCATACGGCTCAGCTGACCCAACGACGAGAGTCGACCTGTTCGAAGCGCTAGGTGACTTGGTTTCTGGGGACCGCGGATTCGGCTTTCGAGTCCGTCGGACCGACACTGACGAGGCGATCCTAGAGCGGTGGCCTGATGTCCTTGGGTGGTGGATGAACGAGCCGGACGTTGCGGGCCCAGCCCCCGGTGACCTTCGGTCGTGGCAACGTTTCGTCTCCGACAACTTGGAATTCCGCTTGGGCGTAGCCATCGGCGCGGTCGTCGCAGAGGCTTGGAACGATGGCGCAGACGACGCGCTGACGCTGCCGAGCTTGGCGGTTTGGAAGAACACTACGGGCCTTCCTTGGATCGGGTTCTGGGTGCGCGAGCTGTTGCGCTGGGGCACGCATGACCCATTTGTGGCTTTCTGTCTCGCGCGGGGCTTAGCTTCTACCCGTGAGGCGGCCAGTGCGAGGCGTGGGGAGTTCGACGGCTGGTTAAACGAGGAGCTGAGGGACTTCTCGAGCGAGGACCGGATCGACCCGCAGCTTTTCCTGCGCTGGCAGGCGTCATTGCCGCGCGCCGAGGGCGCTGCCAACGCCGCGCTCCAGATGCCTGCGGCCCCAACCGGCACGACCGGTGCGCGTGGCCACTACGCCGTTATCCCAGTAACGCGGGATGATGGGACAGCTTGGCTTGACCCGGCCGGGTTCGAACTCGCGATTACTCGCCCCCTGGCGCGTGTCGGAACGCGTGCTTCCCGCTGTGACTTTGAGCTTGTCATTGAGGACGGCAAATCTTCGGTGAGTCGCCAGTTCAGGCCTGCCTGAGACGCGAGCTTGATCGATTGGGCTTGAGAGCGCTTAACCGAGCAATCATCAAGTGAACTGAATTCGGCCTTTGCTCGCAACTTCTTCTGAGGTGCCGGCCTGAGAATCAGACTGTCCGACATCCAGTTATGTTATTAGTAGCTTGTGGCGGCTTAGACGTGGCGAGCGGACTTACATGGCTTTGCCATGCAAAGACCACTTTGGCCGATGAGCCGAGATCGGAAATGGTCCCGAGCGTCGGCGCTATCCAGTTACCTGACGTTGAACGCTGGGAGTGGTGACCGACCGGATCACTTATGCCGCTCAGTAAGGGCTGGTCAAGGGGATGTTGGCTGGCCAACGCCAATGCGATTGTGTGGTCAAGTTGTGGGATTCCACACCGCTGTACCGAATCTGTCTTTCGAGAACATGCCTGAGGACGAGAGATGCCATGCGAGATGAAGCGTAAGTCGGACAGTTTCGAGGGCATGCTGCCGCTCCACAACGTTCCGAAGTCGAACGGGCCGGGCGCGGCCAGTATCTGATACGGCGGCGCGGCTACTGGTAATCGTCGCCGTCGATCCGCTCGACCGAGGCGTTTTGGATGAGGCTGACGATCCCCTCGGAGATTTCCTCGATCTGATCCTCCGGCACGTTCAGCGCCTCGCAAAGGCGGTTCATGGCTCCGAAGTGGCGCGCCAGCGCCCGCTCCATCTGATCGAGGTCGATGGACGCAACACCCGGGATCACCTCGATGGTGTCGCACAGGCAGCTCTCCAGCAGCTTGATCGAGTCGTCTGCCTGGGACAGGAAGAAGAACCAGTAGGGCCACTGCGCGTCGAGGCCCTTGATGAAGGCCCGGACTTCCGAGATCTCGAAGATTTCGCGCGGGTCGTCGTTGTATCCGTCGACCATCAGGCAGATCCGACCGCAGTAGTCGATAGCTGCCCGCGGGTCGGCGGTCAAGCCCCGCAAGAATTCAAGGGGCTCACCGATGTCGCCGGTTTCTATCTGCTGGCGGGAGAACATCAGAAACACGGGCTCGGCAATGCCCGGACGCAGCCGCTGGGTCATGCCGGCTTCACCAGCATCGGAGCATCGGTTCGGGACGAATTGACTGCCCGGCTCACCGGGTAGGCGATCATGTCGTCGGCCTCGGCAGGGCGAAGGAGGGCGCGCAACATCTCCGCATTCACGTTGGCGGGGTCCAACCAGGCGTCGTAATCGCCGGGAGCCAAGATGACCGGCATCCTGTCGTGGATCGGCATCATCAACGCGTTGGCGTCGGTCGTGATGATGCAGCACGATTGGATTTCCTCGCCGCCGGGCGATACCCATCGCTCGCTGAGCCCCGCGAATCCGAACAGTTCGTTTTCATCCGCGGTGCGGCCATCTTCCTGAACGGCCTTCCATTCGAAAAAGCCGCTGGCTGGCACAATGCATCGCCAGCGACGAAACGCGGCGCGGAATGCGGGCTTCTCGGACACCGTCTCCGCGCGGGCATTGCTGAGCTTCGCGCCCATGGTGACGTCCTTCGCCCACCCGGGAATCAGCCCCCAGCGGTAAAGGCTGCCCACCCGCCGGCCGTTCGGATCGGGACGAACGACCAACACGTTCGTCGTTGGCGCAATGTTGTAGCGGGGACCGAAGTCGAAGCCATCGTCGAGGTCGAATCGGTCCCGAATCCGGGATCGCGGGCCGTAGAGCGCATAACGACCGCACATCTCAATGCACCTTCGGGGTCGCTTCCTGCAGCCGCAGCCACAGGGCTTCGATGATCACGACAGAGGCATCGTCAGGGTTTTGCGCGCGGGCCGATTCCAGCAGGGCGCTGTTCTCCGACCACAGCCCCAAGTTGTTCCGAATCCACATGCCCAAGCCCAGGTGCAATGCGACCAGGTCGTCCTGCGACATGGCAGCGATCTTGGCTTTTTCACCCTCTGGCAGCAGGCCGAGCAACACGCCGACTGCTTGATCGACCGTTTCCGGCCATTGCAGCTTGTCGCTCATCGCGCCGCCTTTCGCCAATCCCATGGCGGCATAGCCTGTCCATCCGACCACAGGCCGACACCATGGGAACGTGCCTCCTGCTCAGCGAGCTCGTAGCGCTGCGCATCCTCGGCGGCCTGTTCCTTCGCGTACTTTCGGTACCACCATGCAAGCCCGGCAGTCACTTGCGCGAGGCCGGCATCTAGCGTCTTCGGACACTGCCTCTGGCAGGTCGGATCGGTAACCAGCACCTTGCCGACGATCCTCTGGTAGCGGTCCCGCTTGCTCCACTGCACATCGACATCCTTGCCGAACACGAGCATCGACAGCGCCCCCTTCGAGCGCTGGCCAAATGGCTGCGCCTTTTCGGGCGCATCGATACCGGCAACCCGGATCTTGTATTGTTCGTGGTTGGCATCCAGCACGGTGATCGTGTCCCCGTCGGAAACGCCCACCACGGTGCCGCTGAGTGTCGCTGCGTGGACGGAGGCGCACGCAGCCAGCATTACGGCCAATAGCAGTTTTCTCGCCTGAATTCTTGTTCTCCTCGTACCTGTTACGCAAAACGGGTTACTTCCACCAACATGCGGTCATTTTATCCCTGACGATCTGAACGACGTCATGGATACTCGAAATGAGTCGAAGCTTCCGCCCCAGCGGCTGTCGCCTTGCCAGCGCTGCCGCGAGGCCGCATCCATCGTCGCAATGGAGGCAGGGGTGGCCCATCGGCAGAAGAGAAAAAGGCCAGAGCAGAGTCTGGCCTTTGAATGGGGGTGGAACGTGGCGACGACTACCGCTACCCCCACAGCCTTTCGGCCATGGGGGTGAAATCAACTCAAGCGGCTTGTCGTGCCTCATCGGCGTCGACCTTCGCGCTACCGGCTTCGTCCTTGTCCAGGTCGAGCTGCTTGAGCAACTCGCGTTGCCGGACCAGCAGATCGGTCAGCCGGCCTTCATGCTCGAAGGATCGTGCCAACTCCAGCCGGAGGTCTTCCAGCCGCTTGCGGCGAGGTTCCAACTGGATCTCGGCGTCGGCGTGATGCTTGCCCACCGATTCCAGCGCACCCAGCAAGGCGGCCACCAGGGCCGGACCCGTTTGATAAGGTTCGGCGTTGTACAGGCAGTGTCCCGCCAGGTACAGGCTGGGCGTCTGGTCGCCACGGGCCGCCAGCATGCCCAGGTCGAAGCCGCCAAACCGGCCGACGATCCGTTCGATCATCCGGCTGGCCGTGCGCACCTCTTCCTTGGCCGTCCTCACCAACCCGCGTAGCGCTTCGCCGACCGCATCGGGACCGACGATCTTGCGTCCCGCCAATTCCATGGCGATGCCCTGCAGGGTCTGCGGCTCGATCCGGGCCGCATCCTGCGCGTACAGCGCGGCCTTCTTCTCCAGCGCCTCGATCATCATCGGCAGCCGGCCCACTTCGCTTTCGTTGGCATAGCGCTGGTTGCGCCACACCGAGAACAGCGTCGAGAGCTTGGCCACTTCTGCGTCTACGCCGGCTTTCTCGATCACCAGCGGATTGCCCGACGCCAAGGCTTTCACCTCGGCATAGGACAGCGCCGCCAATTCCACATCCTCCAGCGACCGGATGCCCTGGTCGCCCTTCATCACTTGGGCGATGAAACGCGCCTTCGTCTCCAGCGTCTGCCACATGTAACTGTCAAAACTGCCTTCCGTGACATACCGGAAGACTTCCACTTCCTCACACTCATTGCCCTGGCGCAGGATGCGCCCCTCACGCTGCTCGACGTCGCAGGGACGCCAGGGCGCATCGAGGTGATGCAGGGCCGCCAGGCGCGTCTGCACATTGGTGCCCACCCCCATCTTGGTGGTGGAGCCCAGCAGCACCCGGACCCGGCCCTCGCGCACCGCCTTGAATAGCGTTGCCTTCTGGACATCGGTCTCGGCATCATGGACGAAGGCGATTTCTTTTTCAGGAATGCCCACACCGATCAGCCGGTCCCGCAGGTCGTCATAGACGCTGAAGCTCTTGCCGCCCTTGGGGGACGACAAGTCACAGAACAACAACTGGGCGCCGCGGAAGTGCGTTGTGCGTTGCCAGATGGCATGGACCTCCCGCACGCAGGCGGCCACCTTGCCGTTTTCGTCGAAGCACGCCAGCGGCGCCACCAGCCGGAAATCCAACGCGGCCTTGCGGCCGTCGGTGGTGATCGCCAGCATGTTGTCTTCGTTCGGCTTGACGTCGCCGTTGCGGATGGCTTCCGCCCGCTGGACCAGCGTCTGCACGAAGGCTTTCAGCGACGGGCTCGCCGGGCAGGCGACGATGCGCGGCTTGCCGCCGCGCAGCCTCGGCACCGGTAGGTCCAGCATCTCCGCCGTGCGGATGTCGGCCACTTCGCCGAACACCGCCATCAGCTCGGGCACGTTGATGAACCGCGCGAAGCGCGTGTGCATCCGATAGCCGCTGCCGTCCGGCGCGATCTCCAGCGCCGTGACGCTCTCGCCGAAGGTGGCCGCCCAGGCATCGAACTGCTGCAGCCCGAGCTCCGCCAGCCGGTTGGGCTGCAGGTAGCGCATCATGGTGTGGATCTCGGCCATGGTGTTGGCCACCGGCGTCGCCGTCGCGAACACCACGCCACGCTGCGCATGCCCGTGGAGCTGCATCGTGTAGCGCGTCTTCAGGAACAGATCGAAGGCGCGCTCCGAACTGGTCAGCGGCAGGCCCGCCACCCGCGTCATCTTGGTGAACCGGTAGAGGTTCTTGTGCAGGTGGGCTTCGTCTACGAACAGGGCGTCGATACCCAGCAACTCCCAGCTGAGCAGGTCGTCCTTCTTCTGGTCGGCCGACAGCTTTTCCAGCCGCACCGTCCAGTTCTTCTTCATCGCCTCGAGTTGCTTGACGATCCGGTTGGACCGGTCGTTGCTCTTCTCGGCGCGTACCGCCATCTCTATTTCATGGATGATCTCCTTGATGAATCGCTCGCTGAATCGCGGCGACATCCTGATGCGCTCGAAGCTCGAGTGCGTGATGACTACCGCGTCCCAATCGCCCGTGGCGATGCGCGACACCAGCTCGCGCCGGCGGTCGCCTTCCAGGTCCTCCTTGCTCGCCATCAGCACCGATGCGTTCGGGTAGAGTCGGACGAATTCCGCCGTGTACTGGGCCAGCATGTGGTTGGGGACCACATGGCAGGGCTTATTTACGAAACCCAGCCGGCGCAACTCCATGCTGGCGATGACGCATACCGCCGTCTTGCCGGCGCCGACCACATGGAACAGCCCAGTGTTGCCGGACTGCACGATGCGCCACACCGAATCCAACTGGTGCGGATGTAGCACGAAGCAGCGGGAGAATCCCGGCAACTTCAGGTGCGAGCCATCGAAGCGCCTGGGCCGCGTGGCGTTGAACAGGTCGTTGTAGATCCTGCACAGCTTCTCGCGCCGTTCGGTGTCCTCGAAGGCCCAAGTGGCAAACCGCTCCTTGATCAGGCCCAGCTTTTCTCGTGCCGCCAGCGTCTCGTCGGGATTGACGAAATACTTGTCGGTCAGGGGATCGCGGTCGCGCACGGTCGGCACCTGCACATTGAGCGCGCACTGCACGAGCTCGATCGCGTTCATGCGCGAGGTGCCGAATTCCTGGGTCACCTTCACGTTCTGCCGCGCTTCCCACTCGCCGTACTTCACCGACCAGGCGCCGGCTTCGGCCGAGTAGCCCACTTGGCAGTCCTTGAGTTCCAGGACTTCTTGGATGAATGCTTCGACATCGAGGGCCGGAATCCACACCGCCCCCAGGCGCGGCTCGATGGCCGCCGGTGGCAGATCTTCCGGTTGCACCTGTTCCAGCACGTCAATGTTGCGCTGGTAGGTACTCCCGGACAGCACCGCCTGCTTGAGCTTCGCTTTCACGTTGCCCGACAGGTAATCGTCGGTGGTCTTCCATTCCCCGTCGGCCGGGTCGAGGAAAACCTGCCCCGCGCCGGCCAGTGCCTCCAGCACCGCAGCTTCGGGTGCCCCAAGCAGTGCGGCCATGTAAGCCGGATCGACCCGGCCACGCCACTGGACGGACGCCGCCAGCGCTTCGGCCGGCTCGCCCGCGGTGCTCGGTTCGACGACCCGGGTCAGCGTGCGCCGAGTGAACAGCGCAGCCTTGCGGGCCGTGTCGGCCTCTTCGTCGTAATGCTCCAGCGACAGCAACAGCGGATAGTCCGGGTCGCGCCGGAACGCCAGCGCATTGGCGCGTGTGGACAGGCAACCGTAGCGCGACACAAAGCGCTCGTAGGTCCCATTGAGCATGGCTCGCAGGTGACCCAGCCGACCGTCGCCCTCATCCGCCAACTGCGCGTCGAGCAGGGCCCGAGCGTGGTCGCGGATGGCACACAGGCCGGTGACGCGGGCCCGCTGCGTGGCATTGAGCTGGTCATGGACGTCGACCATCTCGCTGCCCTCGACCCGATGCACCCGCCCCTGGTGGAGACGGTAGCTGCCAGGACGGGCACCGGCCTCGGCCGGGACCACCACTCGCAGCGGGG
>Ga0209507_1000625_pt1 | contig 36056 bp, 17 predicted proteins | sample AD_UKC028_MetaG_FD_184414 | JGI IMG/M metagenome (GOLD analysis project Ga0209507, IMG submission 184414) | Active sludge microbial communities of municipal wastewater-treating anaerobic digesters from USA - AD_UKC028_MetaG (SPAdes) (version 2) | ecosystem: Engineered > Bioreactor > Anaerobic >...
GAACTTCGTGCCGAAGGACATCGGGCACCTCGAGGAACGGGTCCATGAGGCCCTCGAGGGAACGCAGGCGGAGATGATTCGAAGCGCGTTCCGCCATTCAGGCCTCAGACTACATGGTCGTTAGACGATGGTCGCAAGAGTCAATAGAAGACGAGCTGGCACTCCACGCCCTGGCGCCCGAAGGCGGCGCTCAACCGCCGGGCCGTCTGCTCGAACCAGCCCGGGCTCAGCTCGCGCTCGAGCTGGTGCCGGCGGTAGAGCGCGTTCGCGTGGGCGTAGTTCATCCGGTCGATGAGCACCCTGTCGACCTTGCCGCGCAGCGCCTCCGCCAGCCCCTCGGCCCCGGGCAGCAGGGGCGCGATCATGGCGAAGGTCCGCACCCCCGCGGCGTGCAGCTCCGCCAGCGCCTCGAGCCGCGCCGGGATGGGCGGGGCGCAGCGCTCGAAGAGGCGCCGGAACCTGTCCTCCGCCGTGGTCACGCTGAGCCCCACCTCCAGATCCTGGGCGGCCCGCAGGAGATCCAGGTCCCGCAGCACCAGCGGCGAGCGCGTCTGGACCGTCACCGGCCACCCGTGCTGGAACAGCAGCTCCAGGCACTGGCGGGTCAGGCGGTACCTCTTCTCCAGCGGCTGGTAGGCGTCGCACACCCCGCTGACCCAGACTCGGCCGGGCTGCTTGCGGGTGAGCTCCCTGCGGAGCAGGTCCGCGGCGTTGATCTTGGCGTCCACGAACTCGCCCCAGGCCTCCCTGTGCCCGGTGAAGCGCTTCATGAAGCGGGCGTAGCAGTAGCTGCAGCCGTGCCGGCAACCCACGTAGGGGTTCACCACGTAGTCGTAGATCTTGGACCTCGACAGGATGCTCCTGGCCTGGATCTCGCGGACGATCATGGCGGCATCCTCGCACACCCGGGATCGCGGTGCCAGGGCGGACCCCCTTTGACCGCGGGGCCGGACGGGGGTATCCTCTCGCCGGACTTGAAGAACTCCTGAACGAGGTGTCGCGATGCGGAATCTGAAGTTGGTGCGTCTGGCCCTGGCGTGCGTGCTGGTCCTCGGCCTCCTGGTCCTGCCCCAGTGCGGGGACGGCGGGCAGAACGTGTTCGAGCCGCTGGACTACGAGACCTTCGTGGACGGCAAGGAGGACACCGGCTACGTCAGCAACAAGGCGGCCGAGATGGAGGCCAGGATCACCTCGAGCGTGTTCATCGACACGACCGGCCTGGGCCAGCCCGAGATCGACGCCCTGGCCGCGTCCCTGCGCGCGCCCTCCCGCTGGCAGCTCGAGGAGTACACCACGCCCCAGCTCAAGTACGCCCGCAACCCGCTGAAGTCCGAGAAGCTCGACCTCAACCTCGAGCACGGCGAGAGCTCGGTGCGCGACGTGCGGGTGGTCGCCGGCGGCATCTGGCTGGACTACACCACCTCGATCGAGTCGCTGGTCAAGCTGAAGGATCTGGCGGACAAGGGCCTCACCCCGGCCGACTTGGTCGGCAAGCGGGTCGACTTCCAGTTCCCGGCCAAGCCTGGCACGGTGTTCACCCAGGGCGGGGCGGCCTGCGCCACCGACCCGGACGGGGCCGCGCTGGATCCGAGCGAGCTCAACGCCGACAACTACTTCTACTACTTCGACCCGCTCAAGCCGGGCTGCCCGCTCGTGGCCGGGGTGGACCTGGCCGCGACCCAGTACGAGATCCTGTCCTCGCTGGACACCCCCAACGTCTACCCCGAGTACGATCTGCTCACCCAGGACAAGAAGATCTCCATGGTGGTGCTGTTCGGCCAGATCACCCACGGCGATCTCACCAGCAGCGACTGGGGCTGGATCGGCTACAACAAGTTCAAGGGCAACTTCACCAGCGAGGGCTTCCGGGTCGTCCAGACCTTCGACAACAACTTCGGACACAGGCTGACCAAGACCTACCCGGGCGGGCTCGAGGTGGTGGTCGACTTCTACACCCCCGAGGCGCTCAAGGATCACCGGCCGCGCGAGGAGGTCAACCAGCTCTTCAAGTCGGCGCTGCTGGAGAACGAGATCGTGTACTACAACGGCCACGCCTTCTACGGCTCGCTGACCGTGCTCGATCAGCCGGACTCCTACCCGGTGGACACCTACCAGATCATCCTCATGGACGCCTGCTGGTCGTACGCCTACTACACCAAGCAGGTCTTCTCCCGGAAGACCTCGGCCAGCGATCCGGACGGCATGCGCTTTGCCGACGTGGTCAACAACACCGAGCCCGGCATCACCGGCTCCCAGGAGACCGCCTGGCTGCTGTACAAGAACATCTTCCTGGCCGCCAGCAAGCTGATGCAGGGCCAGTCCGTGTCCAAGTTCAGCTGGAACCAGCTGGTGGTCTACATGAACGACTCGGCCGATCGCCGGGCGCGCTACTACGACCCGGCCGAGTTCCACGCCGAGATCTACGGAGTGAGCGGGGTGCGGGCGAACTGCTTCAACCCGGACGGGCCGTCCCACTGCCAGTCGGGCGGGGGCACCTCGCTGCAGCACGCCTACTCGGACGACAGCGGCGAGACCGCCATCCCCGACGGCCAGGCCGCCGGCATCCGGCGCACCCTGCAGGTCCCGGACGCCTTCGCGGTCACCAAGGCCGCCGTGAGCGTCGACATCCGCCACGGCTACATCGGCGATCTCCAGGTCCGCCTGACCCACGGCGGTGTCACCCAGGTGCTCCACGACCGCACCGGCGGCGGGACCGACGACCTGCGCACCACGTTCTCGGCGCCGGCCTTCGCCGGCGCGGCGGCCGCCGGGGAATGGACGCTCGAGGTGGCCGATCTCGCGGCCTACGACGCGGGCAGCCTCGTGTCCTGGAGCCTGGAGCTGACCGAGGGAGGGGAGGCCGCCGGCAGCCTGACCGGGCAGAGCGACGCCCAGGTGATGATCCCCGACAACGACCCGGCCGGAGCCTCGAGCGCGGTGACCCTGACCGGCGCCGGCACGGTGGCCGAGGTGCTGGTGCACGCGCGCATCAGCCACACCTACGTCGGCGACCTGGTGGTGCGCCTCGAGCACGCCGGGAGCACCGCGACGCTGCAGTCCAGGGAGGGCGGCGGCACGCAGGGCCTGGAGCGCGACTACGCCCCGGCCGAGTTCGCCGGCCTGGCCGCCGAGGGCGAGTGGCGGCTGGTGGTGGTGGACCAGGCCGCGGCCGACACCGGCGCCATCGAGGGCTGGTCGATCACCGTCGTGCTCCAGTAGCGGGGGCCCGGGGGCGCAGCCCCTGGCGAACCCCCCTCCTGTGGGCCGGGCCTGGTGAATTTCCTTCGCCTCCCTGTCGTAGATCCATGCGGATATCTACGTCCTTCCCCCGAGGTGGAGCCATGTCGCGCGAGCGCCTGTCCATGGTCCTGATCGTCCTGCTGGGCTTCGCCACCGCGGCGAGCGCCGAGGAGAGCCAGGCCCCGGTGGTGGCCGTGTTCGATCTCGAGGCCAAGGGGGTCGAGCTGCCGGCCGAGGCCCTGGACAGGCTGACCGACTACCTGGCCACCCGGCTGGCCGCCGGGGGCGCCCACCGGGTGGTGCCGCGCGCCCAGGTCCGGGCGCGGCTGCTCGAGGCCAAAGTCGAGAGCTACCGCCCCTGCTACGACGCCTCCTGCCAGATCGAGATCGGCCGGGAGCTGGCCGCCAGCCGCTCGCTGGCCAGCCTGCTGCTGCGCCTGGGGGACGGCTGCACGCTGACGGCCACGCTCTACGACCTGAAGGCGGCCGCGGCCGAGCGCGCGGCGACCGCGCCCTGCCCCTGCGACGAGGCGGGGGTGGCCCGGGCCATCGACGGCCTGGTCGCCGAGCTGGCCGGCGCCGCGCCCGCGCCGAAGGCCGAACCAACGCCCGCGCCGGCGCCCGCCCCCACGGCCGAGCCGCCGCCCGCCCCCACGGCCGAGACCGCCGCAGAGGCCCGGCACCTGCTCCGCCAGCGCGATCGCATGGAGTGGCTGGGCCTCAGGCTGCAGACCGGTGGCAGCAGCCACCCGTACTACGCCTTCGGCGGGGTGCTGGAGGCGGTCACCTGGCGCACCCACTACCTGCACTGGACCGCGCTCGAGCTGGGCGGCGGGCTCACGAGCTCCGACGACTACTACTTCCAGGTCGGCACCCGGCTGGCCTTCCCGTGGAGCCTCGCGGACGACGGCGATCACCTGCTGCGCTTCGGACTGGGGCTGGGGTACTGGCAGAACGGCTACCGGCAGGACGCGTCCAGCACCCACGACACGCGGGGCGGGTACCTGTCCTTGGTCGCGCGCTACCAGTGGCAGCTCATCGACTCGCTGGCTGTCGGGCTCGAGGTCTCGGCCATGCTGCTGCTGGCCGAGTGGGACGGCCCGGACAACCCCTGGGCGGCCTTCGTCAGCATCCCCATCGTCTGGACCCAGTCGGTGGAACGCTAGGAGGGGCGGGGGGCGAAGCCCCCCGTGAGGCGCCGCCTCAGCGCAGCTTGTCCACCAGGGCCCGGACCAGCGCGTCCAGGCCCGCGGGGATGGCCGCGGGCTGGCAGGCGCAGTCGGCGCTGACGGCCTGCTCGCTGACCATCTCGGCCGCGTCGTAGAGCGTTCCCAGCAGCCGGCAGCCCGCGCCGGCTGGCTGCAGCTGGACCTGCAGCAGCTTCTGCGCCGCCACGGCCCGGCCCAGCTCGATCTGGCTGGCGGTGTCGTGGGACTGCCGGTAGCTCTCCCGCTGCTGCTCGGTCAGGGCGGCCTTGACCGTCTCGGCCGGGATCACCCGGAAGCGCCCGGTCTCGGTCAGCTTGGCCGCCAGGACCTCTTCCAGCCGCTCCCGCTCCCCGCTGCCGAGCAGTCCCTCGGCGGCCCGGAAGACGATCACCACCACCACGGCAGGCGGCTGCCCGGCCGCCTCGGGGCTGGGCCGCAGCCGTGCCAGGGCCTGCTGCAGCTCCAGGCCGAGCCGCTCGAGCTCCTGCTGGTGGTCCTCGAGCACCCCCTCCATCGGCTGGCAGGAGGCCGGCAGCTCCACGCCGCCGAAGGCCGCCGCGCCGCGTGGGCAGGTGGCCACCTCGGCCCGCAGCGTCAGGGCGGTGTCCGCCGGCCGCCGCTGGAGGACCAGGGTGTAGCGGCGGAAGATCGTGGCCTCCCGCTCGTCGACGAAGCCGTAGCGGAAGCCCGTGTCCAGCCAGCGCGTCCTCAGCACGGCGTCGCGCTCGTCCATCTCGGCCGTCTGCAGCCCCAGCCCCTCGAGCTCCTGGGACAGGACCTCCAGGGCCAGGGCAGCCGGTCCGTCGAAGCGCACAGGCTTCTGGGCGTGGACGCAGGCCGCCGGCAGCGCCAGGGCCAGCAACAGGAGGGGGAGGGTGCGGTTCATGATCAGGGGGCTCCCTCGGGCTCGTCCGGGGCGCCCTCGCCGGAGGTGTCTGCCTCGACGGTCTTGCCGTCGCCCGCGAACTTCCCCCCGCGGAACTTGCCGGCCCTCTTCTCGCCGTTCTTCAGGGTGAGCTGGCCCACCCCGTGGGCGAAGCCCTCGCGCCACTCGCCCACGTACTGGGCCCCGTTGGCGAAGTGCCCGGTGCCCCGGCCGTGCTTCTTGTCCGCCCGCCAGGTGCCCTCGTACCAGGAGCCGTCCTTGCGGGTCTCCTTGCCGCGGCCCTCGCGCCGCCCGTCCTGGAACTCGCCCACGTACTTGGTGCCGTCGGTGAACACCAGCGTGCCCAGCCCGTGCATCTTGCCCTTGCGCCACTCGCCGTCGTAGGTGCGGTCCTTGGTGGCCAGCTTGCCGTGGCCGTGGGTCTTGCCGCCGAGCCAGTCGCCCTCGTAGCGCGTGCCGTCCGGGAGCGACAGCGTGCCCTTGCCCTCGCGCTGGCCGCGGGCGAAGTCGCCGGTGTACTCGAAGGCGCCCTTGCGCGCCTCCCGACCCTGGCCGTCGCGCTGCCCGGCCTTCCACCCGCCGACGTAGGTCGTGCCGTCGGCCAGGGTCTCGGTGCCCTGGCCGCTGCGGACGTCGTTGTCGAAGAAGCCGTCGTAGGTGCTGCCGTCGGCCAGCTTCTGCACCCCCCGGCCATGGCGCCGGCCTTCCTTCCAGCCGCCGGTGTAGCTGGAGCCGTCGGCGCGCTTCTCGGTGCCCGGGCCGTGCCGCAGGCCCTTGTCCCAGCCGCCCTCGTAGCGGGTGCCGTCGGGCTGCGTCTCGACGCCCTGCCCGGAGCGCTTGTCCGCCTGGAAGCCGCCCTCGTAACGAGTGCCGTCCGTCCGGACCTCGACCCCCTTGCCGTCGCGCTGGTCCTCGGCCCAGCCACCCGTGTAGCTCGAGCCGTCCTTGCCCTTGAAGGTGCCCTGGCCGCTCCGGCGGCCCTTCTGCCAGGAGCCCTCGAAGCGGCTGCCGTCCTCCAGCTCCTCGACTCCGGGGCCGTCGCGGAGGTCCTTCTTCCAGGAGCCCACGTACTTGAAGCCGTGCTTGGTGGTCATGGTGCCCTGGCCGCTGCGTCCGTTCTTCTCGAAGTCCCCCTCGTACACGGTGCCGGTGGCGGTGACGCTCTTGCCCTTGCCGTGGCGCTGGCCCTCGAACCACCCGCCGGTGTAGGAGCTCCCGTCCGGGTAGGTGAGGGTGCCCTGGCCCTGGGGCACGCCGTTGACGAAGTCCCCCTGGTACACCCCCTCCTTGGGCAGGCTGGCCTTGCCCTTGCCCTCCAGCAGGCCGTCCTTGCACTCGCCCTCCAGGCGGGACCAGCCGGCCAGGCCGGGGTTGGTGTCGCAGGTCTGGCCCGCGGCGGGCGTGGCCCAGGCGCCGAACAGGCCGAGCGTCCAGGCGAAGATGATGGCTCCGGTTCGCATGTGCATGTCTCCCCGCACCGATGATAACGAAAGCCAGGCGCGGCGTCCACGATCCCGCCGGCCGGGGTTGATCGACCCCCCGTGAAGTGCGACAGTCGGCCGAGCGGATCGGGCCTGCCGGGAGGCCGGGCGGGCTCCGCAGGGAGGTGAGGCCATGGCGCGGCAGGTGTTCGGGCGAGCGGCGAGCGAGCTGATCCGGGCCCGGTACTCGGTGCGCACCTACCAGGAGCAGCCGCTGGAGGAGGGGCTGGCCCAGCGCCTGCGTGCGGGCCTGGTCGCGCCCCCCGCGCCCCCCTTCGGCAGCCCGGTGCGCCTCGGCCTGCTGCAGGCCTTCGACCCGACCCGCAAGGGGGTGGAGAAGCTCGGCACCTATGGGGTCATCCGCGGCGCCCGGGACTACCTGACCGGCGCGGTGGGCGCCTCGGCCCGCTCCATGGAGGACTTCGGCTACGTGTTCGAGTGGGCGGTGCTGCTGGCCACGGATCTCGGGCTGGGGACCTGCTGGCTGGGGGGGACCTTCCAGCGCGGGGCCTTCGGCCGGGCGCTGGGCACCCGGCCGGACGAGGTGGTGCCCGCCGCCAGCCCGGTGGGCCTGGCCGCCGATCATAAGCGCTTCCTGGAGCGGGCCCTGCGCTTCTTCGCCAACTCGGACAACCGCAAGCCTTTCGCGGAGCTGTGCGTGGAGGGGGCCCCGGATGACCCCTGCACCGAGCTGGAGGCCGGCCCGCTGCGCGAGCCGCTGGAGGCCGTGCGCCTGGCGCCCTCGGCCTCGAACAAGCAACCCTGGCGGATGTGGCTCGAGCGGGACCGCAGCCGGTGCCACCTGTTCCTGGTGCGCAACCCCGGCTATGGCCTGTTGCCGGGGGTGGACCTGCAGCGCATCGACATGGGGATCGCCATGTGCCACTTCGGGCTGGTGGCCGCGGAGCAGGGGCTGGCCGGGCGCTGGCAGGACCAGGCCGGCAGCGCGCCGGGCTGGTCCGGCCACGAGTACGTGGCCACCTGGGCCTAGCTCGCCCTGGGACATCCCGGCCGCGGATGGGCGCCCGTGGCCCCGAGGCCACGCGGCCGCGTCCGGCGCGCCACGGGCGCCGAGCCGGCCAGGGCCGGTTTCCGAGGGATCCCGTCCCCCCCCACCGTGGCATCCGGCTTGCACGTCGGGCAGCCGGTGCCGGTTGAGCCCAGTACCCCTGGTTCGATAGGATAGGGTCGGCCGATCACCCGACCGCGCTCCCGGGAGGAGCGCGACCCACCCCCTGGAGGCGTCATGCTCGCAGCCCAACTCCTGGTCCTCTTGGCCCTGCAGGTCAGCGTGGAGCCCGCCCAGGTGCCCGCCCAGGGGCAGCAGGTGGCCACCCTGCGGCTCGACCAGGCCGGCATGCTGCACCTTTCGGCCCGCTCGGACTCGGGCACCGCCTGCGTGGTGGTCGACCACCTGCGCGGGCCGTTCGCCCAGGCCGGGCAGTCCGGCCAGGAGAACTGCGAGCTGGACCTGTTCCTCGACGCGGGCGTGTACCGGGTGCGGCTCCACTCGCCGGAGCGGGCCAAGGGCCAGGTGGCCCTGGTCGCGCGGCCGTTCGCCGAGATCTCGCCGCGGCCCGTGGCGCTCGCCCCCGGCCAGGTGGACGAGCGCGAGCTCCAGCCGGGCCAGCAGGTCTCCTACTGGCTGCGCCTGCCGGCCCGGGCCCCGGTCGCGCTGCGCGTCACGGGCCGCACGGCCGGCCTGGTGCGGGTGTGGCGCGACGGGGAGTGGATCGAGGAGCTGGCCGCCGAGGCGCGGGAGGCGTCGCTGCGGCCCGGCCAGCCGCTGCACGCCTGGCTGGTCCAGGGGGTGCTGGAGGCCGGGGACTACCGGCTCACGGTGTACGGCACCGCGGAGCGGCGCTGGACCGAGGGCCAGGAGTCGAACGCCCTGCAGGTGACCCACGGCTTCCCCCCGGCCCCGGCCGAGCGCGCCCTGTCCTTCGTGCTGCCCGCGACCGGGCAGCTGGCCCTCGAGACGCCGCGCGGGGCGCTGGCCGCCTTCCTGGCGCTCGAGCGGGCGCCGGAGCACCCGGTGGGGCTGGAGGTGTGGGCGCTGGGGCAGGGCGAGGCTCGTTTCAGCCAGCTCCGCTCCCAGGCCGCGTGCAGCGTGCTGCCCAAGGCGGTGGTGCCCATGTGCCAGGCCCGCTCCCTGGCCGACGGCGCCCACGCGCTGGTGCTGCACGGCGCGCCGGGCACGTCCGGCCTGCTGCGCTGGGCCGGGACCGTGGACGGCGGGCTGCTGGCGGACGATCTGTACACCGACCTCTCGCAGCAGCTCGCCTTCGAGGCGCCGGCCGCGGGGGACTACCTGGTGGCGATCGACGACGTGCCCCTGGATCCGGACGCCCCTCCGCTGGGCTGCCTGCTGGAGTCCACCCACCTGGTGCGGCGGCCCATCCGGGAGGCCGACTTCCTGCGGCTGGCCCCCGGGCGGCGCTTCGAGCGCGCCTTCAACCACGACGGGCACGCCTCCAGCGTGTGGTTCGAGCTCGACAAGGCGTCGGTGCTGGACATCCGCACCCTCGGCGGGCTGGAGACGCGCTGCGAGCTGTTCCGCTTCGAGGGCGTGGAGCGCAAGCGCCTGGCCTCCTCGGAGGACGTGACCGACAAGGCCTGCCGGCTGCAGCCGCCCCTCTCCGCGGGGCGCTACGAGCTCCGCCTGTACGAGGGCCAGCCGGGCATCGAGCGGCTCAGCCTCACCCCCAACGACGCCAGCACGGCCCTGCTCGGCTTCGGCGCGGGGGGCGGCGGCGCGCTCACCACCAAGAGCGGGTGCCGGCTGCCGAAGGTCTCGCTGGAGGCCAAGGGCCGCTACCGGCTGGTGTTCTCGCGCGGCGGCCAGGCCGGCGCGCGCGGCCTGCAGCTGCGGCACCTGCCGCTCGATCTCGCCCGCCCGCTGCCCCTGACCCTGGAGGCCGGAGAGAGCCTGCGCCTGCCGCTCGACCTGCGCGCGGCGCTCGAGGTGCGCTCGGTGGGCGGGGCGGGTTTCGCCTGCGGCCTGGCGAGCGGCGCCCGCGCCGAGGCTCGCGGCGGCGCCTGCCGCCTGCCGGCCCCGACGGGCCGGGACGAGCTGTGGCTGGAGAACCGCGGCGGCGAGCCGCTGGGCGTGGTGGTGCTGCGCGCGATACCACCGCCCGCGCGGACCGCCCTGGCGAGCGTGGAGCCGCGGACCCGGCCGCTGCCGGCCCTCACCCCGGGTCAGGTCCTGTTCTTCGACTTCGAGCGCGGCCAGTCCCACTCGGCCGTGTTCCAGGTGGACCAGCCGGGCCTGTACCACGTGAGCACGCAGGGGCTGCTGGCCACCGCCTGCCGGGTGCGCACCCCCGTCTTCGCCGGGCTGTTCGCGGACGAGGGCTCGGGCCGCGGCCGCAACTGCCTGGTGGCCAGCTACCTCCGCCCCGGCCGCTACCTGTTGACCGCCACCGCCCTGGGCGCCAGCCGGGGGCGGGCCGGGCTCGAGGTGCGCGCCCGGCCGGTGCAGGAGAAGCTCGGGGTGACCGGCGAGGGCGAGAGCTTCTTCCGCGCCGAGGCCGACGAGCTGGTGGTCCAGCGCCTGACGGTCAAGACCGCCGGCCGCTACCAGCTCGGCACCAGCGCCCAGGGCGCTGGGCTGCAGTGCCGGCTCGAGGACCGCGAGGGCTGGCCGCTCCGCCCGGTGCCGTCGCCCTGCCAGCTCCAGGAGGAGCTCGCGCCCGGAGAGCTGCGCTGGATGCAGCTCCCGCTCACCGTGGAGAGCATGCGCCGCACGTATTTGGAGCCGATCCGGCCCCCGCTGGTGCTGTCCGGGAACGCCGCCCACGCCATCCGGCCGAACGTCCCCTACACCTGCGACCTGGGAGAGGACGGCAAGGACGAGTTCCGCTTCGAGCTCGCGGCCGAGCTCGAGCTCGGCCTGCGGTTGACGGCCGGGATGCAGGCCCGCCTGTTCCGGGTGGCGGCCGGGAAGCCGGACGAGGTGGTCGAGCTGATCCCGCCCCAGGAGCTGGGCGCCCAGCCCGGGCAGGGCGAGGAGCCGGGCGACGGAGAGGGCGAGGGCGACCCGGAGGGCGACGGGTACGGGGAGGGTGAAGGCGAGGACGGGTACGAGGGCGAAGGCGAGGGCGAGGGCTACCGGGAGCGGCCGCGCTTCGTGCAGCCGCCGCCCGGGGGTCCGCCGCCGCTGCAGGGCAAGGCGCTGCGCCTGGCGGCCGGATCCTACCGCCTGGTGAGCGAGCACGCCCGCGGCGACGTGGGCATCCGCTACGAGCTCGAGCTGCGCACGCAGGCGCTGGCCCCGGGCCTGGGCATGGAGCTGCCGGTGCCCGGGCGGGTCGCATTGCGGGTGCCGGCCCGCGGGGTGGTGCGCCTGAAGACCGAGGGCCAGGCGGACGTGCGCTGCCGCCTGCTGGACGGCCAGGGGCGGCTGGTGGCCGAGGGCAGCGAGGTGGCCGCGGACTGGAACTGCCTGGTGGCCGTGCCGCTCGAGCCGGGCGACTACCGCCTGGATCTGGAGGCCGAGAACGGTCGCGCGGGCGTCACCCGGGTGAGCGTGGACACCCTGCCGGTGCGCCCCGTGGAGACGCCCCGGGACGGGCTGGTGCTGAAACCCGAGGGGCACGTGCTCGAGCTCGGCCTGCCGCCCCCGGCCAGCGCCGCGGTGCTGGAGGTCGGCCTGCGCTCCAGGCTGGCCTTCTCCTGCAGCCTGGAGGACGAGGCCGGGCGTGAGCTCGGGCGCCAGCTCGACGTGCGGGTGTGCGGGTTCCTGCTGAACGCGCAGGGGCGCCGGCACACCCTGAAGCTCTGGAACCGGCGCTGGTCGGCGGACGCGCAGCTGAAGCTGGTGGAGCGGCCGGTGGAGGCGACCACCGGGCGGGTGGCCGCGGGCCGCGCGGGCCGGGTGAGCATCCCGGCCGCGGGGCTGTACCGCACCGCGGAGAAGGTGTGGTGCCTGCCGGTGGGTCGCAGCGGACCGCTCGAGTTCTGCGGCCCGGAGGCCTCCTTCGAGCCCGGCGAGGTGCTCTTCTCGACCACCGGCCCGGAGGCCCGCCTGGACCTGTCGCTGGACGAGGTGATCGCCGCCCTCGGGGCGCGCGAGGAGCTCCGCCTGGGCCTGGACGGCCCGGCCCGCCCCAGGCTGCAGCGCCAGCGCAGCGCGGCCCCCAGCCTGCACCTGCTCGAGCTGCGCTCGCCCCCGGGCGAGCCCTGGCCGCCCGCCTGCCGCCTGGGCGGCGGCGTGGCGCGGGCGGAGGGCCCGGCCTGCTTCGCCGCCAGCGGTCCGCGCCAGGAGACGCTCGCCTCCCTGTGGCTGGACAGCGCCTCGACCCGACCGGCGGTGCTCGCGCGGCGGGCGGTGCCGGCCGAGCTCCAGCCGCTGGAGCTCGCGCCCGGTGAGCGCCGGCTGCTGTGGTCCGGTCCGACCGCGCGCTTCAGGCTGCCCGGCGGCGGTTTCCGGCTCGAGCTCACCCTGCCCGCGGACGGCTGGGCGGTGCTGACCGACGCGTCCGGCCGGGCCGTGGACGTGTGCCCGCCGGACGGCCGCCTGGCGCGCTGCGCGCTGGCCGGCCAGGGCGGGGAGCTGTGGCTCGTCTCCGACGCCGCCCGCCAGGCCCGGGTGCGCCTGCTGGCGCTCGAGCGGCCCGAGACCCGGGCCGAGCTGGGCGAGCTCCTGGAGCGCTGGCCCGGGGCGCCGGGCGAGCTGCTGGCGCGGGTGGTGTCCGAGCCGGTCGCGCGCCGGCTGGAGGTGGCCGGGGTGGAGCACTGCCGGCTTACGCTCGACGACGGGCGGCGGCTGGCGGGTTGCGGGCTGGAGCTGCCGGCGGGCCAGGGCGGCATGCTCCGGCTGGTGCACGGGGCCGGCCCGCTGCAGGTGGTGCTGGCGGCTCCGGCGCGCATCCCCGCGGCCCGGTTCGGCATGACGCCCGGGCCCGGGCCGGCCTCCGCGCTGCCCCCGGGCGCGGTCGTGGCGCTCGGCGGCGCGGGCGTCGAGCGCAGCCTGCAGCTCGACCGGCCCGCGGTGGTGCGGGTGCGGGCCGAGTCCGGGGTGTGCGCCCTGTCCGGCCCGGGGGGCCTGGAGGTGGTGGAGGGGGCCGGCCAGGGCTGCGACCTGCACCGGCTGTTGCCGGCCGGGACCTGGCGGGTGTCGGTGCGGGCCTTCGCCGGGCGTCCGCTGGCCGGCGGGTTGAGCTGGACCTTCGAGGCGCCGCTCGAGCTCCGCGAGGGCATCGGCCAGGAGGACTGGGTGGCACCGGGCGAGGCCCGCCTGTACCGCTTCGAGCTGCGCTCGGACGGCGAGGTGGGCCTGGGCCTGCGGGCGGACGCGGACGTCCTGGAGTGCAGCGTGCTCGACCAGGCCCAGCGCCTGGTGGGGGAGGGCTGCCAGCAGTTCCTGAAGCTCGGGGCGGGCTCGTACCTGCTGGTCGTGCGCACCTCCGAGACGCTGCGGCCGGCCCGCTTCCGGCCCGTGCTGCTGGGCCTGGCCGGCGGGCGCAGCGAGGTGCCCGAGGCCTACCTGCGTGACTTCTTCCAGCGTATCGGTTTCCAGCCGTCGGGAGGCGAACGATGAACGCCGTGCGAGGTGGTGTGGGCGTGTGGACCGTCGGGCTCCTGCTCGCGTGCGGGGCGGCCTGGGCGCAACCGGCCGAGGCGCCGGCTCCCTACCAGCCGGGCGATCTCGGCCAGCGGCCGCAGGCGCGTGGGGTGAGCGTGTTGCCGGAGCGCTACCTGCGGGGCTTCGACCCGATCACCGTGTACTTCCCCGACGACCGCGGCCCCGGCCGCGGGCCGGCCGACGACGGCGCCGCGCGGCTCTCCATCCAGCCCGCCTGGCCCGGCGCCTGGTCCTGGCTCGACCGGCGCACCCTCCAGTTCCGCCCGGCCGAACCGTGGCCGGCCCTGGCCCGCTTCCTGGTCAAGGCGGGCGGGCAGAGCCAGGTGCTGACCACCATGATGTCCGCCCCCAGCGCCATGACCCCGCCGGCGGACAGCGACGAGCTGCTGCCCTTCCGCAGCCTGACGCTCACCTTCCCGGCCCCGCTGGAGCTCGCGGCGCTGAAGAAGATGCTGCGGCTGGAGGTGCGTGACCAGCCCGGCCTGGCCGACTCGCCCCGCCGGGTGGTGGAGGCCTTCAGCCTGGCCCTGCTGCCCCGCCAGAACCACCGCGAGCCGGCCGCCTACGCCGTGACGCTCGACCAGGAGGTGCCCGAGGGCAAGCTGCTGCTGGTCCAGGTCAGCCTGGCGCTGGGCGAGGAGGACAAGGTCCTGTGGACCGGCCGGCTGGCGACCCGCCTGCCCTTCCACCTGAGCGCCATCCAGTGCGGCGGCGCCCAGCTCCCGCTGCGCGGCAGCGCCAAGGCCCCCCGGGACATGGCGCTGGCCTGCGGCTCGGGTGGCGAGACGCCCCAGCTCGTGTTCTCCGCCCCGGTGGGCGAGCTGGGCCTGTCGGCGCTGAAGAAGCTGGTGCGCTTCGAGCCGGCCGTGGAGGGGCTGCGCCACGAGGTGTTCGGCAAGCGGGTGGTGCTCAAGGGCAAGTTCGTGCCCGACCTCATCTACCGCCTGAGCCTGAGGCCCGCGCCCCTGGTCGACGACGCCGGCCGCGGCCTGCAGGACCCGGGCGAGGTGGAGGCCTTCTTCTACCTCGGCTGGCGCCAGCCCTACGTGCGCTGGGAGCAGGGCTCGGCCATCCTGGAGGCCCAGGGCCCGCGCATGATCCCGCTGGCCGGCTACGGCGAGCCGCGCGCCGACCTGCGCATCTACCGGATCGATCCGCTGCACGATGGCCTGTGGCCCTTCCCCGCCTCCCCGGTGACCGTGGCCGAGGAGGCGCCCCCGCCCTTCCCGGGCGAGGAGCCCGCTCGCGATGTCTGGGACTTCGGCACGGTGGACGCGGGTACGCTCGTCCAGCACGTGCGGTTGCTGGGCTCTCCGCTGGTGTCGCGGGTGGTGGATCTGCCGCTGGCCGATCGGGGCGCCGCGGCGCACTTCGGGCTGGACGTGGGCCCGCTGCTGGACGCGGCGGTCGGCGCGCGCCGGCCGGGCCACTACCTGGTGGGCCTGCGGCGGCTGCAGGGCCCGCCCGAGCGCTCCTACGTCCGGGTGCAGGTGACCAACCTCAGCCTGACCAGCGTGGAGGAGCGCGAGCGGGTGGTGTTCTACGTGCGCAGCCTCGACGAGGCCCGCCCGGTGCGCGGGGCCGAGGTGCTGCTCGAGGTGGTGCGCGAGCCCCCGCCGCCGACCCAGGCCGGCCAGCGGCGCCAGCCGCCCCGGGAGGAGCTGGTGCGCCTGGCGACCGACGCCGAGGGGCGCGCGGTGCTCGCCCGCCAGGCCCCCTGGCGCCAGGTGCGGCGGGTGTGGGTCAAGAGCGGCGAGGACGTGCTGGTGATCGACCCGCGCGATCCGCCCCCCCACTTCGCCAACAACCACTGGTCGTTCTGGGGCTCGTGGCTGCAGTGGATCACCCAGGATCCGCCCGCGCCCCCCAACGATCGCCTGGTGGGCTTCCTGTTCAGCGAGCGCCCCATCTACCGGCCCGGCGAGAAGGTGTACCTGAAGGGCTTCGCGCGCCGGAAGGTCCAGGGTCAGTACCGCGACCCGGGCGCCGAGGACGGCTTCGCCGTGCGCATCCAGGCCCCGGGCGGCAAGCAGTGGCTCAGGCCGGTGAAGTTCTCGCCCCTGCGGGGCTTCGACCTGGTGTTCGAGGAGGCCGACGCGCCCACGGGCGAGTACACGGCCAGCCTGCTGCTCAAGGCCTCGAACGACGTGCTGGCCACCCGCTCCTTCAAGGTGGAGGCCTACCGCATCCCCACCTTCGAGGTGCAGATGGTGGGGCCCAACCGGGTGCCCAACGATCAGCCCTTCCAGGTCAAGGCCCTGGCGCGCTACTACGCCGGCGGTTCGGTGTCCGGCCAGCCGATCGACTGGACCGTCACCCGCCAGCCGCTCTACCACGTGCCCAAGGGCATGGACGGCTACCTGTTCGCCTCCTCGCTGCAGTTCTCCCGCGAGGGCCAGGCCCGCCCGCCCGAGACCATCCGCGAGCAGCGCGAGCTCGGGGAGAACGGCAGCGATCCCATGCAGGTCAACCCCGCGCTCGACCTGGACGGCTCGCCGCGCCTGTACCGCTTCGAGGCCACCGTGACCGGGGCGGACAACCAGATCGTCAGCGCGGTGCACGAGGTCCGGGCCCTGCCGCCCTTCGTGGTGGGCATGAAGCTCACGCGCTACCTGAAGGATCCCGGCCAGCTCAAGCCCGAGGTGGTGGCCATCGGGGTGGACGACAAGCCGCTGGCCGGCCAGAAGGTCAAGCTGCGGCTGTCCCGGCGCGCCTGGCACAGCCACCTGCGGGAGACCGACTTCTCCACCGGCCAGGCCGCCTACGTGACCGAGCAGGAGGACAAGCTGCTGCAGGAGCTGGAGCTCACCACCGGCCCGCAGCCCGTGGTCCAGGCGCTCAAGCTCGAGCAGGCCGGCGTGTACCTGGTGGAGCTGGTGGCGCGCGATCGGCTGGGTCGGGTGCAGAGCCTGGAGGCCGACGTGTTCGTGGGCGGCACCCAGGCGCTGGCCTGGGAGAAGCCCAGCCAGGGGGTGTTCGAGCTGGGCACCGACAAGGAGCGTTACCGCCCGGGGGAGGTGGCCCAGCTCGTGCTCAAGAGCCCGTTCCAGCGCGCCCAGGCGCTGGTCATCCTCGAGGACCCGGCCGGGGTGCGCCACGAGTGGCTCCAGGTGGAGGGCGGCAAGGCCGTCCACCCGGTGCGCGTCGGCGAGCACATGGCGCCCAACCTGCCGCTGCACGTGCTGCTGATGCGCGGGCGGCTGGGGGACGGCGGCGCCGAGGGCGACGCGCGCTACCGGCCCGAGACGCTGGGCGCCTCGCTGGAGCTCAAGGTGGAGCCGGTGGCCCACCAGGTGCAGGTGGAGCTCAAGGTGCCGGAGACGGCCCGGCCCGGGGCGACGGTGGAGATCGAGCTCGGGCTGCGGGACGAGCGCAAGCGTCCGCTCTCGGGGGAGGTGACCCTGTGGCTGGTGGACGAGGCGGTGCTGGCGCTGGCCGACGAGGCCAGCCTGGATCCGCTCACCGAGCTCATCTACCCCAACGCCCGCACGGTCGGCCTGCGCGACAGCCGCAACCGGGTGGTGGGCCGGCTGGAGCTGCGCGAGGAGCCGGCCGGCGACGGGGGCGAGGGTGACGCGGAGCGCCTGCGCAGCCGCCACCGGGTGCGCAAGAACTTCCAGACCGTGCCCTACTACCAGGCCACCCTCACGGTGGGGCCCAGCGGACGCCTCAAGGTGCCGGTGGCCCTGTCGGACGATCTGACCAACTTCAAGGTGCGCGCGGTGGCGGCCTCGGGGCTGGGCCGGTTCGGCGTGCGCGAGGCGCGGCTCAAGGTGCGCCTGCCGGTGCTCGTCCAGCCCCAGCTCCCGCGTTTCGTGCGCGAGGGCGATCGCTTCCTGGCCGGCGGCCTGGGCCGGCTGGTGGAGGGCAAGGCGGGCCCGGCCCTGGTGACCATCGCCATCGAGGGCGGGGCACGCGCCCAGCCCTTCAAACAGCGGGTGGAGCTGCGCGAGAACCGCGCCGACAGCCACCGCACCGAGGTGGTGGCCGCCTCCCGCGACGCGGTGCACGGCGACAGGCTGCAGGTCAAGATGGACATCACCCGCCTGTCCGACGGGGTGGGGGACGCCTTCCAGGTGGAGATCCCGGTGCTGCCCGACCGGGGCGTGGAGGAGTCCGCCTACATCGCCCGGGTGGGCGCCGGCCCGGTCCCGGCCCGGCCGCTGCCGGAGAAGGCCAGGCCCGGCACCCTGGAGCAGGAGGTGCTCGTCTCCAGCGAGCCCGGTGTGCTGGAGGTGATGGCCGGGCTGGACTACCTGGAGGGCTACCCCCACGGCTGCCTGGAGCAGCGTCTGTCGCGGCTCATCCCGCAGATGGTGGTGGGCGCGACCCTCAAGCGCCTGGGGCTCAACGAGCACTACGCGCTGCAGGTCGGCCCGCACGTCGCCCGCCTGGCCGAGGAGCTGGCGCTCCACCAGAACGACCAGGGCTTCTTCTCCTTCTGGCCGGGCGGGGCGGGCGACCCGGACCTGACCGCCCAGGCGGTGGAGTTCATGTTCCTGGCCCGGAGCCTGGGGCAGAAGAGCGACGACAAGCTGTGGGTGCGGTCCGTCGACGCGCTCAAGCGCGTGCTGCGCTCGGACTTCCCTGGCCTGGATCCCGACTACCGCTTCAACCAGCAGAGCGCCGCCCTGCGGGCGCTGACCGCGGTCGGCGAGATGGACGAGCACTACCTGCTCGAGCTGTACCAGCACCGGGGCAGCCTCGACGCCGCCAGCCTGGCCGATCTCAGCCTGGCCATGGCCAAGCGTCCGGAGCTCTTCCGCACGAACCTGGCGGCGCTGAAGGACGACCTGTGGAAGGCGGTGGTGTTCAAGCTGGTCCAGGGCAAGCCGGTCTACGGCGGGCTGAACTCCCGCCGCACGCAGTGGGGCGGGGCCTACCTGGGCAGCCCGACCTCGACCCTGGCGGGCGTGTTCGAGGGCCTGGTGCGCCTCGACCCGACCCACGAGCGTCTGGCGCTGCTGCGCGACGCGCTGCTCGCGGCCGCCTCGGCCTCGGGCGGCTTCGGCAGCACGCACGACAACTGGCGCTCCATCCTGGCGCTGCTGGCCTACATGGATCGCGCCCAGGCCGCGCCGAGCCAGGCCGTGGTGTCCATCGCCGGCGACGGCGAGCTCAGGCTGGACGCGGCCACGCGTGTGGCGCGCCGCAGCCTGAAGGGCGACAAGCCGGTGGAGCTCGGCGTCACCGGCCGGGGCGAGCTGGGCGTGCGGGTGCGCGCCCGCTACCTGCCCGAGACCCCGGGCGATCGGGCCGAGCCCCTGCGCCAGGGCTTCCTGGTGACCCGCGGCGCCACGGTCCTGCACGCCGACGGGGCCGAGCCCACCCGCTTCGAGGACAAGCCCGGCGAGAAGCGCTCCGTGCGCGTGGGCGACATCCTCGAGCTGGAGACCGGCCTGGTCAGCGAGCGCGATCTGTACCACGTGGCCCTGGTGGTGCCGTTCGCCGCCGGGCTCGAACCGCTCAACCCCGAGCTGAAGACGGCCCCGGCCGAGGCCCGCCCCTCACGGGCCGACAGCCTGCGGCCTGACTACGTCCAGAGACTCGATCAGGAGGTGCGCTACTACTTCGTGCACCTGCCCAAGGGCAGCCACGCCTTCTACTCCCGCGCCCGGGCCACCACCGAGGGCTCGTTCGTGCACCCGGCCCCGTGGGCGGAGCAGATGTACCACCCCGAGCTGCGCGGCCGCGGGGCGGGCCTGCGGCTGGAGATCGGGCCCGCGCCGGCCGGCGCGGCGCCCGCGGCAGAGGACGGCCAGGAGGCAGCGCCCTGAGGCGCGGGAGGGGTCGGGTGGGCGCGGGCCTGGACAGGCGCACGGCGCGGCTGGTGGTGCTCGCCACCGGCGGGGCCGTGGTCGCGGCGGCGGCGGTGCTGGCCTTCGCCCTGTCGCTGCGGCGCGACCTGCCGTTGCCCGCGCCCTCATGCCTGGTGGTGGACCGGCGCGGAGAGTTCCTGACCGAGGTGCCGGGCGAGGATGACCTGCTCGGCTTCTGGCCCCCGCCGCGCACGCTGCCGGAGCGCGTGGTGGTGGCCACCCTGGAGACCGAGGACCGGCGCTTCTTCGAGCACCCGGGGGTGTACCTGCCCTCCCTCCTGCGGGCGCTGCAGCAGAACGTCCGCCACGCCCGGATCATCTCGGGCGCCTCGACCATCGCCATGCAGGTGGCGCGCATGCGCTCGCCCGGAGAGCGCACCTTGTGGCGCAAGGCCCGCGAGGCGGCCGAGGCGCTGCTGCTCGTCCGCGATCACGGCCACGAGCGGGTGCTGCGCCACTACCTGACCGTGGCGCCCTACGGCAACCGGGTGCACGGGGTGGCGCGGGCGGCGCGCTACTACTTCGACAAGCCGGTCGAGGATCTGTCCTGGCTGCAGGCGGCCTTCCTGGCGGGGCTGCCCCAGGCGCCCGGGCGCATGGACCCCTACTCTCCGGACGGGCTGCGGCGAAGCCTGCGGCGCGCGCGGCGCATCCTGCGCGCGCTGGCCGGACGCGGTCTGCTGCCGGCCGAGGAGCTCCGCCAGGCCCTGGCGAGCGACCTCCGCCTGACGCCGCGCCCGGCCAGGTGCCCGGCGGCCCTGCACGCCGCCCTGCGCTGGGCCGAGCTGGCGGCCGGGCGGCAGGCCTTCGTGCAGCGGGCCAGCCTGGATCTCGACCTGCAACGCCAGGTGGTCGCGGCCCTGGAGGCCCACCTGGCCCGCCTGCGCCCGCGCGGGGCGGGCAACGCGGCGGCGCTGGTGCTGGATCGGGACACGGGCGAGGTGCTGGCCTACGTCGGCTCGCTGGACTACTTCGATCGCGAGGCGCGCGGCTCGATCGACTTCGCCCGCACGCGCCGGCCGCCGGGCTCGGCGCTGAAGCCCTTCGTCTACGCCCTGGCCATCGATCGCGGTCAGGCCACCGCGGCCACCGAGCTGGCCGACGTGCGAGTGGAGTTCGAGCGGCGCTCCGGGGTGCCGTACCGCCCCGAGAACATCTCACACACCTTCCTCGGCCCGCTGCTGCTGCGCTCGGCCCTGGGCAACTCCCGCAACATCCCGGCCCTGCAGATGCTGGCCCAGGTCGGCGTGGAGCCCATGCTCACCTTCCTGGCGGAGGCCGGGGTGGGCGGGGTGAGCTTCGAGCCCGAGCGCTACGGCCTGGGCCTGGCGCTGGGCAACCTGCACCTGAGCCTGGAGGAGCTGGTGGGTCTGTACGGGGTGCTGGCCAACCAGGGTCGCGCGCTCCCGCCGCGCTTCTTCCTGGACGAGCGGCCCCCGGAGCCGCGCCGGCTGCTCGGCGCGGGCACGGCCCAGCTGGTGACCCACATCCTGGCCGATCCAGGCGCGCGCCAGCCCAGCTTCTCCGAGGGCAGCGCGCTCGACTACGACTACGCGGTGGCGATCAAGACCGGCACCAGCCAGGGCTACCGGGACGCCTGGGCGGTGGCCTACAGCGACCGCCTGCTGGTCGGCGTGTGGGTGGGCAACCACGACTGGCGTCGCATGAACCGGGTGGGCGGCCTGGACGGCGCGGCCCGCCCGCTGCACGACATCCTCGACCGGCTGATGCCCGCGCTGCGGCCCCACCGCGCCGTGGCCGACTCCTTCCCGCCGCCCGAGGGCTGGGTGGGCCGGACCGTCTGCGCGCTGTCGGGCCGGCTGGCCGGCCCGGACTGCCCCCACCGGCGGACCGAGCACTTCGCCCCGGGCAGCGAGCCGCTCGAGCCGTGCGCCTACCACAGGCGGGTGCCGCTGGACCGCCGCAACGGCCTGCGGGCCACGCCGGCCTGCCCGCCCGGCGTGGTGGAGCGGCGGGCGCTGCTGGACCTGCCCGAGCGCTACACGCGCTGGGCCCGGGCCGCGCGGCTGGAGGTGGCCCCCACCCGGCTGAGCCCGCTGTGCGCGTCCCCCCCGCAGCCGTCTGCCCCGAGGGTCGTGGTGGAGGAGCCCCGCGATGGGGCGCGCTACCAGTGGGATCCCGAGACGCCCGCGGAGTTCGCCACCTTGCTGCTCTCGGCCCGGGTCGAGCCCAGCGAGGAGTCGGTGGTGTGGCTGGTCGACGGGCTGCCGGTGGCCCGGGTGGACTTCCCCCACGAGACGCGCTGGCGGCTCCAACCCGGCGCGCACACCATCCGCGCCGCGCTGCTCCGGCGCGGGGAGGTGAGCGCGCCGGTGCACATCGAGGTGCGCCGCTGAGCCCGGCTCAGAAGCCCACGCCCAGCCCGAGCTGCAGGGAGGGGGTGTACAGCCCGCCCTCGCCCCACAGGAGCACGTCCTTGTCGTCGGTGGCGGTGACGGGCAGGTAGCCCATGGCGAATACGTCGCAGTCGAAGTCGTGGGTGCGGAAGAAGCGCATGCCCACCCGCAGGCCGAGCGCGCCGGTGACCTGATTGACCGACTCCATGCTGGTCTCGCCCGCGCCCTGCTCGAGGAGCCCCTCGAAGCGCAGGAACTGCAGGCCCAGGCTCACGCCGGCGTAGAAGGTCCAGTCCTCGCGCGCGTGGGACTCCCAGGCGAGCCCCACGTCCGCCCCGGCCAGGCCGCGCAGCACGCGTGTCTCGCCCCGGGCCCGCTCCGCGCTCCCGGCCCCGTAGGCCCGCGCCAGGATCTGCCAGTGGCCCGAGCCGCGGGTCATGCCGATGGCCCCGCCGGTGGCGAAGGCCAGGCCGGGGGAGCGGGTGAGCACCTCGAACATCTCCACGCGCCAGGTGTTGCGTCCACCCTGGCCGATGCTGCGGCTCAGGCGCTCGACGGCCGAGAGGTGCTCGACGTCCTCGGCCAGGTAGGCCGGCTCGTTGTGCAGCACCAGGGAGAGCGCGTCGGCCAGGCGCCCGGGGAGATCCTCCGGCTCTTGGATCTCGTAGCGCACCGGCACCTGCTGGTCGGTGCGGGCCGTTAGGTGCAGCACGCCCTCGACCCGGAAGAGCTCGACCCGCAGGTGGGCCCGGCAACCCTCGCTCACCACGGCGTGGCTCTTGTGGTGGGCCAGCGCCTCGGTCACCAGGCGCGGGAAGTCCCGCAGGGCCGCGTCCTCCTCGGGGCGCTCGACCTCCAGGCACAGCGGCACCTGGGCCCGGGCTTGCCCGGCCAGGCCAAGCAGCACGCCGAGGAGGGTGAGGACGGTGACGCGCACGGCTTCCTCCCGGCTCGCGAAGAGATAGGGCTCAGAACACGACGCCCAGCTTGAGCGCCAGGCCCGGGTACCAGGTGTGGATCTCACCCCCGTAGTCGTCCCCGGTGTCCAGGGCGAAGGCCGGCAGGACCAGCTCGCCCTGCAGGTAGAACTGCACGCTGGAGGCGCGCATGAACTCCCAGCCGAAGACCACGTCCACGTCCAGGCCGCCGCCGAGCAGCGTGCTGCGGTCGTCCGCGTGGCGGTCGCCGGCGGGCCGGATGACCGAGAACCACAGCAGCTCGAAGGTGCTGCCGGCCCCGAGGTAGAAGGAATCCAGGCCGCGCGGGTTGAAGTAGTGCGCGAAGTGGAGCTGCAGCCCCAGGCCGCCGCTGAAGTCGACGTGACCGCCCCCCGCGTTGGAGATGGCCGCCTCCTGGCTGGTGCCGACCAGGCCTTGGAGCTGGGCCTCGACGCACCAGCTCTCGAACTTGCCGCGGTAGCCGGTGGACAGCACCACGGGATACATCAGGCGGACCTGGTTCTCGGTGCCGCCGCCCGAGACCAGCGTGTCGAACTGCCCGCCGCGGAGCTGGGTGCCGACGTTGAGCGAGTAGTGGTGGGTGCCGCGCACGCGCTGGAACGAGCGCTCCGAGTCGGAGCGCAGCACGGTGTCGCGCAGGATGGTGCCCGAGATGGGATGATCCTCGAGCAGGGCCGCCACCGCGCGCTCGGCGAACTGCGATAGCTCGTCCGGGAAGAGCTGGTCCACGCGCTCCTCCCGGCCGGTCTTGGTGAAGCGCGCGAAGGCCGTCCAGCCCTCGGCCAGCGGGTACAGCTCGACCCGCAGGTGCTCCTGGCAACCCGTCTGCACGGCCTGCCAGCCGCTGGCGTGGGTCACGTAGTGCTCGAGCAGCCGCTTCAGGTAGCCGACCGGATCCTGGCCGATGGGCAGCAGCGGGGCCAGGGGCGCGTCCTCGAGCTGGACCTTGTGGCCCGGCGCCGCGGACTCCAGGAGCTTCAGCACCGCTGGGCCCTCCTCCGTCGCCGGCCCGACCACCTCCACCTCCACGCACACGCTGCTCTCCTCGGCCCACGCCGGGGCGGCGAGCAGGGCAAGCGCTGCGCTGGTCCACCCGAGGAAGGATGCTCTCATGGCCCACGCCTCCTTGGTTTGCGCCGCGGACCTGGGCAGACGGGTGACCCTGCGGGTGTCCCCGCCTCTCGCCCCGGGCGCGCGGCTTGCTCCGCCGGGAGTCGTGCAACCCATGTGCCAGCGCCTGGTCGCGGCGCCTAGGGCCCCGGAAAGCCTCGGGGAGGTAGCTGATGCGGCCGCGCCATCGATCTCCCGGCGGCCGGCGCCAGCGGGGCGGTGGGGAACACCTGTGAAGACCAATCACAACCGGGCGCGCGCGCCCCGGAAGTTCGGGGCCACCTCCGTCTCTTCAGGGCAGTCAGTGCGGTTGACACCTCCGCGGGCCCAGCGCGAGAATGCCTCCGCCCGTTCTTCGGGCGGATTGGAAACACGACCCGGGGCCAGCGGGATCCCGATCCGCGGGGCGCTGGCCGGGAGGAGAGCGGAGAGATGCCAGCAGCGAGGGTGCTGTCGATGGCGGTGGCGCTGGTCCTGACCCTGGCCTGGTCCGGCGGCATCGCCGGGGCCGAGCCCCCATGCACAGGCTGGATCGCGGTGGAGAGCGAGGGCGCCGCGGGGGCGGAAATCTGGCTCGACGGCCGGCCGACCAACCTCGTCACCCCGGCCACCTTGAAGGACATCACCTGCGGCCGCCACCAGCTCGAGGTGCGCAAGGCGCTCCACGAGGGCTCGCAGAAGAGTGTGGAGGTCAAGGCCGGAGACGTGGTCAAGGTGGGCCTCGGGCTCACGCCCTCGGCCGGCGAGCTCTCGGTGACCACCGAGCCGCCCGGCGCAGCCATCGAGCTGGACGGGGTGAAGGTGGGCAAGTCGCCCTGGAGCAGCGCCCAGGTGGCCAAGGGGCTGCGCAGCGTGCGGGTCAGCCTGGCCGACCACAGGCCCGCCGAGAAGGCCATCGCCGTGGCGCCTGGCAAGAAGGCCCAGGTAATGCTCCGACTGCAACCCGAGTTCGGTCGGCTCGAGGTGGAGAGCACCCCAGAGCCCGATGGCCTGGTGTTCCTGGACGGGGACGCGCTGGGTCCCGCGCCGACCGTCCTGAACCGGGTCCCCCTGGGCCCCCACACCCTGCGGGTGACCCGGGAGCTCTACAGACCCTTCGAGCTCGCGCTGACCATCCGCCCAGGCGAGACCGAGAAGGTGGTGGCCGCGCTGAAGCCGGACCACGGCAGCCTGAAGGTGGACAGCGTTCCGCCTCGGGGCCGCATCCTGCTGGACGGCCGGCCGGCCGGGACCACGCCCGCGGTCGTCAAGGCCGCGGCCGGGGAGCACCTGGTGCGGGTGGAGGCCCCGGACGGTTCCCGGGGCAGCAGCGAGGCCCGCGTGGTGTTCAAGGTGGGTGAGCGCCGGGAGCTTCGCCTGGTGCTGCCCGTGCGCACGGGCGGCTTGCTGATCGACAGCGTGCCCTTCGCGGCCGAGATCCAGGTGGACGGGGTCAAGCGCGGCAAGGCGCCGGTGTCCTTGCGGGACGTGCCGGTGGGCCTGCACGTGGTGGTGGCCGAGGCTCCCGGGCAGCCTCCCCTGGTCGGGCGCATCGAGGTGATCGAGGGCCAGATCTCGACCGCCGAGGTGAACCTGAAGGAACCGGACAAGTCCATCTACAAGACCCCGCCTGCCGCGGCCGCTTCGGTGGCGGCGAAGCCCAAGGCCGAGCCCAAGGCCGAACCCAAGGCCGAGCCCAAGGCCGAGCCCAAGGCCGAGCCCAAGGCCGAGCCCAAGGCCGAGCCCAAGGCCGAGCCCAAGGCCGAGCCCAAAGCCGAGCCCAAGGCCGAGCCCGCCAAGGAGGCCGCGGAGGTGGTCAAGGCCACCCCGGAGACCAAGCCGGAGGAGGCCGACACCGAGGTCACGGCCCGCCAGGCGGCACCGGTGAGCTGGCAGCGGGTGGCCTTCTGGACCTCCACCGGCCTCGGCGCGGCCAGCCTGATCGCCTCCTTCGTCATGTTCGGCATCGGCGTCGAGACCCAGAGCGACGGAGATGAGGCCTACCAGGACTTCCTGGACAACCCCAGCCCGGACCTGGAGCGCCGGTACCTGCAGCTCGACGAGGACGCCGCGACCCAGCTCACCGCGGGCTGGGCTTGCTTCGGCGTCGGCCTGGGGCTGGCAGGGGCGGCGGTGGCGTTCTGGTTGCTGGAGCCCGATCCCCAGGTGGATCGCTCGGGGCCCTCCGACGAGGGACCGAGGCTGGCGCCCCTGCCCGGCGGAGCCTGGCTGGGGTACACGCTGCGTTTTTGAGCCCGCGCAAGGAGCTGGAGAATGAAGCGCCTCTGCCTCTCGACGCTGTGGTTGCTGTGCCTGGGCTGGCTCGGACTCACGGGCTGTGACACCAAGAGCCGGCCGGGGCTGGTGTGCGACACGGACGGCGACTGCCCGGCGGGGTCCATCTGCCTGGCGGAGCACTGCGAGGCGTACCAGTGCGTCAGCTCGGGCGACTGCCCGAGCGGCCAGGAGTGCATCGACCACCGCTGCGCCGTGCCGATGGCCTGCGACGATGACGGGGACTGCGTCGAGCCGACTCCGGTATGCGACACCGGCATCGGGCGCTGCGTGGGGTGTCTACCGGACTGCGCAGGCAGGGAGTGCGGCGGGGACGGCTGCCTCGGATCGTGCGGCCAGTGTCCGGCCGGAGAGGAGTGCAGCGCGCTCGGGCGGTGCGAGACCTGCGCTCCCGACTGCGCGGGCAAGGACTGCGGCGACGATGGCTGCGGCGGCTCCTGCGGCCAGTGCGGGACCGGCGAGGTGTGCGACCAGGCTGGCGGCTGCGTGGCCTGCACGCCCGAGTGCGGTGTCCGGGAGTGCGGGCCGGACCCGGTGTGCGGGGCGAGCTGCGGGATCTGCGAGGCCGGCTGCACCTGCACCGCGGACGGCGTGTGCGCGGGCAACTGCCAGTGCACCCCGGACTGCTCGGGCAAGGACTGCGGGCCCGACGGCTGCCAGGGCTCGTGCGGCACCTGCGCCACCGGCGAGGTGTGCGACCAGGCCGGCCAGTGCACGCCGGTCGGCTGCGGCTCGGACGGCGACTGCCAGGCGCCCCTGCCGCGCTGCGAGCCGACCAGCGGCACCTGCGTGGCCTGCCTGGCTGCCGAGGACTGCCAGGGCGGGCAGATCTGCTCGGGCTTCGTGTGCGCCGACCCGCCCCGCTGCCAGTCGGACGGGGAGTGCGAGATCGGCCAGATCTGCGTGCAGGGCGCCTGCCTGGTGGGCTGCCGCTCGAACCGCGACTGCCCGGACGGCCAGACCTGTGACACCGACCTGGGCCCGGACGGCACCTGCATCGAGTGCGCCGTGCCCGGGGACTGCCCGGCCGGCCAGACCTGCCAGGACCACCTGTGCGTGCCCTACTGCACGGCGGAGGCCCACTGCGCGCCCCTGCACTGCAACCTGACCAGCCACCAGTGCGTGGCCTGCACCGCCGACGAGCACTGCGCGGACGGCAGCATCTGCCAGGCGGACGCCTGTGTGGCCGGCTGCCGCGCCGACGAGGACTGCGACACCGGCCACTGCCTGGTGGCCGAGAGCACCTGCGTCGACTGCCTGAGCCTGGATCACTGCCCGCTGGGCACGCTGTGCGTGGACCACGCCTGCGTGATGGGGTGCCGGGACTCCCGGGACTGCCCGGCCGGGTTGCTGTGCGACACCGACCTGGGCGCCCAGGGGACGTGCGTGGAGTGCCTGGGCGACGAGGACTGCCTGGCGACGGAGCGCTGTGCGGCCGGCCTGTGCCAGTTCTTCTGCGACGCGGACGCCGACTGCAGCCCGCCCAACCCGGCCTGCGACCCGGCTCAGGGCGTGTGCGTGCAGTGCACCCGCAGCGACCACTGCCCGGCCGGCACGATCTGCCTGGAGCAGGCCTGCACCCCGGGCTGCACCGCGGATCGCGACTGCCCCGAGGGCATGGTGTGCGAGCCCGACCTCGGCCCGCACGGCTCCTGCGTCGAGTGCCTGGAGGACGCGGACTGCGGGGTCGGCTTCGCCTGCGACCAGAATCGGTGCGTCATCGCCGGCAGCGAGATGGTGCGCCTGCCGGGCACCAGCTTCAACCGCGGCAGCCCGGCCGGGGTGGGCGAGAGCGACGAGACGCCCATGAAGCAGGTGGTGGTGCCCACCTACTACCTCGATCGCACCGAGGTGACCAACGCTCAGTACCAGGCCTGCGTGCAGGCCGGGTGGTGCAGCCTGCCCAGCGACACCACGGCCTACGGGGATCCGGCCAGGGCCGACCACCCCGTGGTGTACGTGAGCTGGCAGCAGGCCTCCGACTTCTGTGGCTGGGTGGGCAAGTCGCTGCCGAGCGAGGCGCGCTGGGAGCGGGCCGCCCGGGGCGATGCGCTGGCGGACCGCACCTACCCCTGGGGCGACGGCGCGCCGGACTGCGCGCGGGCCAACTACTCCGGCTGCCAGGCCGGCGGCAACGCCACGGCCGAGGTGGGCTCCCGACCCGGCGGCGCCACGCCCGAGGGCGCCCTGGACCTGGCCGGCAACGTGTGGGAGTGGTGCTACGACTACTACTCGAGCACCTACTACGGGGAGCAGGACGCGCTGCTGACCGACCCCTATGGACCCGCGGAGGGCACCAACCGGGTCGTGCGCGGCGGCGCCTTCAACAGCCTGCCGGAGGCGCTGCGCACGGCCAACCGCGCCTCGCGCGATCCCGCCAGCGGCCACCTGGACGTGGGCTTCCGCTGCGCCATGCGCGGAGTGCCGGTGGCCGAGTTCAGCGTGTCCCCCGCCTCCGGGGACTACGCCTTCACCACCTTCGCCGTGGACGCCTCGCTGACCACGGATCCCAACCAGCCGCTCGACCTGCTCGAGGTGCAGTGGGACTGGGAGGACGACGGGGTGTACGACACGCCCTGGAGCCAGGCCAAGACGGCCAGCCACCGCTTCGTCTACGGGGGCATCTTCCGTATCCGGCTGGAGGTCAGCGACCCGGACGGCAACACGGACGACGTGAGCCACAAGGTGATCGCCGAGGGCGCCGCGGGCGGCTGGGACGGCGACACCTGCGCGACCACCCAGGACTGCGCCCACGGCTTCACCTGCGCCTTCTCCTGGGCAGACTTCGCCTACCACTGCCGCGAGGACTGCCTGCTGCTGCTCGAGCCGGAGTGTGTGCTGCCCGACCGCACCTGCAACCTGGTGATCGATCTGGTGGGCGGCACGGTCGGCTCGGCCTGCCTGCCGCCCTGAGCGCCCCGTCAGCCCGCCGGCTACTTGGCCAGCTCCACGAAGACCGTGTGCACCTTGTCCGGCTCGATCCGCACCCGGACCTTCTTGGTGATGCCCAGGGCCTCGTTCTTGAGGGTGAGCACGTGGCTGCCCGCGGGCAGCTTGACGTCCATCTGGGGCGTGGGGCCGAGGCGCTTGGCGCCCAGGTAGACCATGGCGAATGGCTCGCTGTTGATGCGCAGCGTGCCCGTGCCTTTCGCCGCGGCCACCGCGGGCTTCGGAGGCGCGGGCTTCGGTGGCGCGGGCTTAGGTAGCGCGGGCTTCGGTGGCGCGGGCTTCGGTGGCGCGGGCTTCGGTGGCGCGGGCTTCGGTGCCACGGGCTTCGGTGGCTTCGCGGCGGCGTCGGCGCCCGTCGGGGGCGCCTGCACCCCGGCATCGGGTGCCATGGCCACCGCCGTGCCGCCGTCCGCGGCGGGCTCGACCCCGGCCGCGGCGCCGGCATCGGCGGCGCCGGGCACCGCAGGGCCTGGGTCCGCCGCGACCTCGCTGCCCGCATCCGCCGCGACCAGCTCGAGACCGGCGTCGACCGCCACCTCGAGGCCCGCTCCGGCCGGGCCAGGGACCGCCGAGCCTGCGTCCAGCCCCCCCTGGATGGCGATTTCCGTGACTCCCTGCCCCGCGTCCGGGGCGGGCCTGGGCCCGAAGGGCTTCCACACCAGGAACACGTAGACCGCCAGGGCGGCCAGGACGAGGATCAGGACCAGCGCGATGGCCAGGCCCGGCCCGCGGCCGGAGGAGCGCGGGCGCTGGTCCGGGGCCTCGTCCTCGAAGTCTGGCTCCCGCTCCGGTCCACGCTCCATCCAGGCCCGCATCTGGTCCGACACCTCGGGCCCGGAGGGGGTGTCCGGGGTCGCCGGAGCGGCCTCCCGGATGCGCGTCTGCGCGTCCAGCAGGTCGGGCGCGGGCGGCTCGCCCTTGATCACCGTGGGCGCCTGCAGCAGCTCCTGGTCGGTGCGGTGGGACAGATCCGGCACCTGGAACTCCCCCGCGACGGGCGCGGACGTCGCCGGTCGCGGGGAGACCTGGCCGCCGCCCGGCTCGAGAATCCGGGTGGGGGCCGCGAGCAGCTCCGGATCGACCGGCCGTCCACCCACGGCCTGCGCCGGCGCGGCGGGGGAGAGCTGAGGCAGGCCGGGCGCGGTGGAGCGCCGGGCCCCCTTGGGATCGGTGGGCCGGTCGTCGAAGACCTCCTCGGGCGGTTCGCTGCGGGGCAACTCGGGCTCGGTGCGCCGGGCCTCGGCCGCGCGCTTGGCCACCGCGTAGTCGTCGGGCAGCCCGAGCACCCCGAAGGCCACCGCCTCGTCGGCCACCACCACCGCGCTGCTGTCGGTGGCGTCGGCCGGGGGTGGCGCGGCGCGCGGGCTGGCCGGCTTGAAGGACAGCGCGGGCGTGGCCACGGCCGGCGGGGCGGGCGTGGGCTCCCTGACCGCGGCGGCTGGTGCGGGCCGGTCCGGTTCCGACACGGGCAGGCGCCCCGTCCCCAGCGGCGGGGTGAGCTCGCGCCGCAGGAAGCGGTTGGGCGTGGGCACCAGGGCGCGCGGCCTGGAGTCCGGGCAGCGCTGGTGGATGAAGGCCGCCAGGGTCGAGGACTCGGGCGGGTTGCCTTCGGAGTGCAGGAACGCCGACAGCTCGTTGGCCAGCGCGCCGGCGGTCGGGAATCGCTTCTTCGGGTTGGTCTCCAGCGCCTTGGCGACCAGCTTGGCCAGCTTGCGCGGCACGTGCCGGTTGAGCTTCTGGGGCTCCTGGTACTTGCCGCGCGAGATGAGCGCCATGGTCTCGTGGGGTGTGGCCCCCTCGAACGGCCGGTGGTTGGTGAGCATCTCGTACAGGATGATGCCCGCGGCGAACACGTCCGAGCGCCTGTCCACCACCTGGCCGGTGAGCTGCTCCGGGCTCATGTAGGCCAGCTTCCCCTTGACCACGCCCGCCTGGGTGGAGCTGATGCGGCTGGCCGCGCGGGCGATGCCGAAGTCCACCAGCTTGACCTGGCCCTCGAAGGACAGCAGCACGTTCTGCGGGCTCACGTCGCGGTGCACGATCTGCAGCGTGTTCCCGTCCGGGCCCAGCTTCTCGTGGGCGTAGTGCAGCCCACGGCAGATCTGCTCGGCGACGTACACGGACAGCCCGACCGGGATGGGGTCGTAGGACTCGGCCCCGCGCTTGATCAGCAGCTGCAGATCGACCCCGTCGATGAACTCCATGACCAGGAAGTACTCGCCCTCGAGCTCTCCGAAGTCGATCACCTGGACGATGTTGCCGTGGTTGAGGGTCACGGTGATCATGGCCTCGTCCATGAACATCTGGACGAAGGCCTGATCCTGGGCCAGGTGGGGCAGCACCTTCTTGATGGCGAGGTCCTTCTCGAACCCGCCGGCGCCGTACAGCTTGGCCAGGTACAGCTCGGCCATGCCACCCGTGGCGATGCGCTCGATCAGGTGGTACTTGCCGAACTCACGGGGCAGCTCGTCTGCGTGCGCCGCCATGGGTCTGCCAAGCACCTCGGCCCCGGCAGAATGGACGCTGGATCCCGCGAGGTCTCGCCGGGGCAGGGAGACATCGCGGGGCATCCTACCACAGGGGCCCTGGATTTTCCTCGGGAAAAGCGGGCCGTCCTCGATCCGCTTTTTGCGCTTTACTCGCCGGCGCTCCGCGGCGTACGCTGCCGGCTGCGAGGGCGCGGTGCCAGGGAAGTCGGTGCAAAGCCGACGCGGTCCCGCCGCCGTAAGCGGGGACGAAACCGGTGAAGTCGTGCCACTGCCCCGGCCGGGAGCCGGGGTGGGAAGGCGCCGGGAGTAGGACGATCCGCGAGCCGGAAGACCTGCCGCGCCCCGAACCAGCTCGTGCCTTCTCCTCGAGGCAAGGAGGAAGGACCATGCGGCCACCCCTGCTCGCGACGCTCGGCTGCCTGCACCTGCTCGGTTGCGGTCCAGGCGCGGCCGGCCTGGATCTGTGCAGCGCGCCCCCCCAGGCGCCCACGCTGGGAACGGTCCACGCCGGGGCGAGGCTGCGCTTCGCGCCCGAGGGCGCGAAGCTCGAGGTGGGCTGGAGCCCGGACGCCCAGGCGGCGGCCCCGACGGCCTGGTGGCCGGGGCGCGAGCTCGTCCTGCCCGACCAGGATCTGCCCCGGCCGGTGCGGGCGTTCGCCCGGGCGCTGGGCCTCGACTGCGCCGCGCCCCCGGGCTTCGCCTTCACCTACCAGGTCCAGGCGGGCTACCCCCCGCCGGCCGGCGAGCCGGGCTCGACGGCCGTGGCGCTCGACGACCCGAGGGTGCGCGGCTGGGCCCGCGGGGTGGTGTCGGTGAGCTTCGGCGACGGGGTCGAGGCGACCTGGCGCGAGCCCGCGCGCGCGCTCGGCCCGGCCGAGGGGCTGGCCACCGGGGTGGTCAGCCTGGGAGAGGGCGGGCGCATCACCCTGGAGCTCGAGCCGCCGCTGGCCGACGGGACCGGCCCGGAGCTCGCGGTCTTCGAGAACGGGCTGGACGATGGCTTCCTCGAGCTCGCCCGGGTGGCGGTCAGCTCCGACGGACGGACCTTCGCGCGTTTCGATTGCGCCACCCTGGCGGACGCGCCGGTGGGCGCCTACGAACGCATGGACACCCGCGACCTGGGCGGGCTGGCCGGCAAGTACCGCGCGGGTTTCGGCACCCCCTTCGACCTGGGCGAGCTGGCCACGCGGCCCGAGGTCCTGGACGGCCGGCTCGACCTCGGGGCGGTGCGCTACGTGCGCATCGAGGACGTGCCTGGCGACGGGCGGCAGCGAGACTCGTTCGGCCAGCCGATCTACGATCCGTACCCGACCACGGGCAGCGCCGGCTTCGACCTGGACGCGGTGGCCGCGCTCGGCGAGGGATCGTGAAGCTCTCGCCGGCATGGCTGGTGGGGGGCCTGCTGTCGCTGCTGGCCAGCGCTGCGGCGCAGGCAGGGGACCCAGGGGACTGCACAGACTGCAGGGACCGCTCCGAGGCTGAGCCGGAAGAAGAGCCGGATGAGATCGTGGTCGTGCGGGGTTCGCGCGAGCCCGTCGAGGCCCCGGCCGTGGGGTGCGCCGAGGTGGTGGAGGTGGCGGGCGAGGCGCGCCGCCTGGCCACGGTGGAGGAGGTGCTGTCCCGGGCGGTGGGCGTCCAGGTGCGCCGGCTGGGCGGCCTGGGCTCCTTCGGCCTGGCCAGCATCCGCGGCTCGAGCGCCGCGCAGGTGCCCGTCTACCTGGATGGGCTGCTGCTCAACGCGGGCGGGCTGTCGGCGGTGGATCTCGGAGAGCTGTCGCTGGACATCCTCGGGACGCTGGTGGTGCACCGGGGACAGACCCCCGTGCGCCTGCCCACGGCCGGCCTGGGCGGGGCCATCGAGCTGCGCACGCGCGCGGTGCAGGGCACGTCGGCGGAGCTGGCGTTGACGGCCGGCTCCTTCGACACGCTGCGCCTGTTCGGCCTGGTGTCCGGCGCCTGGCCGGGGCTGCGCGCGCTGGCGCTGGGCTCGCTCACCTCCTCCAGCGGGGACTTCGAGTACCTGAACCGGAACGGCACCCTGTTCGAGAGCGCGGACGACCGCGTCGAGCGCCGGGCCAACAACGCCCACCGCGGCGGCGAGGTCCTTCTCAAGCTCGACGCGCAGCCCGGCGCCTGGCGGCTGACCCTGCTCGAGTCCCTGCACGCTCGGCGCCAGGGCGTGCCGGGCATCGACAGCCTGCCCACCCACGCGGCCAGGCTCACCAGCGCGCGGAACGCGCTCGGCCTGCGCGGGTTGCGCCCCGTGGGCGAGGAGCTGCTGGTGGGGCTGGAGGCCTCCCACCTGCTGCTCACCAGCGACTTCGACGACACGCGCCCGCCCCACGGGGAGATCGGCCTGGGCCGCCAGCGCACCCGTTCGACCACCCAGGCCGTGGATCTCGGGGCGCACGGGCTGTGGACGCCGGCCCCCGGCCACGCGACCAGCGCCAGGCTGGACGCGCGCTGGGAGCAGCTCGAGGGCCGCGAGCTGCTGTCAGGCGCGGAGTTCTCGCCCAAGACCCGCTGGCGCGCCCAGCTCGGCCTGGAGCACGAGTGGCGGCCGCTCAACGATCTTAGGCTGGTGCCCTCCGCGCGGCTGGGGCTGCTGCGCGCCACCTGGCGGGGCGGGCCGCTGGCCCCGGGCCTGGGGACGGCCTCGCCTGCCTCCACGACCGAGCCCGACTGGCAGGCCGCCCTCGGCGCGCGCTGGGAGCTGGGCGGGGGCGTCGCCCTGCGCGCGAACGCCGGGCGCTACGTGCGCCTGCCGGATCTGACCGAGCTGTTCGGCGACCAGGGCAGCATGGTCGGCAACCCGTCCCTGGTGCCCGAGCGGGGGGTGAACGCCGATCTCGGGGCCGCCTGGGGCTACCGCGGGGACGGCCTGGTCCGCGCCGCGCGCCTGGAGCTCGACGTCTTCGGCACCTGGGCGGACGAGCTGATCGCGCTGGTGCAGAACTCGCAGGCCAGCCTGCGGCCCGAGAACCTGGACGGCGCGGACATCCTCGGGCTGGAGGCCAGCCTGCGGCTCGAGCTCTGGGACCACCTCGACCTGGCCGCCAACTACACCTACCTGTTCGCGCGCAGCCGCTCCGCGGCTCCCTACCTGGACGGCAAGCGGCTGCCGGGCCGCCCGGCCCACGAGGCCTACCTGCGGCTCGAGGGGCGGGTGGCCGAGCCCCGCTGGGGCGCCGCCCTGTGGGCGGAGCTGGACTACGCGGGCCTGAACGCGCTGGACGCGGCCAACCTGAAGGAGGACGCCCTGGCGCGCCTGCTCGTGTCGGCCGGGCTGCGGCTCACCCGGCCGCGGGAGGGGCTCAGCTTGACCCTCGAGGTGCAGAACCTGCTCGACACCATCAGCCTGCGCGACGCGGACGGCCGCCTGCGACCGCTCCGGGACTTCGAGTCGTTCCCCCTGCCGGGCCGCAGCGTGCTGGCCACCCTGCACGTGCGCCTGGGCGGAGGGGAGGAGGGCGTGCCATGATCCGCCGCCTGGCCGTCGGCCTGGCGTTGGGCCTGCTCCCGGGTTGCGGGGGCGGGCCGGCCGAGGGGCCGGTGGACAACCGCTTCGACCAGGTCCTGGTGGTGACCAGCGACTACCAGACCGGCTCCTACGCCACCGTGGGCCGGCGCGATCGCCGCGCGGTGCGGGACATCCGGGCCATCCACCCGGACGCCGCCTGCCGCACCGATCCGGCCAGCGGCGCGCCCTACCTGATCTCGCGCCTGGGCGCGGACGCGGTCGAGCGGCTCGATCCCCTGGCTGGCTGGGAGGTGGCGCTCGAGTTCTCCACCGGCGCGGGCACCAACCCGCAGGACCTGGCCGTGGCCTCGCCGGGCCGGGCCTACCTGCCGCTGTACGCCCGGCCCGAGGTGCTGGTGGTGGACCCGCGGGACGGAGCCCGCCTCGATGGCGTGGACCTCACGCCCTGGGCCGATGGGGACGGCTCCCCGGAGGCGGCCTCGGCGCTGGTCGTGGACGGGCGGGTGTTCGTGACGCTGCAGCGGCTGGAGGACTTCCAGCCGGGCCCGCCGAGCCTGCTCCTCGTGCTGGACGCCGCCAGCGGCGCGCGCGTGGCCGAGGTGCAGCTGAGCGCCGCGAACCCCTTCGCCCGCCTGCGCCACTGCCCGGCCGCCGGGCGGCTGGTGGTGGCCGAGGCCGGGACGTTCGGCGCGCTGGATGGCGGGCTGGAGCTCATCGATCCCGAGGATCCCCGCCCGGCCGGGCTGGCCATCGGCGAGGCGGCGCTCGGCGGGGACGTGGTGGACGCCGTGCTGCTCGGCCCGGACCGCGGGTACGCCGTGGTGGCCACAGGCGGGGTGGGCACGGAGGCCACCACCCGGGTGGTGCGCTTCGACCCGCTGGCGGGCGAGGTGCGCGCGGAGCTGCTGGCCGCGGACAGCTACGCGCACGCGGCGCTCGAGCTGTCCCCCGACGGCGCGGAGCTGTGGGTGGCCGACCGTACCCGCGAGGCCCCCGGGGTGCGCGTCTTCTCGACTGTCGACGACGGGGAGCTGACCGCCGGACCCATCTCCACCGGCCTGCCGCCCCTGGGCCTGTGCTTCGTACCCTAGTCAAAATGGAATGACCGGCTCCGTTTCGCGAGCACGTGGATTACGCTCGCGGATCGGAGAGAACCGTGTGCGCAGAGCCACACGCGAAAGGAGCCGGTCGATGAAGAAGATAACACAGTCGGT
>Ga0209507_1000626_pt1 | contig 36028 bp, 34 predicted proteins | sample AD_UKC028_MetaG_FD_184414 | JGI IMG/M metagenome (GOLD analysis project Ga0209507, IMG submission 184414) | Active sludge microbial communities of municipal wastewater-treating anaerobic digesters from USA - AD_UKC028_MetaG (SPAdes) (version 2) | ecosystem: Engineered > Bioreactor > Anaerobic >...
GGGGGCGAGAACCGGATGGGCGCGGACGGCCGGACCGAGTACTACGGCCTCGACGCCACCGAGAAGGTGCCGTACTGGGTGCGTCTCACTGTAAGGGGTCAGCCCGGCCACGGCAGCCAGCCCACTCCGGGCAACGCCGCGCTCCGCCTCTCCCGTGTCCTGGGGCGCATCGCCGACTGGCAGACTCCGCTGGTGCTGACCCCACCCGCCGAGGCGTACCTCAAGGCCCTGGCCACGCGGGAGGCGAATCCGACCTATCGCGCCTGGCTCGCGGCCCCGGCGGCGGCACTCAAGGACTCGGCGGCCGTCGCGTGGCTCACCGCTGACCGCTACCAGAACGCCATCCTCCGGAACACGGTGACCATCACAGTCCTCAGCGGATCCACCAACACCAACGTGATTCCGGCCGAGGCCTCCGCCGAGCTCGACGTGCGCCTCCTGCCGGGGCAGCGCCCGGAGGATTTCCTGGCGCAACTCCGCGCCGTTATCCGCGACACCACGGTCGAGATCACGCCGCTGTCCAAGCTGCGCGCGGCGCGGTCGTCCCCGGTGCAGGGACCCGTCCTCGACGCGCTCACCGACGCCGTGGCCGCCATGGACCCCGGGACCCTGATCCTGCCGAAGATGCTGACCGGCTACACCGACTCGTACGACTATCGCGCCCTCGGTATTGACGCCTACGGGATCGAGTCGTGGCGGACCACCGACGAGATCTCGGCCACCGTCCACGGCAACAACGAGCGGGTACCGGTCCCGGAGGTTAGGTTCGGGGTGGAGTTCTACTATCGCATCGTGGAGCAGCTGGCTCGCTGAGCGGGCGGCGGCCGAACAACCCCCGCCCGGAGGGTTACATGGCACGGCTCCTGTGGTACCTGGCCATCGCTGCCTTCATCGGCGCGCTGCTGATCGGGGCGTCTTACGTCGCGGCCTACTCGGCCGTCGGCACGATGCTGGGCGCGCCTCCACCCAAGATGGGGAAACGGTCGCAGGAACTGCTCTGGAAGGGCGATCCTGACCTGCCGGGGCGTCCGCGCGTCTGGAGATTTTCCTTCGGGCCCACGATGATCCCCGGGGCCAGGTCGGTCACGATCTGGATCGATTTGATGGGGAAAGTGGTTCAAGTGGAGCCGAAGGATTTGCGAGGCAGGTTGGCGGGCTTCCACGACCGGGGTATCTAGGTCGGCTCCCCCAGCGCCAGGGCGATGGTGGTCTCGTACCCCGCCGCCTCCGCCGAGCCGAACAGTACGAGGCCTGCCTCCACGAGGCAGGCCTCTTCTGTTTCCTCGAACGCCGCGAGGTCGAAAGGCTGCGCCGGGAGCGCCCTGTATGCGGGGAATTCCGACTGGATCGGGCAGCCGTTCGGGAGCACACGGCCGTCGGGCGACTCCAGCCCGAGCCCCATGAGCCGGCAGACAGTGGGCCGCCCTTCATACACCGCGCACGCCCCCTCCTCCAGGCATGGGCATGGTTCTGCACCGAGCGCGTTACAGAGCGCGTCGAATCGACCTTCGCCCAGGGCGCGGACGTCGTGCGGCGCTTCCCAGTCCGGGGCCAGCGCCCGCTGGCGCGCCGCCGCCGCACTCGCTCGCGCCATGATGGCCTCGCGCCGAGCTGCAGGCAATTCGTTGACGGTGTCACGAAGGAGGAGGACGTCGGCGACCGAGATGTCGAAGGGGCCATGGCAGCAGGCGGTGCAACCGACCCGGCAGGGAATGGCGCCCGGGTGGCGCAGCTTTGCAGCCGCGTGCCAGGCATCCAGCGATTCGAGGAGGATGCGGTAGCGCTCGGCCTCGGGCGTCATGCGCCGCGTCGAGCGCCGAGTGCCAGGCAGAGCCAGCCGGCAAGGAAGGCCGCGCCGCCCAGCGGCGTGATGGCCCCGAGGGCGCGGTGCCCCGTCAGGGCCATGGCGTAGAGGCTCCCCGAAAAGAGCACCGTCCCCGCCACGAAGCACCACCCGGCCATCGAGGTGAGCCTGCCCGGCCAGCGGCCAGAAGCCCACGCGACCGCCAGGAGAGCGAGCGCATGGTACATCTGGTACCGTGCCCCCGTCTCGAAGACGGCCAGCATGCCGAGGTCGAGCCGGGCGCGCAGCGCATGCGCGCCGAAGGCGCCGGCCGCCACCGCAATAAACGCCGAGAGGGCGCCCAGCCGGAAGAACCGCTGGTCCATGGCGCGGCCGCTATCGGGTGGCGCGGGTGGACCGACCGCGGTCGATCCACCCGCCAACTGCGGCGAGCGTCAGGAGCATGGCGATTGCGCTGATGCCGATGGCGCGCACGCTCGGTGGGGGCGGGCCCAGGGTCGTGGCGATGTACGCCGCGGCCAGGACCGCGGCGAAGCCGACGGCCCAGCCGCGGCGCACGGGGTGATTTCGGCTGCCGCCCCGGAGGTACAGTGCGAGGCCGATCCCGAGGAGCGCCAGTTCGACGGTGAAGGTGAGGGGAATGCTGTTCCAGAGCCCGAAGCCGAACTTGGCGCTGTCGTTGCCGGCTAGCGGGAGGTCGGGCACGTGCACCACCAGGTCGAGGAACCAGTGCGACGCGACGGCGAGTGCCACGATCAGCGCCGCCCGGCCGTGCCCGCTGGTGTCCTTGGTGGGCCAGGTGTACCAGGCGATGGAGGCGGCGGCGGCCCAGAGGCCGGCCGCCAGCAGGCTGTGCGTGATCGGGTAGTACACGAACTGCAGCGGTGTGGCGGCGGTCCAGCCGGGGTGGATCTGGACCCGCTCGAGGCCGAGCAGGATCGTGGCACCCCAGGCGATGTCCACCAGCTGCACCGCGATGAACAGGGTGCCGAGGGACAGTTTCGGTTCCGCGCGCTTGAGAGCCAGCGCCATCCCGTAGTGGCCGATGAACACGGGGTCAACCCATCGGCGTGTTGAGCGCCTCGGGCGACACCGCCATGCCCATGGCGTGGTACCCGTTGTCCACGTACACCACGCTGCCGGTTATGGCCGCCGCCATGGGGCTCGCGAGGAAGGCCGCGGCGTTCCCCACGTCGGTCGGTTCCATCTTGCGGGGCAGGGGGGAGTTCTTCGCGCAGTACTCGATCATCATGTCGATGAATCCGATGGCCGACGCGGCGCGCGAGGCCCACGGACCGGCGGAGATGGTGTTGATCCGGATGCCGAACCGCCGGCCCGCCTCGTAGGAAAGGGTGCGGGTGTCGGCCTCGAGGGCGGCCTTGGCGGTGCTCATGCCGCCGCCGTAGCCGGGGATGACCCGCTCGCCGGCCATGTAGGTGAGCGACAGGAACGAGCCGCCCTCTCGCATCAGCGGGCCGAAGTTCCGGACGAAGGAGACGTTGCTGTACGCGCTCACGCTGATGGCGGTCAGGTAGCCGCTGCGGGAAGTGTCCAGCAGCTCGTTCTTGACCTCGGGGCCGTTGGCCAGCGAGTGCACCACGATGTCGAGCGGCTTGTCGCCGAAGTCCTTCTTGAACTGCTCCACGACGCCCTGGATGGTGAAGTCGCCCTGGTCCTTGTAGCGCTTGTTCTCGCGGATGTCGGCGGGGACGTCGGTCATCGAGTCGTAGGCGGCGTCGAGCGGGTAGATCTTCTCGAATTCGAGCCTGCGGCCGTCGGAGAGGGCCATCGAGGCGTCCATCTTGCCGCGCTCGAGCAGCTTCTGGAAGATGCCGAGGGCCGGTGGCCACGAGCCGAGGCAGACCGAGGCGCCGGCCTCGGCGAGCGACTTGGCGATCGAAAAGCCGAAGCCGCCGTCGTCGGAGACACCGGCCACGAAGGCGCGCTTGCCGCGAAGGTCAATCGGGAGCATCCGGGGAGTCTCACCTGTTGAGGATGGAGGGAAGATACTGCCGCCCCGGAGGGGAGGTAAGAAGCGGGCTATTCGTTCCGCAGGGCGTCCAGCGGCGTCCTCCGGAAGAGGTCCACCGAGCTCCAGAGTCCGACGCCGACGGTGAGTGTCACGACGCCGGCGGCCAGGACCAGCATCGGCGCCACCGGGAGCGCGAACTTCGTCTCGAACAGCCACTGGGCCAGCGCCCACCCGCTGCCGACCGCCAGCACCAGCCCTGCCAGCGCAGCAAGTGTCCCCAGCGCCAAGTACTCGGCCACCGCCACACGGACCACCTGGGCCCGGCTCGCACCGAGGGTCTTGAGGAGCACCGTCTCACGCAGCCGCTGGGCCCGGCTCGTGGCGAGTGAGCCGAGCAGTACCACCAGCCCCGCCGCCAGGGTGAAGAACGCCATGAACCGGATGGCGGCGCCCACCTTGCCGAGGATGTCGTCTAGTGCACGCTGCACGGTGGAAAGGTCGAGCGCCGAGATGTTGGCGAATCGCTCGACGACGGCGCGCTGGATGAGGCCGCGCTCCGCGGCGCTGTCCACCCGCACCAGCGTCACAAGCGTTTGCGGCGCGGCCTCCAGCGCCCCCGGCCGGAACACGACGAAGAAGTTGGTCTCGAACCGCGCCCAGTCCACCTCGCGCAGGCTGGTCACCCGGCTCGGGACCGGCACACCCTGGACGTCCCACGTGATCTCGTCGCCGATGCTGACGCCGAGTTCCTCCGCCAGCCCCACCTCCACCGAGATGGACACCGGTGCCCCGGCGGAATCGGGGCCGGCACCCCACCATGAGCCGGTGATGACCCGCTCGCTCGCCACCGCCGAGTCGCGATAGGTCGAGCGGTACTCGCGCCGCAGCGCCCACCCCGCGGGCCGCCCTTCGACCTCGGTCGTGTCGCGCGAGTAATCCTGGACCGAGCGTCCGCCGATCGACTGGATGCGCATCGGGACGATGGGGACGGCGGGTGTGGGGTCGAGCGTACGCGCCCGGAGCAGGGAATCCACGCCCGCTGCCTGGTCGGGCTGGATGTCGAAGAGGATCAGGTTTGGGCGGCGCGAACTGCCGTCCACCCGCAGCGACCGCAATAGGTTGTGCTGTACGAGCAGAAGGGTTGCCAGCAGGAAGCTGCCGAATCCGAGCGAGAGCACCACGGAGACTGTCTGGTTGGCCGGGCGGTAGAGGTTGGCGAGCCCCTGGCGCCATACATAGGACAGTCGGTGGGGAAACCACTTCCGAAGCCCGCGCACCAGCGCGAACGCCGAGAGCCAGAGGCCGGCGATCGCCAGGCCGATGCCCGCCGCAAAGGCGGCTCCGCGCATCGCGTTTCCCGCCTGCACGACGGCCATGAGCAGGACGCTCAGTGCCAGCGCGAGGGTCGCGAGGACCGTCCACCGGTCGCGTGGCGGCCGGGTCTCCGCCTCGTACGGGCGGCGAAGCGTGGCAAGCGGCGAGATCTTCCTGACCCCAAGCAGCGGGATCAGGGCGAAGGCGATGGCGGTCCAGAGCCCGAGGCCCAGCCCGGTGGCGAGCGCGGGCCAGGAGACCGTCGTCGGTACCGTCACCGGCAGGAACTCGCCCAGGACGCGGGGCAGCAGCTGCTGGATGCCGAGCCCGATGGCGGCGCCGATGCCGCTCCCGAGGAGGCCGATGCCGGCCGCCTGGACGAGGAAGAGCGTGAACACCTGCCGGCTGCTCCCGCCGAGGCAGCGGAGTACTGCCACGGTGTCCATCTTCTGGCGGATGAGGACGTGGATGGCGCTGCCGACCCCGAGCCCGCCGAGGAGGAGCGCCACCAGGGCCACGAGCCCGAGGAAGCGCCCGAGTCGTTCGAGCGCGTTGCCCAGGTTCCGCTGCTCGTCCTCGACCGTGCGCACTCGCACCCGCTCGGGCCGGAGGGTCGGCCTGAGGGTGTCGGCAATGGCCTCGACCTCGGCGCCGGCCGGCAGGCGGAGATAGGTGTCGTACTCCGCGCGGGCGCCGAAGCCGAGCAGCCCCGTTTCCGGCACCAGCGCGCCAGGGATGAACACGCGCGGGCCGAACGCGGTCGCGATGCCCACGTCGCCGGGGACGTGGTCCACCGTGCCGGCGATCGGCACGCGCAGGGCGCCGAGCGCCAGGGTATCGCCGACGGAGGCGCCGAGCGCGGTCAGAAAGGCGGGATCCACCAGCGCCACGCGGGCCGACTGCAGCTGCGGCCAGACGCCGGCCGGCGAGGTGCTGATCTTCCCGAAGAAGGGCCAGCTCCCCTCGACCGCCGTCACGCGGACGAGGCGCACGCCGGCGCGGGAGGGGACGTACCCCATGGCGCCGAAAGTGGTGACGGTGGCGCGGGCATCGCACGGGGCGGCGCCGGCGCAGGCGAGGGAATCCGCCAGCCGGCGCAGGGCATCGGTGGGCGCCGTGCGCGAGGCGAACGCGAGATCGGCGCCGAGGAGGCTGCGTGCCTCGCCCGACACCGCCGTCCGGAGGTTGGCGGTAAAGGTGTTGATCGCCACGAGCGCGGCGGTGCCCGTCGCGATGGCGGCGACGAGCAGGAGGAGGCGGCGCCGGGAGGCGCGTCCCTCGCGCCACGCCAGTCGCAGGAGCGCGCGGAGGGTCACGCCGCGGTATCCGACACGAGGCGGCCATCGGCCAGTCGCAGGATGCGGCGGGCCCGGCCGGCCAGCTCCGGGTCGTGGGTCACCAGCACGAGCGTGGTGCCCGCCTCCCGGTTGAGGTCGGTCATCAGTTCGATGATGCCAGCGCCGGTGCGCTGGTCGAGGTTGCCCGTCGGCTCATCGGCAAAGAGAACTTTCGGCTGGGTGCTGAACGCCCGTGCGAGCGCCACGCGTTGCTGCTCGCCACCGGAGAGCTGGGCAGGATAGTGGCCGGTGCGGTCGCCGAGTCCCACTCGCTCGAGCAGCGCGTGCGCGCGCGCCGGGTCGGACTCGCCACGGAGTTCCAGCGGGACCTGCACGTTCTCGAGCGCCGTGAGCGTCGGGATCAGCTGGTAGGATTGGAAGACGAAGCCCACCCTGGCGCCGCGGAGCGCGGCGCGCTCGTCCTCGTTCATTGTGCTCAGGGGGTTGCCGTCGAGCCAGACTTCGCCGGAGGCGGGCCGGTCCAGGCCGGCCAGGAGTCCCAGCAGGGTCGTCTTGCCGCTGCCGGACGGGCCGACGATCGCGAGAAATTCGCCGGGCGACACCCCGAAGCTGATATCTTGCAACACCGTCAACGTGCCCGCGCCCGAGCGGTAGGCCTGGGTGAGGTTTTCACAGCGCAGCATCTGGACTCCCATGACGTGTTCCATGCCCCGAATGATACTGTACTCCGCCGCCCTCGCCGCGCTGGCGGGGTGCCGTGGCCCTGATACGCCACAGGCGGCCGACAGTTCCTCCGCCACCGCCGCTTCCGCCCCGTTGATCCTGGTCGTGGGAACGAGCCTGACGGCGGGGCTCGGCCTCGACCCCTCAGAGGCGTATCCCGCCGTACTCCAACAGAAGATCGACTCGGCGGGGCTGGCGTATCGGGTCGTGAACCGCGGGGTCAGCGGGGAAACGTCGGCGGGCGCGTTGCAGCGGGTGGACTGGCTGATGCGACAACCGGTGGCGGTCCTGATTCTTGAGACTGGCGCCAACGACGGACTGCGCGGGCTCGATCCCGACTCGCTCCGCGCCAACATCGACGCCATCGTGACGCGGGCACGCCGGCAATCGCCGCCGCCGGCCATCCTCCTCCTCGGCATGGAGGCGCCGCCGAATCTCGGGAGCGAGTATACCGCGCGGTTTCGCGCCGCCTATCAGGATGCGTCGCGAGAGCTGGGCGTGCCCCTGGTGCCGTTCCTGCTGGCCGGTGTCGGCGGAGTCGATTCCCTCAACCAGGCGGACGGCATCCACCCGACGGCGGCGGGACAGCGGCAGGTGGCGGCATTGGTATGGGAGGCCCTGGAGCCGCTATTGCGACGGTCGGGCAGGAGGTAGTGGGGGCGGCCGCCGGGCTCACGGAGGTGGTGAAAGCGCCAATTGCCCGCTCGATACCGGGACGGCCAGGGTGCCGAACACGTCGTCGGGGCTCCGCGCGTATCGCAGGTCCACGAAATGCACGATGGTGTTGCCGCCCCGCCGGTCCACGACATACGTGGGGTAGCGGGCCCACCCGAGAAAGGTGACGGCGGCGGGCGTCGAGGCCGCCATCGACAGCGCGGGATCCGCCTCCTCGTCATCCGGATTCCGCTTCGGCCAATGCCCTCCCTCCTCGAAATGGCCGCCGACCCGGATCCTTCCCACCAGGTAGCTGTCTCCCTCGTCCACAACCACGTCCCGCACGATTGGGGAGAGCGGAACCGGTGAGGCCAGCACGCGAAGTGCCGGGACGCCGGTGGCGCCGACCTCGAAGCGAACCTGGGACTTGGCCAGCCGGCCCAGCGTGAACATCCCTGCCGCATAGACGACCGCGATCCCGAGCGCCGCGCGCGCCGGCGCGCGCCAGTTGCTGAGGTGGCGGCGCTCGGCCCGCATGCTGACCAGCACACCTGCCGCCAGCACCAGCCAGACCCACACGTCCACGATGAACAGTGTGTCGCCGTAGTACCACCGGTTCGAGAACGGCATCATCAACCGGACGCCGTAGGTATTGAGGAGGTCGAGCAGGGGGTGGCTCGCCACGCCGATGGCGGAGAGGAGCACCAGCGGCCAGAATCGAGCGCCGCGCCGGGCGCCATATCGGTCGAACAAGGCGATGGCGGCTGCGAGCAGGAAGGGCCACAGCGAGAGCGCCAGCACGCCGTGGGTCCAGCCGCGGCGGAAGCCGAGCCCGGCGGTGCTGCCCCACGCCAGGCTGATCACGTCGACGTCGGGGAGGTTGGCGGCGACGAGTAGGGTGGCGGTGGCAAGGGGAGTTCGGCGCTTCAGCCCGGACTGGGCCAGCGCAGCTCCCACCAGCGTGTGGCAGAGGTTGTCCACTATGCGTCCTTCATGCGCCGGCGCTGTCCGGTGGTGAGCATGTCGCGCTCGATGATCCGCTCCACGATGCCCGCCACGAACGCGTAGCCCCGCCCGTCGGCCACGAGCCAGCGCTGCCATTCCAGCTCGTCGAGCGCCGCGTCGACTTGGGCGGCGGGAATTCCGGTCGCACGCGCGAGCCGGGCCGCGGTGACCCGCCCGCCGAGCGCCGCGGCCGCGGCCAGCGTCCGCTGGGCCGCGTCGGAGAGCCGGCGGTAGCCGATACGCACCGCGGCGATGATGCTGTCGGGCAGGTCGCCGGGCGACGTCTGCGTGAGGGTGTGGTATGGCGCGGGCCAGGCGCCTGACTCCCGCTCCCAGTCGAGCCCTGACGAGACGCCATGCAGGATCTCGATGGCCAGGAGCGGGACACCGGCGGAATCCGCGGCGACCCGGCGTGTGAGGCGGTCGAGCTGGCTCGCGGCATAGTTCGGGAACACCGCCCGTGCCATCGCCATAAGCGCGTCGTTGGTCAGCGGACCAAGCTCCACCACCTCGCCGGGGAGGTCGCGCCCAAACCGGCTGCGCAGCGCGTCGAGCGTGTCCGAGGGGACGGCCGGTTCCGCGGTCAGCAGCAGCATGATCGGCGCCGCGGGCACGTCGCGCGGGAGCGCCGCGAGGCTCTGGAACGACTCGACATCCAGGTAGTGGCAGTCGTCGGTCACCACGAGCACCGGCTGTTCGTCCGCCGCTGCCCTAACAAGTTCGGTGAACGCTCTCGGCAGCGGGGCGGGCTCCGTCCCTCCGGCGCCGCGGTAGCGGTCTCCCCATTCGGTGATCTGGGCGGCAAAGGCGGCGTGGGCCGACGCGGGCGCCGATGCGATCCCGCGCGCCTCAAGGAGTCCTCCCCGCGCCGCGCCGAGGAGCCCGCTCCAGGGCGACGACTTATCCGTCTCGACACAGCGCACCCGAAGCGTCACGCCACCCTCGAGCCCGACGCGGGCCATCAGTTCCTCGACCAGCCGAGTCTTGCCCAGCCCGGCGTCGGCCAGGACCACGGCCACCGCGGTCTGCTTTCCGGATACCGCCCTGCGCCAGGCTCCCGTGAGGGCAGCCAGCGCCTCCTCCCGGCCGAACAGGGGAAGCCGCCGGGTCTGCGCCACCTTGGCCGCCTCGCTCTCCGGGGCGGGGCCGAGTCGGTCCTTGCGGATCCGGTCGGCGAGGGCGGAGAGCGCGGCCTCGGGCTCGACACCGAGCCGCTCCCGAAGCGCCTGGGCGTAATCTTCGTACCTGGCCAGCGCCGCCGCACGGCTGCCCGAGAGCGCCAGCGCCTTGAGCAGGACCGCCGCCGCCTGGTTCGACGTCGGCGCCATGCTCATGGCACGCTCTGCCAGCGCCACGCCATCGGTGGTGTTTCCCTTGGACAGCGACTGTTCCGCCGCCTGCGCCAGCGCCGCCACGGAGCGGCGCTCCCATTGGCTGCGTTCGGCGGTCAGCCAGTCCTCAAAGGCCGACTCGCCCGGCACGGCGAACCCCTCGAGGGGCGCTCCTCCCACGAGCGCGCCGGCCTGCCTCCATTCGTGGGCGACTTCGTGCCGGGCAAAATCGTTGAGGTCCATCGACACCGTGCCCGCCTCGAGCTTGACCGACGTGGCGTCGGTGACGAGTGCGGCGTCGCCCACTGCCTTTCGGAGCACCCGCAGCGCCTCGTTCAGCGAGTGACGAGCCGCCGACTCCGGCTTGTCGCCCCAGAGGAGGCCGGTGAGGTGTTCCCGCGTACGGGTCTGCCGTGGCGAGAGCGCCAGGTACACCAGCAGCGCCAGGTTCTTCTTCCAAAGCAACTCGGCCGGCGGCGCCCCGCCGTCCACCGTCAGTTCCACCGGGCCAAGCAGTCGAAGCGAAATCACCGGCAGCCCTCCCGGAACAGCGAGTCGGCCCGGGCGCGCGCGGCATCGAGCGAGGAGTCCGCCTTCCCCCACAGTTCTCGCACGCGCGAAAGCATTCGGCAGGCGACAGCGGATTCTCCCGCATCGAGGAGCAGCCGCGCCCGGGTCACGCGCGCCGCCACGCTCGCCACCGCGTCGACCTCCATCTTCTGCGCCTCCTGGACCGGGAACTTGTATGTGTCCGAGTTCTCGTACCAGAGGATCTCGCGACGCGCTCCCTCGAGGTCGCCTGCGGCCTCGAACCACCGGGCCCTGGACAGGTGGAGGAGGCTCCGCGTGAAGATGTCCTGCCCCGGCCTGGGGGAGTCGAACCGGCGCAACGGCTCGGTGGCCGCAAGGGCGCCGCGCGGGTCCCGCCCGCCGTCGAGCATGGCCCGCACGAGCACGGCCATCCTCGCCGACGCGCTGTCCGAGGCCCCGATCCGCGAGAGTGCATCAGTCCATCCGAGGACGGCGACGGTATCGCCACGCTGCAGCGCGTCGAGCGCCAGAGTCCACCGGGCCCGCGTGCCATTCCGCTCTTCGGCCGCCTGCCCCGTCAACCAGCGCCGCGCGGACGCCTCTTCCTCGGCGCCGAAACTGCCGGCGCCGAGCACCGGGAGCAACAGCCGCCACTGATGGCGCTGGAGCTCCGCCTCGTCGGACTTGAAATACAGTGCCGCGGAATCGATCAGGCGCAACCCTTCGGGCAGGCGCCCCCAGGTGAGGCGCGCGAGCGCCTGCGCCTCGAGGCCGCTGGCCCGGTCGGTGTCGAGCAGGCGTGATGCGATGACCGCGCCCACCGCGTCCTGACCGCGGGGGATGTCCCACGTGGCGCTGAATCGGTAGAAATTTCCGAGCTTCTTGACCGTGGCGTCGGACTCGAACCGACCCAGCAACCAGAGCTTCAACTTGGCACGCCAGTAGACCCACCTGAGGTCGTATCCCAACTGGAGGAACTGCGCGATCTCCCTCCCTTCGGCGTCGGTGGTGAGTCGCTTCCGCGCCTTGAGCCACCGGCGCGCCTCGGCGCGTTCCCCGAGGCGCGTCTTTCCCCAGACCATGTGGTCGTACGCCGGGGCGGGGGTGCCTCCAGGGCTGCTCTCGATCGCCGCCTGAAACATCCGCAGCGACTCGGGCAGCCCCCTCCCGATCAAGGGGCCCCGGTGGAAGAGGTCGCTTGCGTAGAGCAGCGAGAGCATGCCGTCGTCGGAGTAGCGGTGGTGCAGCGAGTCGAACGCATCGAAACGGCGGGGCAGGTCCGTGGTGCTCAGCGCGCGGACCAGGCCTGCCTCCAGGGCGGGGAGTTGATCGGCACAGCAGTCGCCGAGGGCGGTCGCCGAGTCCCAGGAGAAATCCCTCGACCAGATCCGCGCGACGAGCTGGCGCCAGCGCGCGAGCACGAAGGTGGAGTCTGCCTCCACGGCGGCCGCGTAGCGATCCGCCGCCGCGCGCCACGCATCCTCCTCGAAGCGGGCCTCGCCCTGTCCGAACTGCCCGATCGCCTCGGAGCTCCGGCTCGCGAGGTTGCGGTCGTCGGTGCCGAGTCGGCGGCCGAGGTTGAGTCCGATCGCCACGGCGGCCGAATCACCCAAGGCCCAGAAGTTCGCGTTTTCGCCTGACACCTCGATGGTCGGCAGCGGCATCGTGCCGGTGGAGTCGGTCACGCGGAGGCGGAGGGTCATGCCGGTCCCGCGGCGCTCCACCTCCCCCGTGATTACGCGCTCGACGTCCAGCGCCTGCCGGGCGCTCGCCTCATCTGCGGCCGGGTGGGTCCGTCGCCAGCTGGATGAGGAGTCGAGGGCTACCCTCGTGAGAGCTGGAAAGTTGTAGAGGTTCGCGTAGGTGGCCTCTGCCACCAGGTACCCGAGGGAGTCTTCGGTCGCTCCATTGGTGGTGAACGGGATGATCGCCAGCGCCCGGTGATTGGCCGGGGGCGGAGGGGGAAAGACCGTGGTCCAACCCTTGAGGGCCAGGAGGAGCGCACCGACTGCCAGGGCAGCGTTCACCGCCTGCCGCCGTCGGCGGTGCCGCTGCTTCTCGAGCGCCACCCGCATGGCCCGCATCGATGGCCAGCGCTCCTCGGGCCGCACCGCCAGCGCTTGACGGAGCACCCGCGCCAGCGCGTCGGGCACGCCGCGCCAGTTCGCCCTGGCGGGCGCGTCGAGCGCCTTCCACTGACGTCCGCACGCGGCCTCGAACAGCACCGCCGCGGCGGAATACTGATCGGCGTGCTGGGTGGCCGGCTCGCCGCGCAGCTGCTCGGGCGCCATGTACTCCCTGGTGCCCAGTAACGCCCCTTCCGCCGTGAAGCTGGAGTCCTCGCTCGCGGCGTCGTGCGAGATTCCGAAATCGCCGAGAAGTGCGCGGCTGTCCACGAGGAAGATGTTGTGCGGCTTCACGTCGCGGTGGATGACGCCGGCCGCGTGGGAGGCGGCGAGCGCCTCCAGCAGGTCGCGGGAAAGTCGGATGAGATCGTCGGCGGGAAGGGGGCCGCCCGAAAGCCGGTCGGCGAGCGTCCGCCCCTCGATGAGGTCCATCACGTAGAAAGGGAGGCCGTCGCGCTCGTCAGCCCGGTGGACCGGCACGACGTTTGGGTGCTGCAGGCGGGCGAGGAGCCGAGCTTCGCGCAGGAAGCGTTCGCGTGCCACCGCGGTGGCGAGTTCCGGGCGCAACACCTTGACCGCGACGGGGCGGTCGAGCGCCACCTCGCGGGCGCGGTAGACGATGCCCATGCCCCCGGCGGCGAGCCGGCGGTCCACTTCAAACTCCGGTGCCAGCGCCCGCCGCAGACGTTCGAGCAGTGGGTCGTCCAAGACGCCTCGGTGGTGTGCGGAGTGCTGACGAGCAAATTGTCAGGGGGCTGGCATAATGTTCAGTCCGTGGGGGTCCGCGTCAAGCGGCGGATACAGGAACGCCACCCCCTGCTCGGGAGTGGCGTGGTCCGAGGTCGTGGGGGGATCAGCGGCGGCGGAGTGCCAGCACCCCGGCTGGGAGCGCGAGGAGACCGGCCAGCGCCAGCGCCAGTTTCTGCTCCCCGCCCGGTGCGCCCTTGCCGGACGCCATACGCGCCAGCATCGCGTCAACATCCGCCGCCGACACCGCGCTCGGCACGATGTGACTTCCACGCTTTTCGGTCGGCACGTTGATCGTGCGGACAGTCCCGTCGGCCCCGATACCGACCAGGGCCGTGGCGTCCCCGTGCTGGCCGGTCTTGAGGACCAGCACCCAGGTGCCGCCGTCGGGCCAGGACTTCCGGAGGGCGCGCACGCCGGTCCGCGAGGTGTTCTCGAAGGTGAGGGTGATCGTCTGGCGGCGGCCGTTCACCATCCCTTCCGCCCGCCCGGAGAGCGCCTCACTCATCGCGGCGTCGTGGTGGAAGGTGTGGATCAGGAGGAATGCGCCGCGGGTGGTGGGGTCGAGCGGGTTGGCCGGAAGCTCGATGGAAATCCACGGCGGGCCGGCATGGGCGGGCGTGGCGGCGCCGGCAAGGGCGCCGGCGGTCAGGGCTAGGACGGCAAGGAGTCGTGGGGTCGGCATGGTCGTTCCTCCGGAATGGTGGGGCGGTTGTGAAGCTCGTGCCACCTTCGATGCCGGCCCCTACGGTTTGGTTTGAACCTCCAGCGTGATCGTCCCCTTGAAGGTCCGGCCGACCAGCTCCGCCGTGGCCTTGCCCCCGGACGTTGCGAGGAATTCCCCCCGGCGTTGGTTGGTCGGATTGACGGGGCTCTTGGTCAGCCGGTTGACGACCCGGCCCTCGAGCGCCGTGAGGTCGAGCGCCCCGTCGAAATTGGACGGGAGGCGAATGCTGATGTCCCCCGAGTGACTCTCGAGGGTGTAGTTGCCGCCCGGCCGCAGGCCCGCCTCGAAGGTGAGGTGCCCGCCGACCGTCTCCATCCGGCCGCGATCGAGGCCGGCAAGCTGCGCCGTCGCCGCCCCGCTGACCGTGCTGAGCGAGGCATCGGTGACGTTCCCGCGGAGCACGATCGTCCCGCCCGCGCTCTTGAGCCGGACCAGTGATGCGTTGACGTACACGTCGATCCCGCCATCCATCGATTCCGCCGAGAGCTGGGCGACGTCTCCCGTCACCACGATCCGGCCGCTGACGCTCGACAGGTCCGCGGAGGAGGTGAGTCCCGACACCAGGATCTCCGCGCTCTCGGTCTTGATCCAGACCCGGGCCCGCGTGGGCACGCGCACCTCGAAGAGCGAGCCGGGGTAGACCGCCTCGCCCACCGGGGGGTTGATCCCCATCTTCACGCCACCGCTCCCGCCGCCGAACATGAACTCGCCCGCTCCCTTCGGGACGACGGCGGTCACGTCCACGCTGTCGCGGTCCCATCCGGTGACGCGCACGGTGCCCGCGATGTTGAAGATCCGGACCGCGGCGTCCGGGGCGATCAGCCGCCCGCGGTGGATCGGGGCCTGCGCCGCCGCGGTGCCAGTGGCGGCGACGGCGAGGAAGGCGAGGATATACATCTGGCGTCGCATCGTTCAGCTCCGTGTCAGGCGCGTGGCCCGGTCCAGCAGGTCGAGTTTCTGTCGGTGGGCGCCCCAGAGCAGGGCGCGCAGGTCGGCGTTGGCGGGGTCGGCTTCCAGGGCGGCGCGGGCCTCGACGATCGCGGCGTCGATCAGGGCCAGGTTCCGCTCGAGTACGGCCACGGTGGCGGGAGCGAGGCGGCCCCGCCCCTCCGTCAGCACTCGTTCCAGGTCCTCGGCGGCGAGCACGTATTCCCGATCGGCCGCGAATCCCTCGATGTGCGGTTGCTCGCGCGGTGCCGTGACGGCGACCGGCGGCTCCCGCCGGGAGAGCCGGACCGTCACGATCGCGGTGACGGCGATGAGCAGTACGGCGGCCGCCACGAGCGGCGCCCAGCGGCGCCACGGAATGGACCGGACGGGCGGTTGCGTGGCGCGGCTGGCCAGCCGCTCCGCGATGTCCGGCCAGAGGTCACGCGGCGGCCTGATGCTCCGTGGAAGGGTCGCCGCCGAAGCCAGCACTTCGCGCATTTGTGCGGTGAGGATTCGGCACGATTCGCAGCCGCGGAGGTGGGAGTCGAGCTCTGCGCGACGGGTCGCGTCGAGGGACTCATCGAGGTAGCGATCGAGCAGCTGGTCGAATTCGGCGCAGGTCATCGGTTGAGTGCCTCCCGGAGGAGTCGCCGGGCGCGGAAGAGTTGGGCCTTGGAGGTTCCCTCGGCGATCCCGGTCATCTGGGCAATTTCGGCATGCTGGTAGCCCTCGACGTCATAGAGGAGGAAGACCGCCCGGGCATGCGGTGGCAGCCCGGCGATGGCCTGCTCCATGTCCAGCTGGGCTCCCGGGTCAGGCGTGCGATGGGCGGCTGGGAGCGCTTCCGGTTCGGCCGTGAGACCGACCCGGGATTCGCGCCTGCCGGTGGCGCGCCGCTCGGCCAGCGTCACGTTGACCGCGATCCGGAACAGCCAGGTGCCGAAGGCGCTCTCCCCGCGAAATCCCGGCAGCTTCTCCCACGCCTTCACGAAGGTGTCCTGCACCAGCTCCTCCGCGTGCGCCGCGTCCCGGGCAAGCCGGAGGCAGAGCGCGTAGATGCGCCCGACATGCTCCTCGTACAGGACGCGGAAGGCGTCGGGGTCGCCCTCACGGGCGCGCTGAATCGGGTCGCTCACTGGAGGATCAGATGCCGCTCGAGTGCCGAGGGTTTGGATGCGGCTCTAAGGTGGCCTCCAGGGGCCCGGCTGTCGACCACTATTGACAGCCGGAGGCTAAAGACTTAGTGTATTGCAACACCAACACACTAGGGCCATGTTCGAACACCTCGATCCTGCGTCGCCGACACCCCTGTACGCCCAGCTCGCGGAGCGGCTCCGCGCCGCCATCGCGGCGGGTGACCTCGCGCCCGGCGAGTTGCTCCCGTCGGTGCGGCAGCTGGCGGTCCGCCTCCGGCTGAACCCGGGCACCGTGGTGCAGGCGTACCGGGACCTCGAGACGGCAGGGCTCGTCGAACTGCGGCAGGGCTCCGGAACCTACGTGCGCGAGCTGACGCCGAGCCGGCGCGCGGCGGAGCAGTCGGCGGTCAGCAGCCGCCTGGCCAACGAAATGCTGGCGCGGGCCGTCGGGCTGGGATTGTCTGGAGAGGACCTGCTCAACGCGCTTCGAACAGCGCTGGGGGAGAAACGGCGATGACCGATGCGATCCAGATCCGCGGGCTGTCCTACCAGGTGGGTGGATTCGCGCTTCGCGACGTGAACCTCTCCGTACCCAGCGGCGCGGTGTACGGCTTCCTCGGCCCCAACGGGGCGGGGAAGACCACCACGATCCGGCTGCTTCTCGGGCTGCTGCGCCCCGCCGGCGGGTCGATGAAAGTCTTCGGCGAGGACGTGCCGAAGGACATCGTCTCGATCCTCGGCCGGGTCGGATATGTCCCCGAGCGGCCGCAGCTCTACCCGAACCTTTCGATCGACGAAGCGATCCGGTTCCATGCCGCGTTCCATCCCCGGTATGACCAGGCGGCCTCCAGGGACCTCGCGGCCCGCTTCGAGTTGCCGATGAAGCGTGCCCTTGCCCGGCTGTCCAAGGGCGAGATGGGCAAGGTCATGATCCTGCTGGCGCTGGCTCAGCGGCCCGATCTCCTGGTGCTCGACGAGCCGACCGACGGACTCGATCCGGTGGTCCGGCGCGAGGCCCTCCACGCCATCCTCGATTATGTGACCGAGTCCGGCGCCACCGTGCTCATCTCGAGCCACCTGGTTCACGAACTCGAGCGGTTCTGCGACTGGATCGGCGTGCTCGACCAGGGCACCATCGTGGCCCAGTTGCCGATGCAGGAGTTCAAGTCGGGCCTGAAGCGCCTTCGGGTGGGCGCCGGTGCGCCCTCGGCCGGCGCGCCCTTCGCGCTGCTGGCGCGCGGCGCGGCGGGCATCGGAGGGGAGGTGTGGACGGTGCGTGGCTGGCAGCCGGACATGGCGTCCTGGTTCGGCGAGGCGCATCCGCTCAGGGAAGTCGTGGATCTCGACCTCGAGGAGGCGTTCGTGGAGCTCCTGCGCAGCGCGCGTCACCCCAGCGGACGGGAGGCGTGATGTTTCGGGCCATCCTCTGGAGTCAGTGGCGCGAGAGTCGCCTTGCAATGGTAGTGCTGGCCGGAATGGCGGTGGCTGTGCCCCTCTTGTCTCTCCGCGGCGCCGGCGCAGTCACCGATCCTTGGGCCTCCTGGGACCTGCTTCGCGCCACGGCGCGATGGGGCGCCGCCTATCCAGTTCTCGCCTTGGCGGCCGCGCTGGCGCTGGCTGCGGGGGCCTGGTGGCCGGATCACCGGACCAAGCATGTTTATGCGCTTACGCTTCCCGTTTCACGGGTCCGTTACCTGCTGCTCCGGTACGGCGCCGGCCTGACGCTGCTGTTTGTCATCGCGGCTGTCCTTGCCGTGAGCACGGTCGTCGCCACGATCCGAGTGCCTCTCCCCACCCTGCTCCACGCCTATCCGGGGGGGATCACTGTCCGCTTCCTTCTCGCCGGGCTCTCGGCGTACACCATCCTGTTCGGGTTGATGGGACTCACGCCGCGCATGGCGCGGCTGGTCGCGGCGGTGTTCCTGCTGGTGGTCCTCGCCGCACTCGTCGCCGACCTCGCCTCACTGGGGTGGAATCCGCTCGGCTCAGTTGTGGATGCGCTGCTCGGCCCCTACAGCCCGCTGGCCATCTTTCGGGCGCGCTGGATGCTCATCGATGTGTAGGCGGCGTCTCGCCTTGCTCGCCCTGCTCGCCCCCTGGGGCGGGTCGCTTCACGCGCAGGAACCGGCGGCGGTGCTGCAGCGGATGGAGGAACGACTCGACTCGATGCAACTGGCCAGGGCGCTGCGGGACAGCCTGGCGCTCCGGGCCAAGTACTCTGACACCGTGGTGGCGGGCGGACTCCGGATCGCCACCTCTGCACGGCTCCGACCGTTTGCCCTGGCCGCCGGTGAGGAAGCGTGGCAGAGCCTGGTGGCTCGATTCGGTCCGTCGGTGACGGCGCACGGGGCCTTCCCGGTCACCACCTTCGGATCCACCAGGAGTACCGTCCCGAAGCTGGCCAAGGCTGGGGACCTTGCGCGCGGGCTCGAGCGGAGCGCCGCTCTGTGGATCTGGAGCACGCAGGGTGCCGCCGTGCTTCGTTGGATGGGAGGCACCGTGCCCACCGGGACCATCTCGCATTCCGACGTAGGTGACATCGCGGAGGAACTCCTGCGAACACCGGCGCGGCCGAACCGGGCATGCTATTCGGGCGAGACGATGGCATGCGCGGCAGCGCTGGGCATTCACGTTGGGGCGGATACGCTCGATGCGTGGTTCGAGCCAGATACCTGGCCGCGCCTCGCCGGCATGGTGTCCGGGGAATTGAACGGGCTCGAGCGGGTCGCGCGCGAGCGCTGCATGAACGCGGGCGACCTGTCGGCATGCCGGTCGATCTTGACCCCGGCGCGCGTCCTTCCGCCTGTTGGTGTTGTAGGTCGGCAGTACCTGGTGCAGCTGGCGTTCGAGTCAGGTGGCGCCTCGGCGTTCGAGCGGCTCGCTGCGGACACCGGCGTCACCCTCGAGCATCGTCTCGCCGCGGCCGCCGGCGTCCCCATTGACACACTGCTCAATCGTTGGGGTGCGAGCCTTCGGGCTGTCCCACGCGGTCCGGCCGCGCCTCCGCAGGAACTGTTGCTCGGACTCGCATGGTCCGGGCTCCTGCTTACGATGGCACTGCGAGGTTCGCGATGGCGGTGAGCAATCGGGTCCTTGGCTTTCTTACGGCGGCGGTCGCCTGTCTCGCCTTGTGGTCCCTTCTCGGTCCAACCCCGGGCCTCGATCGAACGCCGCGGCCTTCGAGTCCTGAGCTGGCAGCCGAGCAGGCGCTGAGAGACTCGGTGATCCGTCTGGGACGTCATGTTGGCACCGCGGCGGTGCTCGATCGGGTGGATTCTGCGGTGAAGAGTCAACCGGCCGGTGCGGACCAGGCCGTGATCACCCTTGGCACCCAAACCGCTGCGATGAGAGTGGCTGAGAGCCTCTTCGTGTCGGTTCCGCGGCGGACGGATCCGGCAGTTCCGACGCGGTTGGTCCTGTTGGAATGGCCGCCAGGGGAATGGCTTCCTCGCGGGACGCTCACTTCGTTCACGGTGTTGCCCGGCGCCGAGGCAGGGGGGTGGTGCACGGTGGTCCACACCCCTTCTCCCGGCGACACCGTCTTGAATCGGTTCTGGGCTGAGGACTGGCGACGGCTGCCCTGGAATGGCGCTGTTGGCGCTTGTTGGTACCTGTCGGAGTTTGGGATGCCGGGCCCCGGGATTCGGGCATGGCTCGATTCCCGGTACTGGGACGTCGCGGGCGGCATTCCGCCCTATCGACGGTTCTTCGCGTCGCGAGAAGATGACCCGGAGCGCGGTGGGGTCCTCAACCGGGTATTCGGTGACCTGCGGGGGCTCTTCTACAGGGAGTCAGTAGCGCTCGCGGCGTGCGCGGATCGTCGCCCGGAACTCTGTGAGGCTGGCTTCCTCCAGACGCCGTATCCTCCGGGCCAGTTTCCGGCGGGTGTGGTGGGGGGGTGGCGTTTCCTCGGGTATGCTGGGCAGGGAAACGGCGCCTGGATGTTCGAGATGCCGCGCTATGTCACGGGGGCGTTGCTCGCCTTGATGGTGGACGACCTCGGCCCAACCCGCTTCGCCGAATTCTGGACGAGCACTGCTCCAGTCGCCGAGGCATTTGCCGCCACCGCCGGAATGTCACTGGGTGAGTGGTATGGACTGGAACTGCGCAGGCAATTGAAGGATGCGGGGTACCCTGATCCTCGGCGCGCCCCCTACTGGCCGTCTGCCCTCGGCATCCTGGCCCTGGCGCTCGGCGCCTCGCTCTGGCACGCGACGCGCCGGCAGGTGAGATAGGCCTACTTCGCCCCCGGGTGGCTCAGCGTCCAGACGTACGCCGCAACGTCCTTGACTTGCGCCTCGCTGATCCCGCTCCCGCCCTTCGGCGGCATCGGGATGCCGCTCTTGGACTGCTTGGTGGGAACGCCCGTAGTGATCTGCTGGACGATTTCCTGATAGCTGCCCTTGGAGTGGATCCAGGTGCCGTCGGTCAGGTTCGGTCCGACGCCGCCCTTGCCGTCGATGCCGTGGCAGACGGTGCACATCCCCGGCCCCTTGAAGATCGAGCCGCCCGCACTAACCATGGCGGGAGTCACCCCCTCCGGGAGGGCGGCGTTCGCCTGTGCCTGGACGCTGCCTGCGGCGCCGCACAGGAGTAGCGCCAACGCTGCGCTGTATCCACGCTGGGCCGACATGATCGCTCCCCTCAGAATGCCGTAGTGAACCCGGCGGTGAGCCGGTTCAGTTCGTTGCGGAAGTCATAGCCATACTCGCCGTACAGCCGAAAGTTTCGATACACCAGGTACCCGCCACCGACGGCGATCGACTCGTACTCGTCCACCCCGACCGGTACCCCCATCTTGACGTTGAGCACCGGCTCGCTCGCCTCGATATAGTTGTACAATCCGTACCCGTACCACCGCTTGCCGGCGGGCCGGAAGAGCACTTCCGCGAACCCGCCGTCGGTCTCCACCGTCGGCTGACCGGGAACAAAATCCGCCTCGGTGTCCGTCCGGCCGACGTACTGCAGGTTGAGCTGGACCGGCCCGGCCCCAAAGGTGGCGTCCGCCCCCCACATCGTGATGGCGTTGTCCTGTCCGGGGAACCCGTACACCTCGCCGTTCTGCCTGCCGGTGTATCCCATCAGGCCCAGCCGCGCATGGTCGCCGAGATCCCGGGTGATGTGGCCGAACAGGTTCTTGTTCGCATCGTTGTCGTAGCGGAACAGTTCATTCGCCGCCGGGATCCCGTCGCCGTTCACCAGCGTCCCGGTGATTGTGAAGCCGGCGAGGTCGGCCGAGGCCATGAGGCCGCGGTCGTAGGTCAGGTTGGCGGGCTGCAGGCCGACCAGGACCTTGTAGATCGCGTAGTCGAGCACCTCGAGCCGCAGCTCCCGCTTGAACATCGGATCCGACACCTGGAACTGCCCGACCGCCAGGTCCACCGGGGCGCCGGCGATGTCGTTCCAGTAGACGAACGCATCCTCGATGCCCGCCACCTCGCCCCGCTCCGCCAGCAGGAAGTAGATGTAGTACGACAGCTTCTTCCCCAGCGTCCCGCCGGAAAGGAGCTTGAGGTTGAACGGCAGCTGGAAGTCGGTGGCCGCCTTGCCGTCGGAATAGAGTTGCGCGTAGGCGTCGAGCCGGAGCGCCAGCGGCACGCTCGCCGGGAGGGTCAGGAGGTCGTCGCCGGTGGCGATCGTGTCCCGCGGCTCCTCATCGATGGCCATCCGGAACCCGTTGCCGGCAAACTGCTCACCGAACGCGGTGAGCGCGGGGAAGGGGTTGTGGCAGAGGTTGCAGCTGACCCGGTATTTCCGCGCGAAGGCGGGGATGGCCGCGGCGTCGGTCGGAAGCGAAATCATGAGCGTCGATGCGACGAGGGCGCCACCTGCCAGTCGTAGGAACGACATCGATCCTCCCCAAGGTGTTCGCGGGGCCGACGATCGCGCCCCGGTTGCCGGGAATCATGGCCGGACCACAATGAAGAAATGCCGAAGGGGCGTTGAAGAATTGTCGAGGAGGCCTGGTGGGGAAGCGGTTCAGTCGAGGCGGTGGAGTTCGACCCGCCTGTTGAGTTCGCGGCCCGCGGAGGTGGCGTTGCTGGCGACTGGGTCCGCCGGCCCGTAGCCACGTGCGGTCAGGAGGTCGCCCGGTATGCCCGCGGAGACCAGAAACGCACGAACCGATTCCGCACGCCGGAGCGACAGCCGCTCGTTCACCTGGCGTGGGCCGGTGGAGTCGGTGTAGCCGGCCACTTCGAGCCGGACCGCGGGCTCCGTGAGCAGCGTGGCCGCGGTGCCCCGCAGCGATGTCTGCGCCTCCGTCGTCAGCGTCGCACTCCCGTTGGCGAACGTGACATCGCGAAGGATCAGCCGCGGAGGACTCGGCGGCATCTGGACGGGCTGCGGGCAACCGAGTGCGTCCACCGGAGCGGCGGCGGGGGTGCTCGGGCAGCGATCCCGGTCGTCTGGCACCCCATCATCATCGGAGTCGGAGGGTTGGCGCGGGGGCGGGCAGCCGAAGGGATCGACTTCCGCTCCGGGTGGGGAACCGGGACACCGGTCCAGCGTGTTCGGCACGCCGTCGCCGTCGAGGTCGGCGTTGCAGCCCGAGATGTCCACCCGCTGCCCGGTCGGGGTACCGGGGCACCGGTCACCGCCGTCGAGCACGCCATCGTTGTCCGAGTCGCGGGGGAGGTTGCACCCGGTCGGGTCGACCGGCAGTCCGGCGGGCGTGTCCGGGCACCGGTCCTCCCGGTTCGGCACCCCGTCGCGATCGCTATCCCTCGGGCCGAGCGGTCCGGCATATATGGAGAGCCCGACCTGCGCGCCGACGTCCCACTCCGGATCGGTGCCACTCCCGGTCCGGGCCACATAGTCCGCCGTCGCCTCCAGGCGGAGACCCAGGCGGGGGCCGAACCCGAAGCGCAGTCCGACGAGGCCGCCCGGCCCCGACTGGTCCACTTCGAGTGCCTGCCCGTAACGAACGCTCGTATATCCAATCCCGAACAGCGCTGTCGAGCGCCCGCGCAAGGGCAGGTGGACCAGGAAGCGGCCGGTCAGCCGGCTCACGCTGACCGAGGCCGAATCGGGCAGGCTGGTGAGCGCATAGCTCCCACCCGCCTCGAGGCTGAGCTTCCGGGTCACGAAGAGCCCGAGCTCGCCCCCGACCCCGAATCCATTCTCGAGCTGGAGCGAGTCGGGATAGAAGGCGTAGCGCCCGACCGGCACGATCTCGACCGTCCCGCCGCGCTGAGCGGCGAGTGGTGCGACGGCGATCGTCCCCAGCAGGAGGATGGTGAGAAGCGGGCGCACCGCGGCCTGGGTCATTCGGGAAAGATACCGACCCACCGGCCGGGCGGTCTACGCGATGGCCCGCTAGATTACCGCCTTCAGTCGCCAATGTCCGGGAGCGCAGACATGATCAACGTGAACACCCGCCAGGGGCGTGCCGCCGTCCTGATCCTCCTTCTCGGGCTCGGCCTGTTGATGTCGCTGGCCCCCTTCGCCTCGGGACTCCTGGCCGCGCCGGTCCTCTACGTGGTGTTCGGGCCGATCTACGCGCGCCTGGCGCGGAAGCTTCGTCCGTCGGTGGCCGCCGGCCTCACGGTCACCGCGGGCATCCTCCTGATCCTCGTGCCAGGGTCATGGCTGCTCGCGCTCATCGTGGGCCAGGCGCAAAACGTGATCGCCAACCTGGTGCAGAATCCCCTCCTCACCAGGTTGCAGACGCTCACGATCGCCGGGTACGCGGTCGGGCCGGAACTCGTCAAGTTCGGCCAGACGGTCGTCGGCGGTATCGGGCGCGGCGCATTCGCCGCGGTCGGAACCGTCACCCTGATCGGCTTCAACCTGGCCATCGCCTTCTTCGTGCTCTACTTCATGCTCGTGACCGAGGGGAGCGCCTGGCTCGCCATCAGGCCCTACATCCCCTTCAGCGCTGCCAGCGCCGAGCGGCTTCGGGAGCGCTTCCGGGCGGTCACCATCTCGACGGTCATCGGCACCGGCCTCACGGCCACCATCCAGGGGCTGATGGTCGGCGGCGCGTTCGTGTTCACGGGGCTGCCGAACGCCGTCTTCTGGGGCGTGGTGACCATGGTCTTCGCCATCCTCCCGGTGGTGGGGAGCGGCCTCATCTGGATTCCCGCGGCCCTGGTGCTGTACCTGCAGGGCTCCACCACCTCCGCGATCGGCATGGCGGCGTTCGGCGCGCTCGTGGTCGGCAACATCGACAACGTGATCCGTCCGATCGTCTTCCGCCGCTGGGCTCAGACCCACCCGCTCATCACCGTGCTCGGTGCGTTCGCAGGGGTGCGGTACCTCGGGCTCCTCGGACTCCTGATCGGCCCGCTCGCGCTGTCCTACTTCTTCGAACTGGTCCGGATGTACAACGACGAGTATGTCGACCTGGGTGGCGAGGACAACCCTGTGCAGTCCCGCTCCGCTTGACCGAACCGGAACGCCCGCCGACCCTCCACCTGGTCCTGGCGTGGGCGGCGGTCTACCTGATCTGGGGCTCGACCTACCTCGGCATCCGCGTCGCGATCGAGTCCATCCCCCCTTTTCTCATGGCCGGCTCGCGTCACCTGCTCGCCGGTCTCGTGCTCTACGCCTGGAGCCGGCTCCGGCAGGCGGCGCCGGCCCCGACCCGGCAAGACTGGATCCGGGCCACCGGCCTCGGCGTACTCATGCTCGTCACCGCGAACGGCGCCACGACCTGGGCCGAGCAGCTGGTGCCGAGCGGGCTCACGGCGCTGATCGTGTGCACCTCCGCGCTCTGGCTGGTGCTCCTCAACTGGCTCTGGCTGGGCGCGGCGCGCCCGGGCGCTCGCACGGTCGCCGGGATCGTGGCAGGCTTCGGTGGTGTGGCGCTGCTGGTGGTGCCGGGGAATTTCGGCGGAAGCCAGCACGTCGACCCGATCGGCGCCCTCGTCCTGACCGGCGCCGCCCTCAGCTGGTCGGTCGGGTCGATCTACGCCATCAAGCTCTCACGCCCCGCGCATCCGACGCGCTTCGTGGCGCAGCAGATGATCGCCGCCGGCGTCGTCCTCCTTACGACCTCGACGCTCACCGGTGAGGCGCGCGCCTTCGCCTGGGAACACCTCTCGGCGGCCTCGGCCGCGGCCTATCTCTATCTTGCCTTCTTCGGGTCGCTCGTATCCTACTCGGCCTACTTCTGGCTGATCCGCCACACCACCCCCGACCGGCTCGCCACCATCTCCTACGTCAACCCGCTGGTGGCCGTCATCCTCGGCTGGGCGCTGGCGGGCGAGTCGCTCAGCGTCCGGACCCTGCTCGCCGCGGCGGTCATTCTCGTCGCCGTCGCGCTCATCAGCACGACGCGCATGCGACAGCGGGCCTGACCGCCGCTTGCGCGGCGGCGGATCCGGTGCACCCTTCGGGTGGCGGCGCTTCCGCCGCCCGGTCCCTCAGGAGAGGACGGCGTCATGCCATCTCCCCGGCTCCAAGTCGAGCTCCCCCCGTGGGTCGACGGCTTCGTCGACTGGCAGCGGCACTATCCACGTCTTGAGGACCGCATGGCGCTCGTCGTCGAACTGGGACACGAGCAGGTGCGGCGGGCCACCGGCGGACCCTTCACGGCGGCGGTCTTCGAGCGCGACAGCGGCGTCCTCGTGGCGGTGGGTGTGAACATGGCGGTCCCCGCCCACAACTGCGTGCTCCACGCGGAGGCCGTGGCGCTGATGATGGCCGGTGCCAGGCTGCACAGTCACTCGCTCGGCGTCGAGGGGATGCCGGCGCATGAGCTGGTGTCATCGTGCGAGCCCTGCGCGATGTGCCTCGGGGCCACCCTGTGGAGCGGCGTCGCGCGCCTGGTTACCGGCGCGACGAAGGCTGATGCGGAGGCCATCGGCTACGACGAAGGGCCCGTCTTTCCCGAGTCGTACGCCTATCTCGAGCAGAGAGGCGTCGCCGTGGTCCGCCAAGTGCTGCGCGACCAGGCGCGGACCCTGTTCACCGAGTACCGGGCCGCGGGGGGAGTGATCTACTGATGCGCCAGTTGCCGCGCCGCCGACTCGGCGGGACTGATCTCGACATCACCCGCCTGGGCCTCGGGACCTGGGCGATCGGCGGTCCGTGGGCCTTCGGCTGGGGCCCGCAGGACGACGCCGCCTCGGTCGAGGCCATACACCGGGCCGTCGCGCTGGGGATCAACTGGCTCGATACCGCGGCCGTGTACGGGCTGGGGCATTCGGAGGCGATCGTCGGCAAGGCCGTCGCGGCACTGCCCGCGGCGGAGCGGCCCTTCATCTTCACCAAGTGCGGGCTGGTGTGGGACGAGAAGGACCGGACTGCCGAGCCGCGGCGCGTCCTGCAACCCGCCTCGATCCGTCGGGAGTGCGAGGCCTCGCTCACGCGCCTCGGCGTGGAGCGCATAGACCTGTACCAGTTCCACTGGCCCGACGAGACCGGGACCGCGGTGGAGGACTCGTGGGACACGATGCTCCGGCTGGTGGAGGAGGGAAAGGTGCGCTGGGGTGGGGTCTGCAACTTCGACGTCGGCCTGCTCGGCCGGTGCGCGGCGCGGGGAGGGCTGCAGTCGCTCCAGCCCCCCTTCTCACTGATCCGCCGGAAGGTGGCCGGGGCGGAACTTCCCTGGTGCGGTGCCCACCGCGTCGGGGTGATCGCATACAGCCCGATGCAGTCGGGCCTCCTGACTGAAGGTTTCTCGGCAGCGCGCCTCGCCGCGCTTCCGCCCGATGACTACCGCCACCGCGGCTCGGAGTTCACGCCGCCCCGCTTCGCCCCCAATCTCGCGCTCCGCGACGGGCTCGCCCCCGTCGCCAGGCGACACGGATGCTCGATCGGGGAGATCGCCATCGCCTGGGTGCTGGCGTGGCCTGCGGTCACGGGCGCCATCGTCGGCGCGAGGTCGGCGGCGCAGGTGGACGGGTGGATCGGCGCGGCCGAAGTGCGATTGTCGCCGGCGGACCTCGATGAAATCGCCGTCCTGATCGAGCGCACCGGCGCGGGGGAGGGGCCGCGCCGGCCCTGAGGGGGCTCTCGCCTACCGTCCGGGAGGGAAGATCGAGACCGCCGAGCCGACGGCGAGGTACGCGGAGCTCGGTTGCCGGTCGTTGAGCACGGCCCATTCGGGGCCGTACAGCGCACCGTAGTCCACCTCGAAGTCGAGGGTCCGGACCCGCCGGAGCGCCCAGTCCGGGTGCTCGACGCGCAGCACGATCGGCTCGCCGCGCCGGCTGCGGCCATACGCCCAGCGCCGCCCGAAGAGGTCGCGGGCCGGTCCCTCGGTCGCCGTGGCCGAGCTCTGGTCGGCGGTCATCCGCAGGAAGTAGTGCCGTTCCTTCCACCGCCACCGGTGTTCCACCAGCAACTCGTCGCCCATGCTGGCCGTCCGGCTCTCGATTGGCGTCGCCCGGAAGGGCTCATTGAAGCGGAGCCGTCCGATGGCGGCCGCGAGGGGGCTGGGCACCAGTTCGCGGATCGCGACGACTCCTCTTCGGTCTCCCTGTCGCACGTAGGTGCGGAAGTTGATTTCCGGAAAGTCCACGAAGCCCGGAATCCGCCGCCCCCGCACCCGGGTATCCACGAAGTCGAACGCGATCAGCGACACCTGCGCCCTGCCGTCCACCAGGTCAGGCTCGACGTCGTCGGGGAGCCACGGCGCGATCAGGGAGGGGTCCACCTCGTGCGTGAGGAGGATGAGGTTGCTCCAGCGCGCCGTGAGGGAGGGGCGCCGTCGCTCTGGCAGGCCGGGGGGAGGGGCTGAGGTCATGGGCGGTCTCAATAGTATACTCCGGTCGTGCCCGGCGAGTCGGCGGCGCAGAAGCCGGGCGGGCGATGGGATTCCAGGTCGACCAGGAGGGATATCGGGTGAGCGGGCCGGGCATGATCTCCGTGGGCAGGCGGATGGGCCGATGGGTGTGGGGTGCGATCCGGCGCAGCCTCCGCCCCTCGGGGCTCCTCCTGGTGTATGACCCCCGGTACGTCGTCCAGGTCGGCTCGATCCCGATGGACCCGCTCCGCGCGGAGATGGTCCTCGCCTTCCTCACCGACGAGGGGCTGATCCGCCGCCGGGAGTTGCTCCGCCCGCAGGCCGCCTCGATGAAGAACCTCCGCCGGGTGCACACCGACAAGTACCTCGAGTCCCTGCAGCACACGGAGGTCGTGGAACAGGTCGTCGGCGCCCAGCTCACCGACGCCGAGGCGCAGGGCCTCGTCGAGTTCCAGCGACTGGCGGCGGGGGGCACGGTGCTCGCCACCGCCGCCGCCCTGCGGACCGGCCTGGTGACCGTCAATCTCGGGGGCGGGTTTCACCACGCCGCCTCCAACCGGGGCATGGGGTTCTGCGCCTTCAACGACCTGGGCATCGCGATCGCACGCCTTCGCGCCCGCGGGTTCGAGGCGCCGATCCTGGTCGTGGACCTCGACATCCACGACGGCAACGGCACCCGCCTCCTCTTCGAGGACGACCCCACCGTCCACACCTTCACCATCCACAACCAGGACTGGTCGCCGCGCGACGCCGTCGCCGCGACCGTCATCGCGCTCGGGACCGCCGTCAACGACGCGACCTACCTCAAGACGCTCCGTGAGGCGCTGCCCCCGGTGGTCCAGCAGGTGCGCCCTGGGCTGGTCCTCTACGTCGCGGGGGTCGACCCTGCGTCGGACGACATGATCGGCGACTGGAACATCACGGCCGACGGGATGCTGGCCCGGGATCAGTTCGTCTTCGGGCAGGTGCGACCCGAAGGTGCGGAGATTCCGCTGGCGATCGTCCTGGGCGGCGGCTACGGCGGGAACGCCTGGCGGTACACCGCACGGTTCCTTGGATGGGTCGCGGCGGGCCGCATCGTGGAGCCACCTAGCAACACCGACATGCTCATCCGGCGGGCCAGGGAACTGAATCAGCTTCTGCGCGACGGTGCGCGGCGGCTTCCCCCCGCGGCGGATTGGGCCCTCACCGCGGAGGACGTGGCCGCCTTTCACCCCGGTGGCGCCACGCCGCCGCGCCGGCTGCTCGGCCGGTACACGCCGCAGGGCGTCGAACTCCTGCTCGAGCGGCTCGGCGTGCTCTCGCAGGTGCGGGCCCTCGGCTTCGCGCAGCCGGCCCTCGAGCTCGACTTCCACCTCGAGGATTCCGACACCGTGCGCCTCTTCGGCGACGGGGCGCGCACCGAACTCCTCATGGAGATCCGGTTCCGCCGCGACTCGACCAGCCTTCCCGGGCTGGAGGTCCTCTTCCTCGAATGGGTCCTGCTCCAGAACCCGCGGCGGGAGTTTTCGTCCGGCAAGCACTCCATCCCGGGGCAGAAGCACCCCGGGCTCGGCTTGCTCCGGGACGTGATGGCGTGGCTGGTGGTGCTCTGCGGCGAGCTCGGCCTCGACGGACTGATGTTTAGGCCCGCGGGGTACTTCGTGGCCACCTTTGGTAGCCGCTTCCTCGATCCCCTCCGCCAGGCGCGGCTCGAGGCGATGCGGAGGGCGCTCTCCAGCCTGCGGCTGGTCGAGGCCACCCGGGCCGTGGAGGAGGGACGGGTCGTCAACGCCGGCACCGGAGCGGTCGTACCGTGGGAGCCCGCGCCGATGGTGATTCCTGTGTCGCCTCGGCTGCGCGACCGGGTGGAAGGCGCGGAGTACGAGGCGGCCCTCGAGGCGGAACTTGCCAGGCTCTCGTACCGGCTTCGGCATCCCGGCGAGATGGATCGTGCTTCGTCTTCGGGCCGTGCAGCCGACCTAGTCCCGTGAAGCGCGGCTCGGCGATCGCACTCCTGATTCTCTGCGTGCTCCTCCTGGTGGCTGCGCTGGCCCCCGGGGTCGCCTGGCGGCTGGCCGTTCCCCGACCGCTCGGCGTGGTCATCCTGGACAAGACTGTGCCCGATACCACCTATCGCGGGCATCGCGCCGTCGTGTGGCTCCTCAATCACCTCAAGTTCGTGCATCCCGGCTCCCACGCCCCGTACGATGTTGCCGGGGATTACGTCGGGTTCGTACCCCTCACCAACCGGGCGTGGTCGGTGCGACCCTTCCCGAAGCCGCTCGGCGGGAACCGGGTGGTCTACATCGCCGACACGTATGGGGTCACCGCGTCCGACCTCGGAGCGCACGCCCCGGCCGACTCAGGACGGATGCTCTACGGCGGGCTCACCGCCTCGGACCTCGACGCGCTGGAAGCAGCCGTGCGCTCCGGCGCAACCCTCATCGGCGAGTTCAACACGGCGGCCGAACCGACTGTCGATTCCGTGCGCGCCCGCGCTGAGGGGATCTTCGGCTTTCGGTGGACCGGATGGACCGGACGCCGCTCCAGTGACCTCCGACGCGACCTTCCCCCCTGGGCCGCGGCCGCCTGGGAGCGCCAGTCGGGGCGGCCGTGGGCCTTCGAGGGGGAGGGGTTCCTGCTCGTCCATCGTGACGGGCGGCTGGTGGTCCTGACCGGGCGAGATGTCCGGGGGTGGGGCCTCGACATCGTCCCGACCCCGGCCGGTGACTCGCTCGGGCTGCGCGAGGCGCCGTCACCGTTGGGATGGTTTGACCTTGTCGAGCCGACTGCTGCAAAGGTCCTTGCCGACTACGCCTGGCACCTCAGTCCCCGCGGCGATTCGCTGTTCGAGGCCGCTGGACTCCCGCCCCGCTCGGCAGCCGTGCTCGCCCACCAGGTGGGCGCGGCTCGCACCTACTATCTGGCCGGCGACTTCTCCAATCTCTCGCGCGTCCCCGCCTGGACACACCTCCGCTGGGGGGCATCGCTCCACCGCGTAGTGCCGGGTTGGTGGCTTCCCCCGCAGGAATCGTTCTTCTGGCGCGGGTACGTCCCGCTGCTCACCGGAATCCTGGACTGGGCGTCGGGCACGACGGGGCCCTGAAGGGCGGGCACCGGGAGGCGGCTTGCGCCCAGGCGGATGGCAAGTGCATATTTACCCATTATGCATACTTCATCCGGCATCGTCGCCCTGGCCTTTTCAGGCGGACTCGACACTTCCTACTGCGTTCCCCGTCTCGCCGAGCAGGGCTGGGCGGTTCACACCGTGTACGTCAACACGGGCGGTGCCACACCGGACGAGCGAGCCGCCATCCGGCGCCAGGCGGAGGCGGTCGGGTCGGTCTCGCACCATGAGGTGGATGCGCGCGCCCTGGTGTTCGATCGGTTCGTCCGCTTCCTGATCCAGGGGAACGTGCTCCGAGGCGGGGTCTACCCGCTGAGCGTGGCCGCGGAGCGGACCCAGCAGGCCATCTCGGTGCTCGAGGTGGCACGTGCCATCGGCGCGACCGCCGTGGCGCACGGATCCACGGGCGCGGGCAACGACCAGGTCCGCTTCGACGTCACCCTGCGTGTACTCGCCGCGGATCTCACCATCCTCACCCCCATCCGGGACGAAGGCCTCTCCCGCAGCCAGGCCATCGCCTACCTCGAGGCCCGGCGCCTTCCGGTGCCGGCCAAGGCTGGGGCCTACTCCATCAACGCCGGCCTCTGGGGCACCACGTGGGGCGGCGGCTGGACTCACGACACCTGGGCAGGCCCGCCAGCGGAACTCCTCGACCCGCCGGCCGATGCACCGCCCGCCCGGGAGATCGTCATCGGCTGGGAGGCCGGGCTGCCGGTGTCGCTCGACGGAAATCGTCTGGCGGGCGTGGACGTGATCCAGACGCTGAACGAGCTCGCCGCCGCCTACGGCTTCGGGCGCGGCATTCACGTCGGGGAGACGGCGCTCGGCATCAAGGGCCGCATCGGTTTCGAGGCCGGCGCAGCGGTACTGCTCGTGGCGGCGCACCGCGAGCTCGAGAAGCTCGTCCTCACCAAGTGGCAGGCCTTCTGGAAGGACCAGCTGTCCACCTTCTACGGCGATCGGTTGCATGAGGGTCAATACTTCGATCCCGCGCTCCGCGACATCGAGGCGTTGCTCGCCCACTCGCAGGAGCGGGTGGTCGGCGAGACGCGTGTCCGGCTGGCGCCGGGCCGGTTCCAGGTGGTGGCCGCGCGGAGCCCGCACTCGATGATGGATCCGCGCGTGGCGACGTACGGCGAGCAAAACCTCCTCTGGACCGGCGACGAGGCGCGCGCGTTCGCACGCGTGGCCGCCATTCCGGCCCTGCTCGCCGCCCGCGCCGCCGGGGAGGGCTGATGGTCACCACGACGCGGGTCCGGCTCGACCGGATCAGCTCCTCGACCCGGAACGCCCACTTGGCCCCGGAGGTGATCGTGGGCCAGGATATCATCGCGGCCGAGGGGTACGTGCTGGCCATCCGGCTGCTGACCGACAAGTCGACGTACAACACCGTGGAGGATCTCGCCGGTCGGCTCGTGTCCCTCCGCAAGGGCGACGTCCTTGCCGGGACGCTGGGCAGCCGTCGTGCGCTCCGGGGTTATGCCGGCGAGGTACCGCCGCATATCGCCGTCGGCGACACCATCGACGTCCTCAACCTCGGCGGGGTGCTCGGCCGCTGCACTTCTGCCAATCCCGACATCGGCCCGCCGTTCGCGGCCGAGGTCCTCGGCGCGGTGCTCGCGTTTCCGGCGCTGGGCGACCGCATCGGCCGTCCGGCGCACATTCGGGATGGCGCCATCCCCTCGAGCGAAGTCCTCGAGATCGAGGCGCCCGTCGTGTACATCGCCGGCACCTGCATGAACGCCGGCAAGACGGTGGCGGCCACGGAACTGGTCCGGGGGCTCTCGCGCAGCGGGCTCCGCGTGGCGGCGGCCAAGCTCACCGGCGTATCGCTAATGCGTGACACCTTGGCCATGCAGGACGCCGGCGCCGTCGCCGCGGTGACCTTCAACGACGCGGGTGCCGCGAGCACGCATGCCGGCATGACCGTCCCGGTCGCCAAGGGGCTCTTCAACCACCTCCAGCGCACGGTGCGCCCCGACGTGATCGTTGCCGAACTGGGCGACGGCATCCTCGGCGAGTACGGCGTCCAGGACATCCTGCGGGATCGCGAGCTTTCGGCTGCGGGCCAGGCCTGGGTCATGGCCGCGCCCGACCCGGTCGGCTGCTGGGGCGCCGACCAGCTCATGCGGAACACCTACGGGCTCCCCATCACCGTCCTCACCGGACCGGCCACCGACAACCAGGTGGGCCGTGACTACATCAGCGCGGCCCTCGGCATCCCGGCGCACAACGCGTTGCGCGACGCCGCCGGCCTGCTCGCCACCGTCACCGCCGCCTTGGAGTCGAGGTGAAGGTCGCCGTCGTCGGGGCGGCCGGGTACGTGGGCGGCGAGTTGCTCCGGCTGGTGCTGCAGCACCCGGACATCACGGAAGTCGTGGCGACCAGCCGGAGCCAGGCCGGTCGCCCCATCGCCGACGTGCATCCGGCCCTCGCCCAGCTGACCGAGGCGCGTTTCGCGGGACTCTCCGCAGGCGAAGCGGCCCGCGGTCAGGACGTCGTCTTTCTCTCGCTCGAGCACGGGGAGTCCTCGAAGGTGGCGGGCGAGGTGTTCGACGCCGGTCCCGGTCTCGTCGTGGACCTGGCCGCCGATTTTCGTGTGCGCGACCTCCGGCTGTACGAGCGGTACTACGGGGTGCACGCCGCGCCGGACCTGGTCACGCGCTTCACCTACGCGCTCGCGGACATTCTCGGCGCTGAGCTGCGCGGCGCCACGGCGCTCGCGGCGCCCGGCTGCTTCGCCACGGCGGCGCAGCTGGCGCTCTTCCCCCTCAAGGGCGCCGGCGTCACCGGCATCCCGGCGCTGTTCGGTGTGACCGGGTCGAGCGGTGCCGGCGTCCATCCGAAACCGACAACCCACCACCCGGCGCGCGCCAACAACCTCTTCGCCTACTCCGTGCTGCAGCACCGGCACGACGCCGAGGTGCTGCACGCGTGGCGCGGCTGGACCGAGACCCCCATGGCCACCGCCCGGCTCATGACCCACTCCGGTCCCTTTGTGCGGGGCATTCACCTGACGCTGCACGCCACCGTCCCGGCCGATGTCGCGGGCGACGTCGGCGCGCGGTACGCGGCGGCCTATGCGGGCCGGCCCTTCGTGCACGTCACGGCCGGCCCTCCCGAGCTGACCCACGCGGTCGGCACCAATACCGCGCTCATTCACGCCGCGGGCGACGCCGCGACCGGCGAGGTGCAGGTGATGGTGGTGCTCGACAACCTGATCAAGGGCGCCGGGGGGCAGGCCGTGCAGGCGATGAACCTCGCGCTCGGCCTCGACGAGTCGGCCGGCCTCCGGCTGGCGGCGCCGTTCCCATGCTGAGGGCGGGCGAGCAGGCCCTCCTGCCGGTCTACGCCCAGATGCCGGTCCGGCCGGTGTCTGGGCGGGGCGCCTGGCTGGTCGACGAAAGCGGGGCGGAGTGGCTCGACGCCTACGGCGGTCACGCCGTGGCCTCCACCGGTCACAGCCATCCGCGCGTGGTGTCGGCGATCGCCGAACAGGCGGGCCGGCTCTTCTTCTACTCCACGGCGGTCCCGCACCCCCTTCGCGAGCAGCTCGCCGCTGCACTCGCCGAACGGTGCCCCGGTCCCCTCGGCAGGGTCTTCTTCTGCAACTCCGGGGCGGAGGCCAACGAAAACGCACTGCACCTGGCCCGGAAGGCCACCGGACGGAAGGCCGTGGCCTCGGTCACCGGTGGATGGCACGGGCGCACTGTCGCGACCCTGGCCTGCTGCGACGGGCGGTCGTACGAAGCGGGCGCGGTCCGCGCCGGCATGGCGCTGTCGGCGCGCGTCGCGTTCGACGACGTCGCCTCGCTCGACTCGGTGCTCGATGACACCATGGCTGCGCTCATCGTGGAGCCGGTACAAGGGATGGCCGGCGCCCGAGACTGCAGCGTGGAGTTCCTGGCGGCCGCCCGCCGCCTATGCACCGAGCGCGGCATCGCGCTCCTCTTCGACGAGGTGCAGTGCGGCGTCGGGCGGAGCGGCGCCTTCACCGCCGCCGAGTTGTACGGCGTGGTGCCCGACGGGCTCACCCTCGCGAAGGGCCTTGGGTCGGGCTACCCGATCGGCGCGGTGGTGGCCGGGCCAATGCTGGCCATGGGGATCGGCGTCGGGGACCTCGGCAGCACCTTCGGCGGCGGACCCGTGGCGTGCGCCGCGGCACTCGCCACCCTGTCGGTGATTGCCGACGAGGATCTCACCGGCAACGCGGCGCGCGTCGGCGCGCACATCGCTGCGGGGGCCCGGGCACTGGGAGCCCGAAAGGTGTGGGGCCGTGGGCTCCTGCTCGGGCTGGACTTCGGCCGACCGGCCAAGGAGCTGCAGCAGGCACTCTTCGCTCACCGCATCCTCACGGGGACGTCCGCGGACCCCAACGTCCTGCGGATCATGCCGCCCCTCACGCTGACCGTCCACGAGGCCGATCTGCTGCTCGCTGGGCTTCGCGAGGTGCTGGCATGACCAAGCGTGATTTCCTCGCCGTGGAGGACTGGTCGTACGAGGAGGTGGAGGCGCTGCTGGCGCTCGCCACGCGGGTCAAGCGAGGCGAGGTCGTCGGCGGCCTGGAGCGGAAGGTGCTGGCGATGGTTTTCCTCGACCCAAGCCTTCGCACGCGGACCAGCTTCGAAGCCGGGATGTTCCTGCACGGCGGGCACGCCGTGGTCCTCGAGCCGGGAAAGGGGAGCTGGGCGCTCGAGACCGAGGACGGCGTCGTGATGGACCGCGACACCGTCGAGCACGTCACCGAGGCCGCGCGTGTGCTCGGCCGCTACGCCGACGCTCTCGCCGTTCGCGCGTTTCCGCGCGGCGGCGACTGGCCGACCGCGCGCGAGGACGCCGTGCTCCGGCAGTTCGCCCGCCACTGCGAGAAGCCGGTCATCAACCTCGAGTCGTCCCGCCGTCATCCATGCCAGGAGCTGGCGGACG
>Ga0209507_1000629_pt1 | contig 35996 bp, 30 predicted proteins | sample AD_UKC028_MetaG_FD_184414 | JGI IMG/M metagenome (GOLD analysis project Ga0209507, IMG submission 184414) | Active sludge microbial communities of municipal wastewater-treating anaerobic digesters from USA - AD_UKC028_MetaG (SPAdes) (version 2) | ecosystem: Engineered > Bioreactor > Anaerobic >...
GCAAGCGGCGGGGCTTTAAAAGACTAAAAACAAAGACCGATCTGGGTAGCAGGCATCGAACCTGCTACCCAGATTACTCATTCCTCCCCGCCGCAAGCGGCGGGGCATCCTGAGCGACTTTCGTGAACCCGACCGTGGCCGCTCACTGAACGCCGCAGTCAGCCCTTCGTCGACCAACCGTTGGCGGATGCGATGCACGCTGGCCATCGCTAGATGGAGGGCTTTTGCGATGTCCTCATCGGTGGTCCCTTCCGCCGCACGCAGCAAGACGTGGGCACGTGCCACCCGGCGCGCTGCCATTTTGCCTTTGTGGATCACGTCGAGCCGGTATCCCTGCTCCTCTTCAGTGAGGTCAACCAGATAGTTGTCGGCCATGGGGATTCCTCCTATTGATCCCACCATAAGGTATCTATCGGTACCTATCAAAACTCCTGCGGCAGCCCACTAGTCTGGCCAGGCTTCGGCTGCATTTTCGCGAAATAACTGTGGGCCTCCATTATTTCGGAGTTCTACGATATTTCAGATTCCCTGTTGGCGCCAGGACCATTGGGTGAGCAGGTGTGTCATTATAACTAACTAAATTAAATCATTTTATCTTTTGATCCCCACTTTGGCTCGGCTGGCATAATGTCTGCTCTTACCGGGAGCATAATTAACTTGGGTTTTATCGGCAAAATTTGCAGAGAGACGATTCTCTCAAGCACATTTAACCTGTGAGGAAAACTGATGAAAATAAAGCGCATGTATATAATAGCCTTGGGGGCATTGAGTCTGTTGGGCGTCACTGCAACTGCCATTGCGGCGGAGGAAAAGCCCTCGGCTATGGTGGAAAAATTGACAGAAAACGCTACAACGCCGCCTGAGGTTGCGGTCAGTGAAACCCTCACCACGACCGCACAAGTGCAGGCGGTGGATCTCAAGAAACGGCAACTGACTCTCAAAAGTCAGGAAGGCGACATTTTCACCGTTGACATACCTCCAGAAGTTCGTCGGCTGGCGGAAATCAAGGCGGGCGACCTGATCGTGACCGAATACCGTCAAGCGCTGGCGGTCGGATTCAATAAAACCAATAGCAGCGGTGGCATCCAGTCAAGGCGGGAATCGGTGAACATCGAACGGGCTGGCAAGGATCAACCGCCGAGCGGCGTGGCGCGTAAGAACGTCACGATATTAGCCAGTGTTATCGCCATCGACCGGGCGAAACGTCAGGTCACCCTCAAGGGTGCTGAACACACGGTCGTTGTCACCGCGTCTGAAGACATCAATCTTGATGACCTCAAGGTGGGCGACGAGGTCATGGCTGAATATCTCCAGGAGTTGGTGATCAACGTAGAGCCAGCGCCCCCGGCCTCGGTAGATGCTTGGAAATCCAGGCAGTGAGTCAACCCCTGATGGATCGTTTGGCGCGCCTCGCACCCGGTGTGCCAGCACTCCTGCATTATCGATTCGCCACTGACTTCCGCTACGATCTGGTCGCGGGCATCTCGGTGGCGGCGGTCGCACTGACGGTCGCCGTCGCGTATGCGCAACTCGCCGGCTTTGATCCGGTCGTGGGTCTCTACTCGAGCATCCTGCCGTTGGTGGCCTACGCCCTCTTCGGGACCTCGCGGCAGTTAATGGTGAATCCCGATGCGGCGACCTGCGCGATGATCGCCGCCGTCGTGGCGCCGCTCGCCGTCGGCGACGCGGAATTGTATGCGTCGCTCGCGATCCTGCTGACGTTCTTCACCGGCCTGTTCTGCATCGCGGCGAGTTTCCTGCGGCTCGGCGCGTTGGCGGATTTCCTGTCCAAGCCGATCCTGGTCGGCTTCCTGAACGGCGTCGCCATCAGCATTCTGCTGGGGCAGATCGGCAAGCTGTTCGGTTTTGCCATCGAATCCGGCCGCATCGTGCCCCGACTGCTCGAATTCATCGCCAAGCTGCCGCAAACCCATGGCCCGACCCTGGCGGTGGGCGTGGGCAGCTTTGCCGCGCTGTTTCTCGCGCGCCGGTTCCTGCCCCGCTGGCCGGCGGCGCTGATCACGTTGGTGGTCGCCGGCATTGCGGTCGCTGTGCTGAAACTGGATGAACAGGGAGTCGCCATCCTGGGGCCGGTGCCCGCGGGGTTGCCGCCGCTCCGCTGGCCCAGCGTTCCCCTCGACTATTTGCCCGCCCTGGTGGCCAGCGCGGCGGGCCTGGCCCTGGTGCTGTTTACCAGCGGCGTGTTGACCGCCCGCAGCTTTGCAGCCAAGAATCACTACGAAATCGATGTGGATCGCGAGTTCGCCGCATTCGGCGCCGCTAATATCGCCTCCGCCCTGTCCCAGGGTTTTGTCGTCACTGGCGCCGCTTCACGCACCGCCATGGCGGATTCCGCCGGGGGACGCACCCAAGTCACGGGCCTGGTCACCGCTGCGACCATCGCGACGGTGTTGCTGTTCCTGACCGAACCCTTGCAGTACGTCCCCATCGCTGCGCTGGGTGTGGTGCTGGTGTTTTCCGCGTTCTCGCTGTTCGATATCCGCACACTGCGGGACATTTGGAAGATCGACCGACGTGAGGTGGGGTTGGCGGTGTTGACCATGCTGGGCGTGGTGGCGGTCGGCGCAATCAATGCCATTCTGATCGCAGTGGGGCTGGCGCTGGTGCGCTTCGTCAAGCTGACCGCGCGCCCCCACGACGAGGTGCTGGGTAAGGTCGACGGCTTGCCCGGATTCCATTCGATTGAGCGACACCCCGGGGCCAAAACCTTCCCCGGTCTGGCGCTTTACCGTTTTGATGGTCCCATCACCTTTTTCAATGCAGCTTACTTCAAACAGCGGGCATTGACCGTGGCCGATGCCGCCGGCCCGGAACTCCAGTGGTTCGTCATCGATGCGATTCCGATCAGCCATATTGACGTGACGGGTCTGTATGCCGTGCGCGATCTGCGGGAGACGCTGGAAGCGCGTGGAGTCACCCTGATTCTGGCCGGACGCAAGACTGAGTTTATCAACTGGCTGCAGGAAATAGGTCTGTACCAACCTGAACACGAGGAGCGCCTCTTTCCAACCCTGCGTCAGGCGCTAAAAGCCTACCGCCGCGAAACTCGCCCAGTTGATGCGCCGCCTGACGAGGAATAGCCGAACATATTGTCGTTTGCTGGAAAAGCGCCACCAAAAACCCCTGAGGAGTTTGCCCCATGACCGACCGACCCCCATCCCTGACTACGCTCTCCACCCAACCCGTGATGCCCGCTGTCGCCCAACCGGCCATTGATTACTGGATTGACGGCTGGCAGCGCACCATTCTGTTCTGGGACGTGCTGCGCCAGCGCAGCGACCAATACTATGCACAGAAAGCTAAGGCGGTGCCGCACGTCCTCAGTTTTACTGTCGATTTAGTACTGGACGGACGCACCTTCGACCGACCGGTCAATTACGGGCTGGTGCGGGTCCAACCGCCGGAAGGGGTGGTCATCGACCCGAAGAAACGCCCATTCGTGGTGGTCGACCCACGCGCCGGCCACGGCCCAGGCATCGGCGGCTTCAAGGCCGACAGTGAACTGGGCGTGGCGATGCGCGCCGGCCATCCCTGCTACTTCGTCGGTTTCACCCCCGACCCGATGCCGGGGCAGACCATTGAAGACATCATGCGCGCCGAGGCGGTGTTCTTGGAAAAGGTCATCGAACTGCATCCCCAGGCCGAGGGCAAGCCCTGCGTGATCGGCAACTGCCAAGCCGGCTGGGCGGTGATGATGCTGGCCGCGACCCGCCCCGAACTGTTCGGCCCGATCATCGTGCCCGGCTCGCCGCTGTCCTACTGGGCCGGGGTTGAGGGGGAAAACCCGATGCGCTACACCGGTGGCCTGTATGGCGGCAGTTGGCTGACCGCGCTGATGAGCGATCTTGGCGGGGGCAAGTTCGATGGTGGTCATCTGGTCGGCAACTTCGAGAATCTCAATCCCGCCAACACGCTGTGGGGCAAGAACTACGATCTGTGGTCCAACGTTGATACCGAGGGGCCGCGCTTCCTGGAATTCGAAAAATGGTGGGGTGGCCACGTCAATCTTAACGCCGAGGAAATGCAGTGGATCGTCGATCAACTGTTCGTCGGCAACCGGTTGGCCACCGCCGAAATCGTCACCCGCGATGGTGTTCGCATCGACCTGCGCAACATCCGCTCGCCGATCCTCTGTTTCTGCTCCAAGGGCGACAACATCACCCCGCCGCAACAGGCGCTGGGTTGGATCGTCGATCTGTACCAGAAGGACGACGATATCCGCGCTGGCGGCCAGACGATTGTCTATGCTATCCACGAGAGTATCGGCCATCTGGGCATCTTCGTCTCGGGTGGCGTGGCCCGCAAGGAGCATCAGGAATTCTCGTCCAACATCGACCTGATCGACGTGCTGCCGCCGGGTCTGTACGAAGCGGTGATGACCCCCAAGACCGCCGACGTCGCCAACCCGGAGCTGGTCAGTGGCGACTGGATCGTGCGCTTCGAACCGCGCACCCTGGACGACGTCCGCGCCATCGTGCAGCCCAGCCCCGAAAACGAGCGCCGCTTCGCTGCCGCGCAGCGGGTCTCGGAGATCAACCTCGGCCTGTACCGCACCCTGTTTCAGCCCTTTGTCCAAGCCTTCGCCAGTACCCAGACCGCCGAATGGCTGCACACGCTCAATCCCGCCGAACTGCCCTACGAACTGTTTTCCGACCGCAACCCGCTGATGCGGCAAATCGCCCAACTGGCCGAGCAGGTCCGCCAACAGCGCCGGCCCGCCGCACCCGATAATCCCCTGTTTCAGGTGCAGGCCATGATCTCGGACGGGATCATCGCCGCTCTCGATGGCTATCGCGATCTGCGGGATCGCAGCCTGGAGCAGATCTTCCTTGGCATTTACAGCTCGCCGCTGTTGCAGGCGCTGGTCGGGATGCGGGCTTCGGACGAGCCGCCGCGCCGACATCCCGGCGTCGAACCGGAGCGACTGGCGTTTATCCAGCAGCGCATCGCCGAACTCAAGGCGCGCCTCGCTGAGGGTGGCTTGCGCGAGGCGGCGATTCGCGGCCTGGTCTACATCGGCCTGGCCGGCCCCGGCGTCGATGAGCGCGCCTTCGAGGTGCTGCGCCAGATGCGCGACCAACACAGCGGCCTGACCCTGGCGGAGTTCAAGCAAATCCTGCGCGAGCAGTTCTTCGCCCTGCTGCTCGACCGGGACGGGGCACTGGCCGCGATTCCCCAGATGCTGCCCGCCGACTCGGCCACCCGGGCAGAGGCGCTCGACAGAATCCGTCAGGTCGTGTCCGCCGTCGGTAAACCCAGCGGCGAACGCGCCACCCGCCTGACACAGATTGAGAAGCTGTTCCAGGGTTGTTGAGCAAGCTGAACAGGGATCAAGTCAGGCCGACTGAGCGGTATTCCGAATGAATCTGACCTGTGTAGAGGAACGGCGCTTGCTGGAGGGATGGTAATAGCGCTACGGTGATGGAGTACGCCTTGTCCAGATGGCGGCAATGGAACCGCCATAATCCAAAGAGGACTGTTGATGGTTCCTCTTAATCCAAACCATGATGGTTGTCCCCAATCGAGGAGAATTGAAGATGAAACTTTTACGCTTTTGCAGTGTAGCCCTAGTGTTGTTGTTGAGCGCCGTGATGGCTCACGCGCAGGGATTTCAGGAAAAGAGCTTTCCGGCGGGTATCGGCAAACCGGAACTGAAATACCACTTGCTCGTACCTGATGGTATCACCATCACTAACAAGAAAGGCGAGGTACTCAAGGCTGGCCAGATCGCGGTGGTGCCTGGTTCCAACGTCACGATCCTGGAATCGGCTTACGTAAAGAAGCAAATGGAAAACCCCGAGTTCAAAACCAGTTTTGTCAACGCGCAAAACTATGTCGGTATGCCTGAGGAAAAGGTAAGGGATTACGCGATTGTCTCGGTAAAAGTCCCCGAAGGCGTAACCGTTCAAGGTCCTGGCAAGACCATCAAAGGCCCGTCGTCGGTGACGCTGATGGTCACGAAAGCGAAAATGGAAGCCACGCCCGATACCACGCCTGCTGAATCGTGGAACACCATGGGTGGCTGGAGTGGTTGGAACAAGTAATTGGTCAGCCGCGAGTTTTGACCATGAAATAGCCCGGTCGGGTTAGCCATGCAGTGGTATAACCCGGCCGGGATTCCGCTGGATTAACTAAGGTGAAATTCGATGAACAATGTTCGCAAAATGACCGGCCCGGTTCTGTTAGCCGCCACGCTTTTGATCAGCAGTCTGGCTCTGGCGGCGGATGCCAAGAAACCGTCCGGGACGGTCGAGATCGATGAGACGCAATTTGCATTCATCTTGGGCGGCAGCGCCGGCGGCGGCACCCTGACCTTCCACGGCAAGAAATATCCCTTCAAGATCGGTGGCCTGACGGCAGGCGTCAACGTGGGGATTTCGAAAATGAGCGCTGCAGGTGAAGTCTATGATTTGAAAGAAATCTCAAAATTCCCTGGCACTTACACTAAACTGGAAGCCAGCATCACGCTGGGTGGCGGCGTGGGTGGCTTGCAGCTTAAAAACGAGAACGGCGTGATCATGCGCCTGGAGTCGCGGACGCAGGGCTTGCAATTGAATGCGGGATCGGCCAGCGGCATCAAGGTCACGATGCAATAGTCGGCTCTCGGCAGGGGTCTCTGGTCGCCAACGCGACGGATGACCCCGTTTCAACGCGACAAGCCGACTCACGCTCCTTGTCAAAAACGTCATAATTAAGGAGAACCACCATGGCTTTTCGCTTTTTACAATCGCTTTTTACCGGCGCCAGCCAACCTGGAAAATTCGACAAGGAATTGATGTTGATGGCTATCGAGCGAGTGGTGGACGGCACCGATCCGCGCTTGCGGGCGGTGAGCCACTATCGCCGCAAGCTATGGGACTCCGTCGAACAGGCCATCGATTTCGTGGTGACCTTCGTGAATACCTTGTCGCCCGCCATTACCGCCGACCGACAGGGCTACATGACCGATCCCCGGTTACGCGCCCTGTTCGCTTCACCCGATCATCTGCGGGAAATCCTCAGTTTCAGCGACGGGACGCGGAACTATCTGAAACGAACGGCTGATCCATTGCCAGTGGAATTGTACGCTGGACTCGCTGCGGTTCGAGTCGAAAAAAATACGTTGGGCATCGAAATGGACGGGGAGATTCTCCGGCGGGACGTACCTCAGACCACCGTCAGCTTTTGCGACCACCGCCTGGTCTGCCTGACCGACAATGAACAGGACACCCGCCGGGAACTGATGAGGCGGGGCTTTGACTTCCTGATCGAAATGGCGCTGCAGCGTCTGACCACCAGCCGTATCCAAAAGACGCAACTGGAACAGCAACAGCGACAACTGCTCCAGCAAAAATCCAGCCTTCTGGAAAAAGCGCAAGTGGGGTTTGAATCGCTGACTGCCTCGAACCAAGAGCCGGTCGATTTGGACGCCATCGAACAGCAACTGCAGGACCTGGAAACCGAACTGGGCCAGCTTCGCGCCGATTCGGCCACGCTTGAGCAGCACCTCGCCAAAGTCGCGGAGACTCTGAGCGAACCGGCTCACTATCTCCAGCTCGAATCGATTGCGCTCACTCTGGATCACAACAACACTAAAGTGACTGCCGATTCCCCCCGGATGGCCAACTCGATGACCTTCGAGGAAATCGTCATGGGGAAAAACCGCCGAATTACCGCCCTGTTCGTCCGGTTCCCCAGCAGCGAACTGCTGCCGCAACCGGACTTCTTCAAGGAAGCCCAGCGCCTGCTACACTCCGTGCGGTGAGCCAGACCCGCCGCCGGATGTCCTTCCCAACCGTTTTTCCAAAAGGAAAATTGAATGTATCGAACTCGCCTGTTATTGACCGCTCTCGGTTTGAGCAGTGGTCTCTTCATCGCCAGTTGCGCCAGTCAGCCGACGACGGCGGAAGATTACCAGCCCTCCGGTTTTCTGAAAGATTATTCCCAGCTTAAGCCCGCGCCTGATGGCAGCGGCGCGCTGGTCTACCGCAAGCCCGGTTTGAATCTGAAGGAGTACAACAAAGTCATGCTGGACCCGATCAAGGTCTGGTATAGAAACGACGCCGAATACAAGGGCATCGATCCCAACGAACTTAAGACGCTGACTGATTACTTCCAACAGGCGCTGGTCAAGGCGCTGGAGCCGGCCTACCCGCTGGTCAACAAGCCGGGACCCGGAGTCTTGCGGGTTCGGATCGCGGTGACTGAACTGAAGCCGACCAACACCGACATGAGCATAGTGACCCTGGTCGTGCCCTACGCTGCGGTCGCGGATGTTGCCTCGGGCGGCGGCACCGGGGGCGCTCCCTATCTGGGCGATGCCGCCATCGAGGTCGAGTTCCGCGACAGTCGCAGCAATGAACTGCTGGCGGCCTATGTGGACAAGCGCGTGGGCAAGAAATACGACGTGGATTTGAGCCAGGGCGTCGGCGAGGCCGTGAGCAAGGGGGTAGATTCATATTCCAAGGCTTATTCCAGTTGGGGGTACGCCCAACAGGCTTTCAACTACTGGGCGCAGAAGCTGCGCCGTCGCCTGGATGAAGCGCATGGCGTGGTACCGCCCGCATCGTAATACCCGAATGACATCTTGTTAAACGTCAAGACCACAGTTCTACTCAACCACCTTGAGGCATCGTTTGTGTATACGCCACACCGTTTGCAACAGCCGCTGAGCGCTCTATCCCGCGCCCTGGCGGCGCTAATCGTTTCGGGGTTCATCACGACCGCCGCGCTGGCGCAGCAACCCGCCGGTCAGGCCCGCCCCCCTACCCCCGTCACCGTGGTCGACATCAAACCGGAGAATACTCCGGCGACCTTCGAGTTCACCGGCAAGACCGCCAGTTCCCGACAAGTGCAAATCAACGCTCGGGTCGAAGGTTATCTCGACAAGATCGCCTATGTCGAAGGCAGCTTGGTGAAAACCGGGCAACTGCTGTTCCAGCTCGATCCCAAGCCCTTCCAGGCCGCGCTGGACAGCGCCAAGGCTACTCTCGCCCAGCAGGAAGCGTCGTTGACCCGGGCCCGCCAAACCTTGGCGCGGGTCAAGCCGCTGGCCAAGCAAAATGCGGTCAGCCAGCAGGATCTGGATAACTCCATCGCCGGCGAACTGACCGCGTTGGCCCAAGTGCAGGCGGCCAAGGCGCAGGTCGATACGGCGCAACTGAATCTGGGCTACACCACCATCAAATCGCCGCTCACTGGCCTGTCCAGCAGCGCCAATTTCCGCGAAGGCGCTCTGATCACGCCCGCCGGTAATAACAACCAGCTCACCACCATCGTGCAAATCGACCCGATGTGGGTCAACTTCGGGGTCGGCGAAAACGAAGTCCTGAAAATCCGCGATCAACAGGAAAAAGGACAGTTGAAGGGACCGGGACTGAGCAAGGTGCAAGTGGAACTGATTCTGGCTGACGGATCGAGCTATCCGCAGAAGGGCCAGATCACGTTCGTGGATCCGATGGTGAACGCGCAAACTGGCACCTACAACATCCGCGCTGTCGTGCCTAACCCAAATAATCAGTTGAGTCCCGGTCAGTTCGTGCGGGTGCAACTCAAGGGCGCGGTTCGCCCCAACGCGATCATGGTGCCGCAAGTCGCGGTGATGCAGGGGCCGAGCGGCAAATTTGTGTTTGTGGTCGGCCCGGACAACACCGCCGTGCCCAAGCCGATTCAGGTCGGCGACTGGTACGGCGACCAGTGGATCGTCAATTCCGGTCTGGAAACCGGCGACCGGGTGGTGGTGGACGGCGCGGTGCGGCTGCAACCCGGCGCACCGGTGCAGATTCGTCCGGCTGCGGCGCCTGCGCCCGAGCCGGCGAAAGTCCCCAGCGCCACGCTGCTCAAACCCTGAGAGGGCGCCCGATGATCTCCCATTTCTTTATTGACCGCCCGGTCTTTGCGGCGGTCATTTCCATCATCCTGACCCTGGCCGGGCTGTCGGCGATGGGCGTGCTGCCGATCGCCCAGTACCCCAACATCACGCCGGTGCAGGTGCAGGTGAGCGCCACTTATCCCGGCGCCAGCGCCGATGTGGTGTCGCAAAGCGTGGCCGCGCCCATCGAGCAGCAGGTCAACAGCGTGAACAACCTGATGTACATGTACTCGTCGAGTTCTTCGACCGGCAACATGAATCTGAACGTGTTCTTCAACATTGGCACCGATCCCGACATCGCCCAGGTCAACGTGCAGAATCAGGTGAGTCTGGCCTTGCCGCAGTTGCCGTCGGAGGTGTCCAAACAGGGGGTGCAGGTCCAGACCAAATCGTCCACCTTCCTGATGGTGATCGCGATCTATTCGCCGGACGGGAGCCAAGACGAAACCTTTGTTGGCAACTACGCCTACCTGTACGTGCTCAACGCCCTGCAACGGATTCCCGGCGCCAATCAGGCCGGGATTTTCGGGGTGCCCAACTATGCGATGCGGATTTGGTTGAAACCGGACCGGATGAGCGAGCTGGGCTTGACCACTGATGAAGTGATCAACGCCATCCAGACCCAGAACCAGCAGTTCGCCATCGGCCAAATCGGCCAGTCACCGACCAACGGGCCGGTGGAACTGACCTTTCCGGTCTCCACCCAGGGTCGACTGACCACGCCTGAGGAGTTCGAGAACATCATCCTGCGCGCCAGTTCCACCGGTGCCGGCGTGTTGCGGCTCAAGGATGTCGGCTACGTGACCCTGGGGATGCAAAGCTATAACCTGCGCAGCCGCTTCAATGGCAAGATCGGCACCGCCATCGCGGTATACCAGCAGGCAGGGGCCAATGCCTTGGATGTGTCCAAGCAGGTGCGAGAGACGCTGGAAGAACTGAAGAAAAGCTTCCCGGCCGGACTCGACTACTCCATCGCCCTGGATACCACCAAGTTCGTGAAAGCCTCGATTGACGAGGTTGTGAAGACCCTGATGGAAGCCATCGTGCTGGTCATCCTGGTAGTGTTCATCTTTCTCCAAAGCTGGCGGGCCACCGTCATTCCCATCGTGGCGGTGATCGTCTCGGTGATCGCCACCTTCAGCGGGATGTACCTGCTGGGCTTCTCAATCAACATGCTGACCCTGTTCGGCATGGTGCTGTGCATCGGCATCGTGGTGGACGACGCCATCGTGGTGGTAGAGAACGTCGAGCGCAACATGGCGGAATTTCATCTCTCGCCCAAGGAAGCGGCGCATCGGGCGATGGAGGAAGTGACCGGTCCGGTCATCGCGGTGGTGCTGGTGCTGGGCGCAGTATTCGTGCCGGTCGCGTTCCTGGGTGGCATGACCGGGCAGTTGTACAAGCAGTTCGCCATCACCATTGCGATCTCAGTGGCAATTTCCGGCCTGGTGGCGTTGACCCTGAGTCCGGCGTTAGCAGCGCTGTTGCTTAAGCCGGGCGAACACGGCGACCAGCGCACCGATTTTCTCTACCGATTCTTCTTCGGCCCCTTCAATCGCGGCTTCGACTGGATGACCCGTGGCTACGCCGAAAGCGTGCGTTTTATCACCAAGCGGGTGCTGCTGGGGTTGACGCTGTTCGCGGTGATGCTGGTGGCGATTTACGGCTTGTTCAACAAAGTGCCGAGCAGCTTCGTGCCGGATGAAGACCAGGGCTATGTCTTCGGCGTGGGCATCCTGCCTGACGGCGCCAGTCTGGATCGGACTGAAGCAGCGGGTGCTCAGATGAGCGATATCTTCCGTGCTAATTCCGCAGTCGGCAGCGTGGTCGCGGTCAACGGCTACAGCCTGCTGGATTCGCAGATGAAGACCACCGAAACCACCTTGTTCGTGTCGTTCAAGGACTACGAGGAGCGGAAAGATCCCAAAGAGAGCGCCCCCAATGTCATCCGCGAAATCATGGGCAAATTCGCCGGCATTGGCGAAGCCATCGCCCTGGTGTTCAACCCGCCGTCGATTCCCGGTCTCGGCACCACTGGCGGATTCGAGTTCTGGATTCAGAGTCGCGGCGGCAGCGACATCAAGCAACTGGCGAAGGTGACCAAGGATTTCGTCGCCAAGGCCAATCAGCGCCCGGAGCTGCGCGGGTTGACGACCACCATCAATGCTGCCTCACAGCAGTTGTACGTGACCCTGGACCGCGAGCAGGCCAACACCCTGGGTGTGCCGGTCAATAACGTGTTCGGCACCCTGCAAGCCCTGTTCGGCTCGCTGTACGTCAGCCAGTTCAACCTGTATAGCCAGGTGTGGCAAGTGATCGTGCAGGCGGCCCCGGAATTCCGTTCCCGCCCGGAGGACATCAAGCAGATTTATGTGCGGTCCACCAATGGCGGCATGGTGCCGCTGGCGGCAGTGACCAAGCTCAACTATACCAGCGCCCCGAATCTGATCACCCGCTTTAACACCTTCCCGGCCGCCAAGGTGACCGGCGGTGCCGCGCCGGGCTACAGCTCCGGTCAGGCCCTCGCCACCATGCAGGCGGTGGCCCGCGAGGTGTTGCCAGAGGGCTACTCCTTCGCCTGGAGCGGCCAAGCCTATCAGGAAATCAAAGTTGGCGGTGATTCGGCGATGGTGTTTATCTACGGCCTGATCATGGTGTTCCTGATTCTGGCCGCCCAGTATGAAAAATGGTCGCTGCCGTTCAGCGTGTTGATGGCGGTGCCGTTCGGCATCTTCGGAGCCTTGCTGGCGGTCTGGCTGCGCGGGATGGAAAACGATGTGTACTTCCAGATCGGCCTGCTGACCCTGGTCGGACTGGCGGCCAAGAACGCCATCCTGATCGTGGAATTCGCGGTGATGAAGCACGAGGAAGGAATGCCGGTGCTGGAAGCGGCAGTAGAAGCAGCGCGCTTGCGGTTCCGTCCGATCCTGATGACTTCGCTGGCCTTCATTCTCGGTGCGATTCCGCTGGTCATCGCGACCGGGGCTGGGGCCAACAGCCGGCATTCCATCGGCACTGGCATCGTCGGCGGCATGACCGCCGCCACCGTGCTGGCGATCTTCTTCGTGCCGATGTTCTTCCGGCTGTTCGAGGGCATCAGCGAGAAGACCAGCGGCAAGAAAGAGAAAGCCCCCCACCCCAACCCTCCCTCACAGGAGGAACCGGCGGCATTGGAAGCCGCACCGACCGCGACCACCACTCCCGCTGCAGAAGGACGCCACGATGCGTAAGACGTTACTCGCTACCGCGCTTGGCGTAGCGTTGACCGGTTGCGCGGTCGGCCCGGTTTACCAACGCCCGGAAGTGCCGGTTCCGGCCCAATGGGAAGTCAATATCCAGCAGGCTAACGATTTCGCCAATACCACCTGGTGGAATCAGTTTCGCGACCCGGTGTTGAATCAGCTTATCCAGACCGCGTTGCAAGAGAACAAGGACGTACAGATCGCGACCGCACGGGTGGAAGAGTATATGGGTCGCTATGGCGTGACCCGCTCCGCGCAGTTCCCGCAGGTGGGAGCGAATGCGGTCGGAGCGCGCACCCGTAACACTGAGAATGGCGATGTCACGTTGGGCGAGAATCCCGCCAACAGCTACCAGGTTGATCTGGATGTATCGTTCGAACTGGACCTGTGGGGCAAGCTGCGCAGCGCCACCGAGGCGGCCCGCGCCCAACTGCTGGCGACTGAGGAAGCCAAGCGCACGGTGATTCTGACTCTGATCAGTCAGGTCGCGAACAGCTACGTGCTGTTGCTAGATTTCGATAAGCAACTGGCCGTGACCAAGGCGACCCTGCAAACCCGCAGTGAGTCGGTGCGGATCAACGGACTGCGCTTCAAGGCTGGCCTGATCGGGGAGCTGGATTACCAGCAGGCAGTATCGGAGTACCAGAGCGCGGCGGTGCAGGTGCCGCGACTGGAGCGGCTGATCGCCCAACAGGAAAACGCCATCAGTCTGCTGCTGGGGCGTAATCCCGGTCCGATCCAGAGAGGCGTGACGCTGGATCAACTGGGGATGCCGCAAGCGCCGGCAGGTCTGCCTTCCGATGTGTTGGAACGCCGTCCCGATATCCGTCAGGCTGAGCAGCAGTTGATCGCCGCCAACGCCCAGATTGGCGTCGCCAAGGCGGCGTTCTATCCCAACATCTCACTCACCGGGCTGCTGGGCTTCGCCAGCGGTGATCTCTCGGATTTGTTTGAAGGGCCATCGCGAACCTGGCAGTTCGCCGGTCAACTGACGCAGCCGATTTTCACCGGCGGCGCGCTGACCGGTCAGTTGCAGGTCGCAGAAGCGGTGCAGCAGGAAACGCTGCTGAATTATCAGCAGGTCATTCAAAAAGCCTTCGCCGAAGTCAACGACAGTCTGATCGCGGTCAGCAAGCTCCAGGAGCAGTTGCAAGATAATGCATTGCAGGTCAAGGCGCTGCAACGCACTCTGGATCTGGCGACGCTGCGCTACCAGAACGGCTACTCTGACTACCTGACGGTGGTGGATGCTGAGCGCAATCTGTACACCGCGCAGCTTCAGTATGTGCAGGATCAGGGCGCGCTGTACACGGCGGTGATCAGTCTGTACGCCGCGCTAGGCGGCGGCTGGGTGAACGAGGCGGAACAAATGACCGCCAGCGCCCCTGCTGCCAAGGTGGATTGATCGCTAATCACTCCCCTCTCTCGTTGAGAGAGGGGTTATGCCACATGGCATAAACTGCATCGGGCAATTTCCCTACAAACTCCTCGGAGTACTGCTGTGTCTCTAATTCTGACGGAAACCAAGGACGCGATAGGCACTATCGTGATGAACCATCTCCAGAAGCGCAACGCCCTCAGCGAGGCGCTGATTCAAGAAATCACCGTTGCTCTGGAGTGCTTTCGGGAAAAAAATATCCGTGCTGCCGTGTTACGCGCCCCGGCAGGCGTCAAGGTTTGGTCTGCCGGTCACGATGTCAGCGAACTGCCGGACCGGGGTCGCGATCCGCTCGGTTGGAGTGATTCATTGCGCGTCCTGGTGCGGGCGATTCAGGAATTTCCCGCGCCGGTCATCGCCCTGATTGAAGGCGGAGTCTGGGGCGGCGCCTGCGAAGTAGCGATGGCTTGCGACATGCTGGTTGCTACGCCTGAAGCAACCTTTGCCATTACCCCGGCCAAGCTCGGCGTTCCCTACAATCTCGGCGGTTTGCTGACACTGATGAACATGATTCCCCTGCCTGTCGCCAAGGAAATGCTGTTCACTGCGCAACCGATCCCAGCGGCGCAGGCATTGAACCTGGGCGTCATCAACTACATCAAGCCGATGGATGACATCGAAAATTTCGTCTATGGCCTCGCTGCGCATGTCGTCGCCAACTCGCCATTGAGCATTGCAGTGATGAAGGAACAGTTGCGACTGCTGGCCAGTGCCCACGCGATTACGCCCGAACTGTTTGAACGGATGCAGGGACTGCGCCGCGTGGTGTACGACAGCCATGACTACCAGGAGGGACTAAACGCTTTCCGTGAAAAACGCAAGCCACAGTTTAAGGGTTAGCAGGAGACTCAGAAATTGCCGTCTTGCCCATTGACCTTCTTAGGGACAACCAAGCCGGTTGCCCCTCCCGTCTAAACTTAATTTAACGATTGATCCAGCCGGTGCTGCCACCGCGCCGGTTGACCCAACCGCCGCCGCCGGAACGATTCACCCAGCCACCGCCGCGATTCACCCAGCCACCGCCGGAACGATTGACCCAACCGCCGCCGCCGGAACGATTCACCCAACTACCGCCACGATTCACCCAGCCGCCGCCACTGCGATTGACCCAAGCAGCGGTGCCGCCCCCACGGCGATTGACCCAGCTGCTGGCTTGCGCCGACGGACTCATCACTCCGCCCAGCAGTACGCCGCCGATGACGGCTTGCGACCACTTGCCCAAGCCGCGCAGGAACGTGCGCCGTTGCTCCGCAACGGGTTCCTCAACCCACTCGGGATCTTTTACATCGTGTTGATCAGTCATAGTTGATCCCCGGTCATTGGGCTTTCGGAGCCGTTTCTGCGGCTGGCGGGGCATCTTTTGGAGACGGAACTTCATCCGGCGGAGGCATATCGCCACCGGTCAGGTTGGAAAAGTGCAAGGTTTGGAATTTCCAGCCCGCTTTCTCTTTCTTCAGCACGCCCGACACGTTGAGGAGGTATTCGCGCGTCTGTCCGTCCGGCGTGGCGTCCTGCATATTGCAGGAAGCGATCAGCCAAGCCACATCGCCATCATTTCCACTAGAGGCTTCCGGGCATTCATGCTTGAGGGTCCCAGCCTTGAAATCCTGGAAAAATTGCTTGTAGAACTCTTCAATTGCTGCCTTGCCTTTCCAGAATTCGCCAGGCCCCGTACCCATTAACACCACACCGGGGGCGTCGGCGTAAAACGTCATGAGGGCCTTGATATCCTGTGTGTTGATCGCTTCGTCGTGCTGGTTCAACACCGCCTTGAGTTCTTCTTTGAACTTGTCCGCATCCGTTGGTTGGGCAGCTAGCGCCGGCATCGACAAGACACAGCCCAGAGTTGCGGCCAGCCAAACGCTTTCTTGTTTCTTCATGAGGATTCTCGCTTGTGATGTTGGATCGATAAATCCAAGTTCCAGTGAGGAGGGATAAAATCCCAACCAACTGACGGGTTATTTTAGCTGAATAAAATCGGGAGTTCATGCAAAGACTTTGCGCGGCGGCTGAAAGGTGCATTGCTATGCCACATGGCATATTCCATCCGCCGCGCCGCCGTACCGATCACGCCGCCACGCACTGCGTCGCGGTGGCCTCACGCGCCAGATCTCGCGCTGCGCGCTGCATCCGGCTGAACATCACCTTATACAACTCGCAGTAGGGATCTTTCTCAAACAGCGAGCCATGGACGGTGTAGGTGCGCACCGGGCAACCGCCGTGGCATAGCGAGAGATAATCGCAGCTCAGGCAATCCCGCTGAATGAGCTGGATTGGTCGTTCATTGAACTGCTTGCGGGCCGGACTGTTACGCAGCAGTTCGCCGAAACTGTCGCACTCGAAAATATTGCCGTAGTGATAGTCGGGATAACTGGTCACCCAGCAATCGCATTGCGCGACATAGCCACGGGCGTCGATAGACACCAGCGCATTGGCGCAGTTGTCGCTCCAGATGCAGGGTAAAGTAGCCGGCTCATGGCTGAAATGCGCCAGTAGCGCATCGAGCGGCCCGACCCGAACGCCACGCGAGTAGCCGCGCTCCAGCCAGACATCGGCCAGTTCGGTATAGAAGCGGCAGAGCGCCTCCACTTCGGCCACCGGCAGCGCCTTTTTGGCTGCCGTCGCTTCGCCGCCCGGAAAAGGCGTATTCACCTGAAAATCGGTAACGCCGAGTTCATCGACGAAGTGCGTATAGAAGCGCTCCGCGCCGATGTCCAAAGTGGCCTGATTGGGAACGGCGATGACCTGCACGTCAATCCCGGCGGCCCGCGCTTCCTGCACCCGTTTCGTCCAGATGGCGTTGTAACTCTCCGGCCCCTGACCGAGCAATTTGCGGTGCAGATTGGGATAGTCCAGCGAGGTGCCGATGGAGTTGCCGAACATCTCGGCGACCACCTTATTCCAGCGGGAACTGTAGGCCAGCATATTGCTTTGCAGGCTGTGGAAGACCTGCTTGCCTCGCGCTTCGGCTTCACGCTGGATGAGTTCATGGGCCTGCTCATACCAACTGGGCGGCAACAACATTGCCTCGCCGCCCTGCCAGTAGAGGGTGAGCGACGCCAGCGACTTTTCGACCATATAATCCAGCACCTTGCAGATCATTTCCTTCAGTCGGTCGAGAGTGAGCCGATCGGTGGTTTTGTTCTCGAAGCAATACTCGCAATCCGCGTTGCATTGCAGGGTAGACAGCAGGACCAGCGAAAAATGACTTTTCATGCGATATGCCTTTAACCTTTGGCGGTTAGCCTTTAACCTTATGACCTTCAATCTTCATTGTGAATGCAACCTGGTGCTTTTTGAGGATCCACTTATGAAACTTCTGCTGAATGCTGCCTTAATCGCCACCCTCGGTTTGGGGGCTGCCGCTTGCACGGTCGTCACCGACCCCAGTTCCGCTTCCAGCGCGGGCAGTTCCGGCAGCACAACGTTCATGAACCGCCAGCAACAAATCGCCGAGTTCGCCAACGTCAATCTGGACCGGATCAAGCAGGATATGTCTGCCGGCCAGGGTGAATATCTGGCCTCACTGGCGACCCTGCTCGGCGTCGAATCCGGACACCAGCCGGAATTTTTCACGTTCACTCAAGCGAAATTTACCGTGCTGTTCCCCAGCGACCAGACCAGCGCCGCCGAAATGCTGGCGACGTTGAACCGGGAAATGCAGGCGGAACCCCGCTTTGGTCAGCGGCTGGCGTTGAACTGATTCTTCCGATTCTCCCGCTCATCGGCGTTCTGCTGCTGGGAACTTTGCTCCCTGCAACGAACGCCCGCGCTGATTCCGCCTATCTGGCCGAATTGCTGGCCCGTGCTGACACCGCTGATCTGGCGGCACGGCGCGAGTGGCCAGCGCTGTTGCATTACCGACTGAATGCCCAAGGCGTCGTCAGCGACGCCGACGATCCGCGCTTTTTCCTCTCCCCAATCGGCAAGACCGATCCAGAAGCGGAATTGGCGGCGACGCTGCGCGCTTTTTTCACCGACGAGCCGGTCGGCGGCGATCCCCAACCCGCCCAATGCGCCTTCATCGCCCGTTACCGCTGGTTGAAAGCGGAACTGGACTTCGATGACCGCCGCCTGCCCCCGCAGACCTGCGAGCGTTTCCAGCACTGGTTCCGGGAACTGAACGCCGAAGCAGCCACCCTCATTTTTGCCTCGGCCTATCTCAATAATCCCGCCTCGCTGTTCGGCCATACCCTGCTGCGGCTGGATCAGCGCGGCCAGACCGAACAAACCCGGCTGTTGGCCTATACGATCAACTACGCCGCTGACGATTCCGACAGCAACGTCCTGATGTACGCTATAGACGGCATCGCTGGAGGATTCAAGGGCCGCTTCGACATCCAGCCGTATTACAAGCTGGTGCGCACCTACAGCGATCTGGAAAGCCGCGATCTCTGGGAATATCGGCTGAATCTGCGCCCGCCACAACTGCAACGGCTCATCGAACACCTCTGGGAATTGCGCGGCATCGAATTTGACTATTACTTTTTCCGGGAGAACTGCGCTTGGCAATTGCTGACTCTGCTGGAAGCCGCCGATCCAGACTTGCGGTTGAGCGATGCTTTTACGCTATGGACGCTGCCGGCGGACACGATCCGCCAGATGGTCGAACAACCGGGGTTGGTCGGTGAAGCGGTCGCCCGGCCAGCGCGTGGTACGGTTATTCAGCGTCGTTACCCGGCATTGACGGCCAGCGAACAATCGTTGGCGCGGCGGTTGTGGCAGGATCCCGATCTGGCCGCTGCGCCGGAATTGACCCGACTGGCTCCAGAACGACAAGCTTTATTACTGGAACTGGCCCTGGATCAGCGCCAGTATCAGCGGACTAGCCACGGTGCAAAGGGCGTCGATCCGCCGCCGGATGCTGGCGCGCATCGCCTGTTGACCGCTCGTCAGGCGTTAACCGTTCCTGCCGCGCCGGTCGCGATTGAACCCTTCGCGACCCGCCCGGAAACCGGTCATGCCTCGCGACGACTGGGCATCGGGCTGGGCCAGCGGGACGGCGCGGCATTCGTGGAGTTGAACGCACGGGCCAGTTATCACGATCTGCTGGAACCCGATGCGGGTTACACCCCGGACGCCCAGATTGAGCTGTTGAGCGTCGCGGTGCGTCATGACCCAGAGCGCGGCGGGTTGACGCTGGATCGGCTGACAGTACTCGATATCACCTCGCTGCCGCCCTGCAATGCGCTGACGCCGCGCTCGGCCTGGTGGATTCACGCCGGTTGGGAACCTATTCCACGTTCGGATGATCCGAATCGCACCGCCTTCAATCTCAGCGGTGGGCTGGGGCTGGCGGCGGAAACGACCTGGCCCTGGCGGACCGTGTGGTTCGGCTGGCCGGGACTGGAACTGGATTACGGCGCAGAGTTGGCCGATGATCACCGCGCCGGGCCGAGCCTGACCGCCGGAGTGTTGTTGCAACCGACCGCCGCTTGGAAAGTGCTGGCCAGCGCAACCTGGCTGGACTATCGGAGCGGCGAGCAGGATGCCGGGCTGCGAGCGGTCATCACGCAGAACCTGGCGCTGGAGCAGCATTTATCGTTGCGCGTAGACGGGCGCTACTGGAAGGGCGTCGCCGAATTCAGCCTGGGACTGCAAACCTATTTCTGACTGAACCTCATACGTTGAAAACCTATGACCGAAATGGCCGCCCTGACCCCGAAAATCACCTGGATCTTCGGCTGTATGATCCTGTACTGGACTTACTGCATCGTCTGGGGCGTGATCGGCGCCCGACGGGCGCACACGGCGGCGGACTATTTCCTGGCCGGGGGCAAGCTGTCGCCAATGCTGTTCACGCTGGCGGCGACCGCGGTCTGTTTCTCGGGCTGGACGTTCATCGGCCATCCCGGCCTGACCTACACGGAAGGCTGGCAATACACCTACGCTTCGTTCTATGCGCTGACCATTCCGTTAACGGGCATCCTGTTTCTCAAGCGACAATGGCTGCTAAGTCGGCGTTATGGCTTCACCACACCGGGCGCCATGCTGGCCTGGTATTTCCGTTCCGATTGGCTGCGGTTGCTGGTGGTGAGTGTGGCGCTGTTTTTCTCGGTTCCCTATCTCGGCCTGCAACTGCGCGCCGCCGGATTTTTGTTTAATGTTCTGACCGATGGGCTGCTGGGTGTGGAATTTGGCATGTGGGTGCTGTCCAGTGTCGTCGTCAGCTACGTCGCTTCGGGCGGACTGCGCACCGTGGCCTGGGTCGGCGCTTTGCAAATGCTGTTGCTGGCGGCGGGCATCGTCACTATCGGTCTGCTGACGCTCCATTACATCGGCGGGTGGGATCGACTGATGGCCGGAGTGATCGCCCTGACCCAGGACGATCCTCGCCGGACTCCCGACGGCTACAGCCACTATCTGGCGATTCCCGGCGCGGTCCAGTGGGTGCGTGACGGCTCGCAGGCGATGGGTGGGGCGTGGACCGGAAGCATGGTGCTCACCTATCTGATCGGACTGATGGGCATTCAGGCTTCACCGGCCTTTTCGATGCTGGCGCTGGCCAGTCGCCGCCCCGCGTTCGCCGCCCAGCAGGTTTGGGCTTCCGCTTTTGTGATCGGGCTGATCCTGATCGCATTCACCGCCATTCAAGGCGTCGGCGGGCATTTTCTCGGTGCAGATCGGACCTTCATGGACGCCCATCCCGATCTGGTCCATCCGGTGATGGTCGAAGAACTGCAACATCAAGACCTGCTCGACCGGCCAGGCGGGCGCGACTTGCTGACGCCACAGTTGATCAATCTGCTGGGTCAGACCGCGCCGTGGCTGGTCGGGTTACTGGCTATCGCGGCGCTGGCCGCCATGGAATCGACGGCTTCCTGCTATATGGCCACGGCGGGCGGCATGATCGCCTGGGATGTGTTTCAGCGGTTCCTGTGGCCCGGCGCCGACGACCACACGCTGAAATTCATCGGGCGCATGGGCGTGGTAGGCATCGTGATCCTGGCGCTGCTGGTTGCCAGTGCGTCCGGCGAGGCGCTGGCGTTGCTGGGCGGGTTGGCGGTGTCCTACGGTCTGCAAATGGTTCCGGCGTTGACGGCGGTTTGTTACTGGCCGTTTCTGACCCGGCAGGGCGTTACTGCGGGCCTGTTACTGGGACTGGTCGCCGTCACATTGACCGAAGCGGCAGGATTGCGCTGGTTCGGCATCACCGTCTGGGGCCGCTGGCCGCTAACCATTCATGCCGCCGCCTGGGGTTTACTGGCCAATTTCGGAGTCGCCATGCTGATATCGGCTTTGACCCGCGATGACGCCGAGCGCAAGTTGGAATGTCATCGCTGGCTGGCGGAGCGGACGGCGTTGCCGCCGCACAAGCGCCGCTGGGTATGGCCCATCGCCATCCTGACCGGGTTATGGTTGCTGATCGTCGCTGGTCCCGGCGCGATTATCGGCAATACCCTGTTCGGCGATCCCAACGCACCGGCGACCTGGTTATTCGGCATTCCCTCGATCTGGGCTTGGCAGATGGGCGGATGGGCGGTTGGCGTCGGCTTGCTGGCATTGCTGGCGTATTTTCTGGAACTGGGCGTCGCTACGGCTACCGATACCGAATCCGCGAAGTTTGAGCGTGTTGGTTAAAATCAGCGCAAACTCGCAGGAATGGAGTGGATTTGTCAAAATTTTGAATCGTATCAGTGAACTATAATGAATAGAACATGATGAAATTAAAGCTGAAAGCTGTTTTTTTGACGGTATCCCTCTTCACGGCGGTTTTGCTGGCGATTAGCGCGTTGGATTTTTGGGTGGTTCAACCCGCTTTTAAAAAAATCGTCGGAGGAACGGGCGCTATGGCGCACCCTGACACCGGGAACGCCGCAATTCGGTCTGGTCAAGGATGGATTTGTATATGAGGCGCTCGCCGATGTTCAGGGTGAATGCGGGAAGATTAGTGATAGTGCTGCCAGATGGCCAGGCCGCCGCCGATGGCCAGCGCCGCTAACAGGATAGCGAAGGCGATCTTCCACGGACTGTAGGGCCGCTCGCCCTGGACTTCGCCGGTGCGGCCATTGACCACAAATCGGTAAATCTTGTCCCGGAAGCGGAATACGGACATCCAGACTGGCAGCAGAATGTGTTTGAAACGGATGTCGCCATAGCGGGTATCCATCGCGTGGATGCGCTGGTGGTCGCCGCCGATGTCACGCTCAATATCCCGGCAGATGGTGATTGCCATAATTTCTCGGGCGCGTTCGAAGCCCTGGTCCAGCTCAACCTGATACATTTCACTGCGGAAGCCGCTCAAATACGCTTCCTGATAAGGCGTCAGATTCGCCAAATCCCAAGGCTCCAGCCGTTCGGTAATTTCCCGTGGCAGTGAACGACTGGCCAGCACCAGGACGTCATCGAAGAACCGGGAGACCCGCCCGGACGCTGGACGCCAGCGAATTTTGGTGACGATGCGGGTGCGAGTGACCACCTTGCCGTTTTCCATCGCCTGGTAGGTTTCCTGGACTTGATAATTGTCGCCGCGTTCGCCTTGGTAACTCGTGGCCGTGGCGGCGTCATACGTCCAATAGGGAACGTACATGCCGGTCAGGCGGGCGTCATTGCGGGCGTAGTCCTTGAGCTTGCCGGGCGCGAACCAGAGGCTGCCGAGCCATTGACGGAACGTTGAATGGGCCTGGTCGCGGGTGATGTTGAACGGGAGCAGGGCTTGAGGCAGCAACTCGCGATGTTGTGCGGTTTTCGCCACGACCGGTGCGCCGCAGAACGGACATTCCCCGGCATGAGTCGCGGCATCAAAGCTGTAGGAAGCGCCGCAAGACTCGCAATGAATAGCAATGCTTTCACGGGTAGCTACGGAGTTCGTCAGTTCACGCAGCGTCTGCTGGAAATCCTGTTCTGCAATCGGCGCGTGAGCAGCGACGATAGCGTTCTCGTGGCCGCAATAGCTGCAACGGAGAACCTCAGCGCCTGGGGCATATTCGAGCGAAGCGCCGCATTGCGCACAGGGGAATCGGCGGGGTTCGGGGAGACTGTCCGGAGAGAAGGTTCCGGATTCTTGCGACATAGCGTCAGTTCCTTGAGTTTTCTATGAAGTGTAGCAGGTTCAGCACTGCATTCTCCGGAGCCAGCGTTTACAACATTTTTACGCACACCGACAACCTCCTTTCTATACTGTTGTGGCATTTCCTTAAATCAGGAGGTTTTTCATGACAGCCCGCACCTTGATGCGTTCCAGCCTGGTGAAGCTGCGCACGACCGACACCGTCGCCGCCGCCGCTCAGGTCCTTCTTCAGCACCACCTGCGCCACCTGCCGGTGGTCGACGAGCAGGGCCGCTATGCGGGTACTTTCGGCATCTACTCGGTCTTGCAACTGACCCTGCCCACCGCCGTATTGATGCGCGAAGGATTGGACAATGTGGCTTTTATTACCGAAACCGCCCATGACCTGGCGCAACGACTGCGTGAACGCGGCCAAGAGTTGGTCAGTCAATGGTTGAACCGGGACCCGGTGGCGCATCCCGACACTCCCGCCATGCAGATCGTACAGATGATGCTGCACAGCCATACCAGCATCCCGGTGGTACATCGTGATAGTCATCACCTGGAAGGAATGATTTCTTCCTCGGATGTTTTACACACTCTGCTTGAGGAGCATCACTGACATGCACGGTTCTGGAGAAGTTGCGTCCGCAGGGTCTATGTGGCTGGCGGCCCTGTTATTCGTGATCACCTATGGGGTGGTCATGAGCGAGAAGGTCAATCGCGCCATTGTCTCACTGCTGGCGGCGGGGTTAATGATCGTTCTGGGCATCCTGAATCAGGAAGCAGCGATTCGCGGGATCGATTTCAACACCATCGGCCTGTTGATTGGCATGATGGTCATCGTCGCTGTCACCCGCCAGTCTGGCATTTTCCAGTTCCTGGCGATCTGGGCAGCCAAGAAAGTGAATGCCCAGCCTTGGGGTATTCTGGTGATGATCTCACTGGTCACGGCGGTGACTTCCGCGTTTCTGGACAACGTGACGACGGTCTTGCTGGTTGTACCCGTGACCCTGCTGATTACCGAGGAACTGAAGGTCAAACCGTATCCCTACCTGTTCGCGATGATTTTCGCATCGAACATTGGCGGCACCGCGACCCTGATCGGCGATCCACCCAACATCATGATCGGCTCGGCCACCGGACTGACCTTTAACGATTTCGCCTATAACCTGTCGCCAGTCATTGTTATCATCATGGCGGCGACCCTGATTCCGATTTATTTCATCTGGGGCCGGTATCTCAAAGCTGCACCGGAAGATCGTCAGCGGGTCATGCAGTTCAATGAATATGAGGCCATTACTGACCCGATGCTGCTCAGGCATTGCCTGATCGTTATCGGCCTGGTCATCGCCGGTTTTATCTTCGCACGCTTTCTGGGGCTGGAAGCCGCCACCGTCGCCATGACCGGCGCAGCGTTGCTGTTGCTGCTGGCTAATTGGCGACACGGCCCGGAGGAGCAAAGCAAGCACGTCCTGGAAGCCTTCAACGAAGTCGAATGGATTACCATTTTCTTCTTTGTTGGCCTGTTCATTGTGGTACATGGCGTGGACAGCACCGGCCTACTCAGATTGTTAGCCGACAAGATGCTAGCGCTGACCGGCGGCAACCTGACGGCAACCTCCATGGTCATTCTCTGGTCGTCGGCGATCCTGTCGGCGATCATCGATAATATCCCCTTCGTCGCCACCATGATCCCGCTGATCAAAGCCATGGCCCCCACCTTCGGTGGCCCGGAGGGTTTGATGCCGCTGTGGTGGTCGCTGTCGCTGGGCGCGTGTCTGGGCGGCAACGGGACATTGATCGGAGCCAGCGCCAATCTGGTGGTCGCCGGGTTCGCTGAACGGGCCGGCCAGCCGATCCGCTTTGTTCAGTACACGCTGATGGCGTTTCCGATCATGCTGTTGTCGATTGTGATCAGCATGATCTATCTGCAAATGCGCTATCTGTAGTAGCGGTTGATTACCCAATCACGAAAAGAGGCGTTTTTATACAGCCTCTGGCCAGCTCAGTGATTGAAAAAACCTCACCCCTGCCCTCTCCCGTCTGCGGGAGAGGGGTTCTTATAAATTTCTAAGGAGACTGCAGAATGTCGGCGCATGAACCTGCGAGCCGCCCATCGGCGTTGATTATTGGCGCCATTGGCGTGGTGTTTGGCGATATCGGCACCAGCCCGCTCTACGCCCTCAAGGAAACTTTTGCCGGACATCACCCCATAACGGTAGAGCCGGCGAGCATCCTCGGCGTGTTATCGCTGATCTTCTGGACGATCATGGTACTGGTCACCCTCAAGTATGTGGCCATCATCATGCGCGCCGACAATCGCGGCGAAGGCGGCAGTCTGGCGCTGCTCGCCCGCGTCACGGAATTGACTAAAAACTCACGGGCCACCTGGTTCGTGACCATGCTCGGCATCTTCGCCGCCGCGTTGTTCTACGGGGACAGCATGATCACGCCGGCCATCTCGGTCCTCAGTGCAGTCGAGGGGCTGAATGTGGTCGCACCGCAGCTCAAGGAATACGTGCTGCCGATTACGGCGGTGGTGCTAACCGGCCTGTTCTGGATTCAGCGGCATGGCACTGGCGCGGTCGGTCGCTTTTTCGGCCCGATCATGTGTGCCTGGTTTGGCATCCTTGCAATACTGGGCGTCATCAGCATTTGGGAAGCGCCAGCCGTCCTCGTAGCGTTGAATCCGGCCTACGCGCTGGAGTTTTTGATCAACCACCCAGGGGCCAGTTTCCTGGCGCTCGGCGCGGTGGTCCTGGCGGTCACGGGCGGCGAGGCGCTGTACACCGACATGGGGCATTTCGGCAAATTTCCGATCCGCGTCGCCTGGTTTAGCTTTGTACTGCCGGCACTGGTACTGAATTACTACGGCCAAGGCGCGCTCTTGCTCAAAGACCCTGCGGCGATCCAGAGTCCGTTTTATTTACTGGCGCCCGGTTGGGCGCTGATCCCGATGGTGGCGTTGGCCACCGCCGCGACGGTGATCGCCTCGCAGGCAGTGATTTCCGGCGCGTTCTCGGTCGCCCGGCAAGCGGTGCAGCTCGGCTACCTACCGCGCATGAAGATTGTCCACACCTCCCACATGGAAGTCGGCCAGGTCTATGTGCCTTTCACTAACTGGACGCTCTATCTGGCGGTCATGGCGCTAGTGTTTGGCTTCCAGTCTTCCAGCAACCTGGCGGCGGCCTATGGCATCGCGGTGACCGGTACAATGATGATCGACACGATCCTGGTGTCGTTTGTCGTGTTCCTCGCCTGGCGCTGGAATCCTTGGCTCGCAGCACCCTTGTTCGGCGCTCTGCTGCTGGTCGATCTCGCCTTCTTCTCCGCCAACGCTATCAAGCTATTGCAAGGGGGTTGGTTCCCCATCGTCATCGCGCTGGCGTCCTTCACCACGCTCACCACTTGGCGGCGAGGTCGGCGTCTCCTGTTCAAAGAGATGGGCAACCTGACCATGCCCCTCAATCAGTTTATCGGTTCAATTGAAAAGCGGTCATTGACGCGGATCAGCAGCACCGCCGTTTATCTGACCAGCCGGCCCGAAGGTGCGCCCTCGGCGTTGCTGCATAACATCAAGCATAACGAGGTGTTGCATGCCCGCAGCGTCTTCGTCACGGTGCTGACTGCCGAAGTGCCATCTGTCGCTGATGCAGACCGGGTGGAGGTTGTTGACCTGGGCCAGAGTTTCTACCGGGTGTTTGTGCGCTACGGCTTCATGGAGCAGCCGGACATCCCTAAAGCGCTGGAGTTATGCGGTGAGAAGGGCCTTGCGTTCGATCTTCAAAAAACCTCCTTCTTCCTGAGTCGGGAAGTGGTAGTACCCAAGCTGGCGCCGCCGATGATGCTGTGGCGTGAACTCTTTTTCATCTGGATGCTGCGCAATGCGCAGAGCGCCACTGATTTCTTCCGCATTCCCACCAACCGCGTCGTTGAACTGGGAACGCTGGTCGAGATTTGAGGCCGACCCGTCCAGCGCCATGATCCAGGAATAAACCGGCGATGAACGATGATCGGCGCCCCGACCCCGACCAGTTGCTCAACCGCATTAAGGAAGACGAGGCGCTCGCTCAGCGTGGCAAGCTGAAAATCTTTTTCGGCGCTTCGGCGGGCGTCGGTAAAACCTACGCCATGCTGCTGGCCGCTCGTCAGTTGCACGAACAAGGCGTCGAGATCGTCGTGGGCATTGTGGAAACCCATGGCCGCGCCGAAACAGCCGTGTTACTCAAGGGCCTGGAAATACTGCCGCTGAAGGAAGTGCCCTATCGGAACCGGATGCTTCGGGAGTTCGATCTTGACGGCGCGCTGGCGCGGCGGCCAGCGCTGATTCTGGTTGATGAACTGGCGCACAGCAACGCTCCCGGTTGTCGGCACCCGAAGCGCTGGCAGGATGTCGAAGAATTGCTGGATGCGGGCATCGACGTTTTAACGACGATCAATGTCCAGCATCTGGAAAGTCTCAACGATGTGGTAGGCGGCATTACCGGCATTCGCGTGTGGGAAACGGTCGCCGACCGGGTTTTCGATCAGGCCGACGAGGTGGTGTTGGTCGATCTCCCGCCGGATGAACTCCTGCAACGGCTCAAGGAAGGCAAGATTTACCTGCCGGACCAGGCTGAACGCGCCATCGAACACTTCTTCCGCAAGGGCAATCTGATTGCCCTGCGCGAGCTGGCGCTGCGGCGCACCGCTGATCGGGTAGACGACCAGATGCAGAGCTATCAGCGGCAGGCTGGCGGCGTTCCGTCGCTCCGTGAAGCCTTGCTGGTATGCGTCGGTCCCGGCTTCGGCAATGATGCCCTGGTGCGCGCCGCCAGTCGGCTGGCCAGCAAACTGGACTGCGAATGGCATGCCTTATATGTGGAAACGCCGGCGTTGCAACGGTTGCCGGATGCCCGCCGTCAGGCGATTCTCACGACACTCAAACTGGCTCAGGATTTCGGCGCGCACACGGCCACCCTAGGCGCCGCCAGCATCGCGCCGGCCATTGTCGAATACGCTCGCAAGCACGGTCTGATCCGGCTGGTGGTGGGGCGCAGTCGTCACCGGCGCTGGCGTTGGTTCCAGCCGCGTTCCTGCGTCGAGCAACTCGCCCGGTTGGCCCCGGAGCTGGACCTGTTGGCGCTGGCGCGGGATGAATCGCCTCAGCGTACACTTAACTCAGCGGCGGAAGTCAAGGATGAAGCACGATGGGTGCAATCTTCCCTGGGGCAATCCTACGGGGCGACGCTGCTGATTTGCCTGGGAACCGCGCTGGCGGCTACGCCCCTGTCCCCCTACCTGGATCAGGCCAATATCGTCATGCTGTTTTTACTGGCGGTGGTGGGCGTGGCAGTACGGTACGGACGCGGCCCGGCCGTGCTGGCGGCGGTCGTCAATGTAGCATTATTCAATTTTTTGTTCGTGTCGCCCTATTTCGCCTTTGCGCTCCACGATTTGCAGTCGATCCTGACCTTTATAGTCATGCTCATCGTTGGCTTGGTCGTCGGCCAACTCACCGCCCGGTTTCGCTATCAAGCCCAGATAGCCCGCGCTCGTGAAGAGCGCGCCCGCTATCTCTACGAGATGTCGCGCGAATTGTCGGGAGCGCTAGTAGCTGAACAGGTGATTGAGATCAGCGAACGCTGTATGGAAGCCAGCTTCCCGGTCAAGGCGCAGTTACTTTTGCCCGATGACCACGACCGGTTGCAAGCCCCTCCCGTTCGGCCCGGCGCCGGCAAGCCGAAGGTCGATCTGGCCATTGCCCAGTGGTGTTTTGACCGCCATACGCCGGCGGGTCTGGGCACCGATACCTTGCCCGCCGCATCGTTGCTGTATCTGCCGCTCAAGGCCCCGATGCGCACGCGCGGGGTGCTGGCCGTGGCCCCCGAACAACGGCGGTTGTTGTTGATCCCGGAACAGCGGCGGTTGCTCGACACCTTCGCCGCGTTGATGGCCATTGCGCTGGAGCGAGTGCATTTCGCCATAGTAGCCCGCGATACTTTGGTGAAAATGGAAGCGGAGCGGCAGCGCAATTCCCTATTGGCGGCGTTGTCCCATGATTTGCGCACCCCCATCACTGCACTGATCGGATTGGCGGAAACGCTGGCGCTGGAACTGACTGCCGAGCAGTCTCCCCACCATGAATCGCTGAACGCCATCCACCAACAAGCGGTGCGGATGGCGTTGCTGGCGGATAACCTGCTGGACATGGCTCGATTGCAGGTTGGTGGGGTGCGATTACGCAAGGACTGGCAGTCGCTGGAAGAACTGGTAGGTTCAGCGACGCGGATGCTGGAACAACCGCTGCGCAATCATCCGCTGCGGCTGGCGCTCGATCCGTATCTGCCGCTGATCCATTGCGACGCGGTCTTGATCGAGCGGGTATTGGTGAACCTGTTGGAAAACGCTGCCAAATACACGCCGCCGGATACCGTGATTGGCGTCACCGCATTCATCGACGCCGACCGGTTGAACGTCGAGGTTTGGGACGAAGGTCCCGGCCTGCCGACGGGGCGGGAACAGCGATTATTCGAAAAGTTTACCCGGGGTCATGCAGAGTCGGCGGCGCCCGGCATCGGTCTTGGACTGGCGATTTGCCGGGCGATTATCGAAGCGCATGGCGGCCAGATTCAGGCAGCGAACCGGGCGGTGGGCGGCGCCAGCTTCACCTTCACGTTGCCGCTGGAAACCCCGCCGCCGCTGGAAACCGAGGAAATCCCGGAATCATCATGAACGTCATCTCTGAATCCCCGTTGACCATCCTGATTGTCGAGGACGAACAGGCGATCCGGCGCTTTGTGCGCACGGCGCTGGAGAGCGAAGGCTGTCGGGTGTGTGAGGCGGATACTGTGCAGTACGGTTTGCGGGAAGCCGGCACCCGCAAGCCGGATTTGGTCATTCTCGATCTCGGCCTGCCCGATGGCGACGGCGTGGATTTCATCCGCGATCTGCGCGCCTGGAGCAGTATGCCCGTATTAGTGCTGTCGGCTCGGATCGAGGAATACGACAAAGTTGCAGCGCTGGACGCTGGCGCTGACGATTATCTGGTCAAGCCGTTTGGGGTGGCGGAATTGCTGGCGCGGGTGCGGGCGGTTTGCCGGCGCTCGGCGCGGGGACCGGATGGCGCCGCTCAGATCATTTTTGGAGAATTGACGATCGATTTGGAAAACCGGTGGGTGTTTCGCGCCGAGCAACCCGTACACCTCACGCCGATTGAGTTCCGGTTGCTGGCCACGCTGGCGACCCGGCCCGGCAAAGTGCTGACGCATCGTCAGCTCCTGCGGGAAGTCTGGGGGCCGGCGTATGCGGAACGCAGCCATTACCTGCGAATTTACATGGGGCATCTGCGCCAGAAGCTGGAAGCCGATCCGGCGCGTCCTCAATACCTGCTCACTGAAACCGGCGTCGGTTATCGGTTCTGTCCGTCGTGATGTCGTTGCCAACGACCGCGATCCGGCCTTTATACGAAATTTTTACAAAGTATCTTGTTATTTTTACGGTTTCTTTGCGGCTCTTCAGGTAAAAAGCTCGTGCTTTAAACAACCCCACCGCGAGCATCGTGAGGAACCGGCCATGCCCCGCCCCCCGCAAGATCAATCTATTGAGAATCTTATCCATTGTGCCGATGCCGCTCAGGATACAGCGGCGCTCAAGGAAGTGCTGGCCGAAACCCTGACCCTGCTGGCGATTGTTCGGGATGATATCCGAACCCTGGCGCATCGCATCAGAGCCTTGGAGGAATCTGCGCCCGATCAGGCGGTGCTGGAAGAGACGCGGGCCGATATCGACCAGTTGCTGAACCTGGCCGTGGGAACCGCCTACGAGCGGTTCGCCATGGCCGCGCGGCGCTACGTCTACGATGAAAACTGGCAGGAAGCGGATACCGCCTTGGCGGCATTTCGCGAGCCGGGTGAATTGCGTGACTTGGCGCTGCGTATCCGTGGCCGATTGATCGATCTCTATTCCTGAATTGCCCGACTCATCTCGCGGGTAGTCTCAAATCCCACTGTACCTATTTCCCGTGGAGGTAAATGACGATGATTCCAGATACGGTTTATGGCGCCATCCTGTTGAGCATCATCGATTTTTTTCTGAGCTTTGTGGTGATTTCCGGCATTGGTTTTGTTCTTTCGCTCTTCCCGTACTTGAACCGACTGGGGGAGATTGACGAGAAAAAACTACGGGAAGGCGGCCATTAGGCTTCTGCCGCATCTTCAACGAATCACCTAATCATTAAGACGGGAGGAGTGGGAGTTGTTCGATCAAATTCTGTTCTTTTTCAACGCGCTGCTGCAACAAACCGGGGCAGCCAACTTCAATTTTGGCAACCTGGTGATGATCGTCATCGGCGGGACCATGATTTACCTGGCCATCGCCAAACATTACGAGCCGCTTCTGCTCATCGGGATCGGCTTTTCCTGCATTGTCGCCAACGTGCCGGGACCTCCGGATGTGCCGGGTGGACCGCCGGTCTCCGCGCTGCTCTATGTGGTGCAAGAGGGTGGACTGTTTCACTACGCTTATGAGGGCGTTGCCAAGCTGATCATTCCGCCGCTGATCTTTTTGGGAGTGGGAGCCATGACTGATTTCGGTCCCATGATCGCCAATCCTAAGTTGGTCATCCTGGGAGCGGGCGCGCACCTGGGCATCTTCGTGGCGCTGATTCTCGCCAAGCTGGTCGGCTTCACCATCAGTGAAGCGGGCGCTATCGGCATCATCGGTGGGGCTGACGGCCCTATGGCGATCTTCGTCACCGTGAAACTGGCCCCCCATCTGCTCGGCCCGATCTCGGTGGCCGCCTACTCCTACATGGCGCTGATGCCCATGATCCAGCCGCCAGTGATGAAGCTGCTGACCAATCCGGAGGAGCGCAGGATCGAGATGGCGCAGATCCGCAAGGTCAGCAAGCTGGAGAAAATCGTCTTCCCCGCGGTGATCGCCATCATCGTCAACCTGTTCTTCCCACCGGTCGCTCCGCTGATCACCATGCTTATGCTGGGCAATTTACTCAAGGAAGTGGGCGTCACCGAGCGGTTGGCCAAAACGGCGGGCGGCGCGCTGATGAACATCATCATCATCATTCTGACCGTGGCCATCGGCTCCACCATGGCGGCCGACAAGTTCCTGACCTGGGATACGATCTTGATCGTCGTACTCGGCCTGCTCGCCTTCCTGTTCGGAACCGCCTCTGGCGTGGTCACTGCGAAGATCATGAACCTATTCCTCAAGGATAAGATCAACCCCTTAATCGGCTCGGCCGGTATCGCCTCCGTTCCCATCGCCGCCCGGGTCTCGCATATCGTGGCGAATCAGGCGAATCCCCATAACCACCTGATCTTCCACGCGATGGGACCAAACCTGGCCGGAGTGTTTGGAACCGCTATCTCGGGTGGCATCATGTTGGCGCTGTTGGGTGTTCAATAAAATTGCGTTACTCTCGATCTCGGTGAGTAGCGCCGATTTTCACATTCCTACAACCCGCAATCGTTCTTAACCTGTCTGGTCGGCTACCTGGGCCGGCCAGAGAGGCTGGCGTAGCGGCTTTTGACCTGGCGACCGATGAAAGCTTTTAATACCGAACGTGTACTCAGTGTTCATCACTGGAACGATACGCTGTTTAGCTTCAAAACCACCCGTGATCCGGGGTTGCGCTTTCACAACGGCCATTTCGTCATGATTGGCCTTGAAGTGGACGACCGCCCGCTCATGCGGGCCTACAGCATCGCCAGCCCCAACCACGAGGAATATCTCGAATTTTTCAGCATCAAGGTGCAAAACGGCCCGTTGACCTCGCGGCTGCAACACCTGAAGGAAGGCGACGCCATTCTGGTCAGCCGCAAGCCGGTAGGTACCTTGGTGATCGACGATTTGCTGCCCGGTCAGCGGCTCTATTTATTCGGTTCGGGCACGGGTCTGGCGCCGTTTCTAAGCATCATCCAGGACCCGGCGACCTATGACCGTTTCGACCGGGTCGTGCTGGCGCATGGCGTTCGTTATGTGAGCGAGCTGGCCTATGCTGATTTCATCACCCGCCAACTGCCGGAAAACGAATACTTCGGCGAGAGCGTTCGCGAGAAACTGATCTACTACCCGACCGTGACCCGTGAACCCTTCCACCATCAAGGCCGACTGACCGACTTGATCGACAGCGGCAAGCTGTTTGCGGACCTCGGCCTGCCGCCGCTCAATCCCGAACAGGATCGGGCGATGATTTGCGGCAGCCCAGGATTGCTGAAAGACGCCTGCGCCCTCCTGAACGCCCGGAGATTCGTCATTTCGCCGCATGTCGGCGAACCGGGTCATTATGTGATCGAGCGGGCTTTTGTCGAAAGGTAAACCCATCCACCGAGAATCTCATCCGTCGCGCCGAAACGGCCCAGTACCTGGCGACGCGCAGCAACATGCCGGTCGAAATTTTGATGCTACCGGCGATTGTCAGGATTTTTACGGATCGTTGCTGCCTTTTTATCACTCTTTTACATCGTTATTTGTATCCTTCATCCATGTCGTCATGACCTGTGGAGGTGCGCAATGGACGATCTCTTCATGTTGGCGGTTATGCTGCTGTTATTCCTGCTGATGACCGGCATCATCGAACTCTGCGACTGGTTAGTCCGGAGACGCTGACTGTATGAACTATCCGTGCTTCATCAGGGCGTTCTTATACACAGAAGCGCCGGATAGGTTTATTTAGTCAGCATATTTCGGTTTTTTTATTTATTTATGATCGCCGGTCTTGTAGCCGGTTGTGCCAAATTGGGAGGTGCGCCATGACTTGGCTCTACGTTCTCAGCGGCCTCGTCTCGGTCGGGCTGCTGGTCTATCTCATCGCCGCGCTCTTCATGGCGGAGGATTTATGATGACCTCGCACGCCTGGTTACTGCTTGGACTTTTCCTGCTCGTTCTCCTGGCCTTAGTCAAGCCACTCGGTATTTACATCGCGGATGTCATGGAAGGACGCCCCACTTGGGCGCTGCGTATGGGCAGTTCCATCGAATCGGTGATCTATCGCCTCTGCGGCGTCCGCAAGGACGAAGAAATGGGGTGGTTGCACTACGCGCTCGCTATCGTATTGTTCAACGGGTTGGGCGTGCTCGCTGTGTACGCCCTGCAACGGTTCCAGCTCTGGTTGCCGCTGAACCCGCAGCAGATGGCCAACGTCAGCCCCGATTCGGCGTTCAACACCGCCGTCAGTTTCGTCACCAACACCAACTGGCAGGGCTACGCCGGCGAATCGACGATGAGTTATCTGACGCAGATGCTCGCCCTGACCGTGCAGAATTTCTTGTCAGCGGCGACGGGCATCGTCGTCGTCATCGCCCTGATCCGTGGCTTTGCCCGTCATACCGCACAGAGCATCGGCAACGCCTGGGTCGATCTGACGCGGATCACGCTCTACGTTCTGTTGCCGCTGGCGCTGGTGTTTGCAGTGTTTCTGGTGAGTCAGGGCGTCATTCAGAATTTCGCCGCTTACCAAGAAGTCGAAACGCTGGACGTTACCACCTATGAACAGCCCAAGCTGGACGTCGCCGGCCAGCCGCTCAAGGACGATCAGGGCAACTTGGTGACGGAGCCGGTTGCCACTCAGACGCAAACCCTGGCCATGGGGCCGGTTGCCTCGCAGGAAGCGATCAAGATGCTGGGCACCAACGGTGGCGGCTTCTTCAACGCCAACTCGGCGCATCCCTTTGAAAATCCGACGCCGCTGACCAACTTCTTTCAGATGCTCTCGATTTTTCTCATTCCGGGCGCACTGTGCTACACCTTTGGCCGCATGGTCGGCGACACCCGCCAAGGCTGGGCCGTGCTCGCCGCCATGACCGTCCTGTTCGCGGTCATGGCGGTCGCGGCGATCACCTTCGAGCAGCAGGGCAACCCGCTGTTCACTGGCGTCGATCAAGCCGCCAACGCGACCCAGGCGGGCGGCAACATGGAAGGCAAGGAAACCCGGTTCGGCATCGCCGACTCGGGACTGTTCGCCACCATTACCACCGCCGCCTCCTGCGGCGCGGTCATCGCTATGCATGACTCATTCACACCGCTGGGCGGGATGGTGCCTCTGGTCATGATGCAGCTCGGCGAAGTGGTGTTCGGCGGCGTCGGCTCCGGTCTCTATGGCATGTTAGTGTTCGCCATCATGGCAGTCTTCATCGCCGGCCTGATGATCGGCCGCACACCCGAATATCTGGGCAAGAAGATCGAAGCCTACGAGATGAAGATGACCTCCATCGCGATTTTGGTAACGCCGCTGCTGGTACTGGCCGGAACCGCTATCGCCGTCATGACCGCTAGCGGCCAGGCTGGCATCTTCAATCCGGGGGCGCACGGTTTTTCGGAAGTGCTGTACGCCTTCACCTCGGCCGGCAACAACAACGGCAGCGCCTTCGCGGGTCTCGGTGCCAACACGCCCTTCTACAACGTGATGCTGGCCATCGCCATGTGGTTTGGCCGTCTCGCGGTCATCGTGCCGGT
>Ga0209507_1000631_pt1 | contig 35889 bp, 35 predicted proteins | sample AD_UKC028_MetaG_FD_184414 | JGI IMG/M metagenome (GOLD analysis project Ga0209507, IMG submission 184414) | Active sludge microbial communities of municipal wastewater-treating anaerobic digesters from USA - AD_UKC028_MetaG (SPAdes) (version 2) | ecosystem: Engineered > Bioreactor > Anaerobic >...
CATGCCGGGCACCTGTTCGCTTTGGTCCGGATGGACGATAAAGCAGATTTCGTAATGACGCATGCAAACTCCTTATGGGATAAACCCCCCGCCATGCGAATGCGGTGGGGCAAGGTTGAAAAGCCCGCGATTATAACAACAATCGCGGGCTTTCAGTTAAATCATCAATGATTTCTTGCCACCGCCTCGAGCAGTGCTTGCCCCATTGCGATGGCAACGACTTTCTCAGGCAGCAGATTCTTCTTCGCTCGCCCTGGCGATTTCCTTCAGATCGATCAGGAACAGGATATCGTTGATCACCGGGAGCGAGAAACCGATGCGCGTGCCGCCCCGGTTGTCGCGCAACAGCTGGTTCATGTAATCAATGACATCGTCACCCTGCCAGCGCATGAGAATCTGTTCCGTGATCGCCGGCATGCCTTCGACGCCTTCGACCTTGGCCTCTGCCGCCCGGCTCATCGGCTGCATATTTTCAGTATCAAGCACCAGATCAACTTCAGTATCGACACCTTCCGCCGGAAGCTCCCATTTCTGAACCTCGACGTTGAAATTCTTGTTCAATTCGCGGGCGACCCGCTCGAATTCGTGACGCATGCCAGCCATCCGGTACACATCCATCAGGCGGATCCAAGGCTTGACCGTCTCTTGGGGATTGGCATCGACATATTCCTGTAACGCCTGCGCAGCGCCCTTGACGCGGCCAAACGAAAGCATGATCTCAGCCAGTTCCATGACCGGATTTGCCTCGAAATGTTCGTCGACCGTAGCAGCCGAAACCGACATCACGGAATCGAGTCGCGACGGCGACGTGCTGACAGGTTTAGCCGGCGGCGTCGGGACCATGCTGACATCCAGCTTTACCGGAGTGACCATGTCCACCGGATCACCCTGTAACTCAACACCGCCGCGCTCCTCATGTTCGTCCTTACGCTGTGGATCGACCACGACATCGGGCACTCCGAAACCGGCCCCTTCCCGACGCTGGCTGTAAGTACGCCAGCCAAGCCAGGCGACGATGAGCAATAGCAGGCCAAGCAGTATTCCGGTGAAACTCCATTGTGAGCCATCGGCTTTCGTTTCTACCGGCACTGCAGCCGGTACCGGCGCCGGTGTAACCGGCTTATTCTCCGGCGACGCAGCCTGGCCAGCAGGCGCGGCTGCCGCAGTCTGTTCGATCCGCTGTGTCAGATCAGCAGCGCGCTGCTGCAACTCATTGACCGATGCTTCCATGGTCTTAATCTTGTCTTCAACCGGCTCGGCAACGGCGGGAGCAACTGCGAGTTTTGCTGGCTCGGGAGACTGACTGGCGACAGTTACTGGCGCAGCCGTGGAGGGCGCTGCGGCACGACGGGTGGGCGCTACTTGGCGGCGCGGGGACGGTGTAGATTTTGCAGCCGGCGCACGGAGCGGCGTTGATGAATCAGCCACCCAGCCAGTCGGCGGTGATGCGAAAATGAGATATTTACGAACCATATCGTGCCCGCAGGCGACAAATACCGCCACCGCCAGCACCGGCTCGCGCAATGGTGTATTGGAGCGAATCTCGAGTACTGGCGGGTTGCCCCTACGTACCGAGAAACTCGCCTGCTTCAGCCAGGGCAGACCGTCATCGCTGGCGGGCTGCGTCAGTTTGAAGCAACCCGGCTCGAGCGAACCCGTACCGGCACCTAGAATATCGACTTCGAAACGCGGCCGTTCACCGAGAGCCGGCTGCCCCCTTAGCTCACCGAGTCCGATGGCCGTTGCTTGTCCGGCAAGCACAAACAACGCGGCACTCAGGAGAAAGCGATTTGTTGATTTTTTCACCGACGCAAACCCCAATGACATTAAGCTGTTTGAATTGTAGTACCTATTTGTTCATTAAATAACTGGAATCGTCAAAAGTCGCAACCCATTTTGGCCTATAGACGACAAAGAGCGTGATCAACATCCCGCTCAGCCAGGCTTCCGAGAAGCCGAGCAGCAGAAAATACGGGAGATACTCAGTTGTCAGATATTCCCACCCATAAGCACCTGCCATACCCATTAGCAACACCGATGCGAGACCCACGCCAAATATGGTCAGTGCAGATCCGAAAAAGCCGTTGACGAAGACATAAACGAAGAAATGCCGGGGCAGTAGCCGCAAGATCAGGCGGTAGATGGCATTACTGAGCGCTACGCTGACGCCTGCCATCAGCAAGGCGTTGAGCGCATATGCGAAAAATCCCGCTTCGCCGTTGAGTGTGACCCCGAAAAGCACCAGTGACAGACCGACAAAAGCGAGGTGAGGGCCAAAACTGAGGGTAAACACCATCGCTCCCAGAAGATGCAGCGACAACCCCGGCTTGACCCCTGCCTTGAGGCTCCAGACCAAAACCAGCAGGACAATCATGCCAAGCCAGACGTTCAGGCGTTCGGAATCCTTGAGCGCGGCCCACGGTGCCTTGAAAACACTGCGGACGAAGAACAGTAGCCAGACGACCCAGGCCGCCCAGTACCAAACTTCGCCCAGCAATGTATCCGGCAGATTCACATGGCTATTTTAGCCGACTGCAGCCACCAGTTGCGGCACGACGTCGAACAGGTCGCCAACCAGTCCGTAGTCGGCGACCTGGAAGATGGGGGCATCGGGATCCTTGTTGACGGCGACGATGACCTTGGACTCCTTCATGCCGGCCAGGTGCTGGATGGCACCGGAAATGCCGATGGCGATGTAAAGCTGTGGTGCGACGATCTTGCCGGTCTGGCCGACTTGATAGTCATTCGGCACGAAGCCGGCGTCAACCGCGGCACGGCTCGCACCGAGCGCCGCTCCGAGCTTGTCGGCGAGCGGTTCGAGCAGGCTGTGATAGTTCTCGCCATTGCCCAGACCACGACCACCGGAAACGATGATCTTGGCGGCACCGAGTTCGGGACGCTCTGACCTGGTCAGTTCGCGGTTCTGGAGTTGGGTTTGTTGGGTGTCGGCAACGGCGGCGATGTTTTCGATTTCTGCGCTGTTTCCACCGTCGACCGCAGCATCAAATGCTGTCGTGCGCACGGTGATAACCTTGACCGGATCGGCACTTTTCACCGTGGCCAACGCATTGCCTGCGTAGATCGGGCGCACGAAGGTGTCAGAAGACTCAACGCCGGTGATTTCGGAAATCTGGGCGACGTCGAGCAACGCTGCAACACGCGGCAGCAGGTTCTTGCCGAAGGTCGTTGCCGGCGCAAGGATGTGCGAGTAACCAGTAATGTTGGCTATCACCAGCGCCGTGAGGTTTTCAGCGGTCTGCGCTGCGTAGTGTGTGGCATCGGCAAGCTTTACCTTGGCAACACCCTGCAGTTGGGCAGCCTGCTGGGCGGCTGCCTGGCAATTGCTGCCGGCGACTAGGACGTGAATATCGTCGCCAATCTTCCGGGCAGCGGCGACGGTGTTGAGAGTGGCGGCCTTGAGGGCGGCGTTGTCGTGTTCGGCGATGACGAGAATGGCCATGATCAGATCACCTTCGCTTCATTCTTGAGTTTATTGACAAGTTCGGCGACGTCGGCAAGCTTGACACCGGCCGAGCGCTTGGGCGGCTCGCTGACTTTAAGCGTCGTCAGGCGTGGCGCGATATCGACGCCGAGGCCGGTCTGCGTGACGGTATCAAGCGGCTTCTTCTTGGCTTTCATGATGTTGGGCAGCGTCGCGTAGCGCGGCTCGTTCAGGCGCAGGTCGGTGGAAACGACTGCCGGCAGGGTGATGCTGAGGGTTTCGAGGCCGCCGTCGATTTCGCGAGTGACCGTGGCCCTGCCATCCGCCAGGACGACTTTGGAGGCAAAGGTGGCTTGCGGCCAGTTTTGCAGGGCGGCGAGCATCTGGCTGGTCTGGTTGGCGTCGTCGTCGATGGCTTGTTTGCCGCAGATAACGAGCTGCGGAGCTTCCTTGTCGCACAGGGCTTTCAAGAGCTTGGCGACGGCCAAGGGCTGGAGGTCGGTGTCGCCGCAGTCGACGAAAATTCCCCGGTCGGCGCCGATGGCCATGGCGGTACGCAGGGTTTCCTGGCAGGCGGCAACGCCGCAACTGACGGCAATGACTTCAGTGGCGATACCGGCTTCCTTGAGACGGACCGCTTCTTCGACGGCAATTTCATCGAAGGGATTCATGCTCATCTTGACGTTGGCCAGGTCGACGCCCGTCCCATCCGCCTTGACACGCACCTTGACGTTGTAGTCCACCACCCGTTTCACGGGAACGAGAATTTTCACAAAGCTCTCCTTAATGGTCAGTTGATTTTTATCAATGCCGTTTTTACTACGAACTGCAGATCATTTGACAGCGTCCTTGTCATTGCGCACAATGACCATACTGTATCGTATGGAATGCGTACGGTAGCGTATGGAAACAAGCCCTGTCAACCCCCTTACCAGGACAACTCGTCGCAAACGGGTGAATCCACGGGTCCAGCTCGACCGCGGAAACTGGATCGAGAATGCCATCGAAGTCCTCGCCCGCGAAGGTCTCGGCGGCTTGCGCGTCGAAGTCCTGGCCAAGCGTTGCGGTGTCACCAAGGGCAGCTTCTATTGGCACTTCAAGGATCGTCACGATCTGTTGAGCGCCATGCTCGAACACTGGCGGGAAGGGCGTATCCGCGACATCGAGAAAGTCACCACGGTAAAGCCGGGCATGGAGCGCGAACAACTCCACTATGCCATCGAAGTCTATGGCGCAAGCCGTAACCGCAAGGGTATGGCGATCGAACTGGCAGTCCGCGACTGGGCGCGCCATGACCCACAGGCTGCCGCCATCGTCGAGGCGGTCGATCTCTATCGCCTGGAATGCACGCGCAAGCTGTTCGTGGCGGCCGGCATGTCCGACGCCGAAGCCAAGAGCCGCAGCCTGCTGCTGTACGCCTGCGTATTCGGGCTCTCACTGATGCACTACACGCATTTCGACAACAATCTCGACGACCTCAAGGAACGTATCGCCGAGCGCATCGTCTCGGCCTGATCGCCTAGGGAAGCGCTAATCAATTACCCTTACCAAGCGAGGCGGCAAGGTTTTTGGGGTTAGATTTGAAGAAATCGGCGTTTTTCATGGCAGAGAGGCTCATTTCGGGGTGATTTCCGCCCCTCAGGACGCAACTTTCCCGTCAGCCACCAATAGCCATCGACGAGCAAGGACGAGATTGGCCAGTCCAAACAAGGTCAGCAACTGCGCGGTATTCTTGGCCAATCCCTTGTAACGGGTCTTCTTGTGTTTGAAGAGATTCTTCACCACATGGAAAGGATGCTCGACCTTGGCGCGGATACTTGCCTTGGCATGCTCGATCTGGACGAGGAGATCGCCCAAGGCCGTACCGGCCAGCGTTTTGATCTTGCTGGGTTTCTCGGCCACATGCCAGTGCACGCTCGCCTCGGCACTTTCCGGGCGCTTTTCAACCCCCTGGTAGCCGGCATCGCCAAAGGCCGCCTGTTCATCGCCATGTAACAAGGCCTGAGCCTGCGAAATGTCGCTGACGTTACCGGCCGTCCCGATGACTGTATGCACCAGACCCGAATGCGCATCGACGCCAATGTGCGCCTTCATGCCGAAGTACCACTGGTTGCCTTTCTTGCTCTGGTGCATTTCCGGGTCGCGCTTGCCAGCTTTGTTCTTGGTTGAAGGCGGTGCCGCAATCAGCGTCGCATCGACGATCGTGCCTTCTCGCAACATCAACCCCTTGGCGGCAAGATGGTGGGCTATCGCATTGAAGATCGACGCCGTCAGTTGATGGCGCTCCAGAAGATGGCGGAAGTCCAGCAGGGTCGTCGCATCCGGGGCGCTTTCCCGAGATAGGTCGATGCCGACAAAGCCACGTATCGCCTGACTGTCGTAAATCGCATCCTCTATCCCTTCGTCCGACAGCCCGAAGCATTGCTGGGCAACATACATCCTCAGCATTCGCGTCAGCCCCACCGGCGGACGCCCGCGACGACCCATCGTCGGATAGAACGGCGCTATCGCCTGTTCAAGAGCCAACCACGGCACGACCGCTTCAAGCTCCTGCAAGAATCGATCTCGCCGCGTCTGCTTCTTCTTCTGTGCGTATTCCAGTTCCGAAAAACTCCGCTGCATCTTAAAAGTCCGCTTGTCTCGCCCAAACCTTATTGTCTCAAGTTCCTGCACATAATGGCGGGGAATAAATCAGCGTTTCCCTAGACCGGACAGGCAGATCCCTTGTCCGCGCCAGCTGCCGATTTTTCCCAGGCCGCCAAGTCGCCGACCAACTGATCGACCGCCGCCGTCAGGGCAGCAACACCACCGCGCGAGTCGGCACTTGGCGCCGGTATTTCGATCTTGAAGTCATAAGTTGCCAGAAGCGAACGATTGGAACCGAACAGTTGTGCCCGACCCTGCAAATGACCACGACTAGACCCTGGATCGTCGAACACCTGGGCAAACACGTCGATATCGACACGCAGCACGCAACGCGCTGCACCCTGCCCCGCCGGCATCAACCCAAGCTGCCGGGCAAGGCGACGCTGGATCAGTTGAGACGGCGGGCCAGCCCAGCGCGCGCGCGTATAGTTCAGCAAACGCGCCGGTTCGGCATAGAGCAGGCGATATTCGATACCCATCGAATCCATCCATAGCGGGGTCCGCACCTCGAGCGCCAGGTCGCGGCGCAATTGCACGGCTGAAGTCGCAAACGCGGGCAGGCCGAGATCATAGACCGTCAGCGCCTCCTCGCCGCCCCGCTTGCCACCTGAATAGCAAGCGGCAAGGAGAAAACAGCAGCACAGGATCAGCAGGCGGTGCATCTCAGCGTCCACCACCGCTGGCGAATCCGGCTTCGCCAGGCCCGGGAGCTGCCGCCGGAACGCCGAACACCAGGCCCTGCGGTGAATCCTCAAGCAAGCGCAGGACACGACTCAGTTGCCGGGCAGTCAGCGAAAAATCCGTTGCCAGTTCGTTGAGCCTGGGCATCAGGGCGGAGGTTCCACTACCTGCCGCATCGCCGATCGCGGCATCGAGCTTGTCGGCGGTCGCCTGCATTCTGCCGACCAGTTGCCGCGTATCGGCAAGCAAGGGTCCGACCTCGCCGGCAGCCTGTGACAGACTTCGCACGTTCCGGTCATCGAGCAGCTTGCCCACCTGAATCAGCGATGCGTTCATGTTGTCGAGCGTCGGCTTCATGCTGGCTGAAGTGGCTTCCAGATTGGCCAGGGTGGCCGCAAAACGCCGGCGATTCTCCTCGTTGAGCAGATCACTGACCGCTTTCATGATTTCCTGTGCCTGGCGCAGCGCAGAGGTACCGCTTTCGCTCACCTGGTCGAGCAACGACGGACTCATGTCGATACGCGGCATATTGCCATCGCTGGCAACCAGCGGTTCGCGGTTCTTGCCGCTATCAATCAGCAGAACATGGGCGATTCCGGTAACGCCCTGATAGGAAAGCGTGGCGACCGTACCCTTGGTCAGCGGAATTTCCTCAGCGATGGATATCCTGATCAGGATGTCGCTGGGGTTGTCCCGGTCGAGCCGGATGTTCGTCACCTTGCCGACGCGAATACCGCGATAGCGTACCTGCGCCTGAGGATTGAGGCCGCCGATACTGTGTTTGGTGACCACAATATAGTCACGCAGATTTTCCTGCGTGCCGCGCAGCCAGAAAAGCGCAAAGATTGCCGCCGCACCGAGGACAAGAGCGAACAGACCGGCGATGAAGGCATGCGACTTGTTTTCCATGGGCGAATCCTACAACAACCTTGACTTATCGCCATCCCGGAAACCGGCGACAACCGGATGATCGCCGGCCATCACTTCCGCAGCGAGGCCGAAATTGACGATATGCTGGTCGGCCAGCACGGCGATATGGGTCGCCAGGCCGGCCAGCGTTTCCGGATCGTGGGTCACCATGATCACCGTCAGGCCAAGTTCACTCTGCAACTGCCCGAGTAGTTTGACGAAGCTCCGGCTACGATCCGGATCGAGACCCGCCGTCGGCTCGTCGAGCAGCAGCAATTCAGGTTCGAGCGCCAGTGCGCGGGCCAGTGCCACGCGCTTGACCATGCCACCGGAAAGTTCAGCAGGCATCAGTCGACCGTGCTCCGCCTCCATCTCGACCAGTTCCAGCTTGAGATTGACCAGGCGGCGAATCCAGTCTGCGTCGAGGTGCTTCAACTCACGCAAGGGAAAGGCGATGTTGTCGAATACCGGCAATGCCGAAAACAATGCACCGGCCTGGAACAGCACGCCGAGCCGACGCAGGATGGCGGTCTGCGCTTCCGGGCGAGCGGCGCCTAGATCCTGCCCGAACAGGCGAACGGTGCCGGCCGCCGGCTGCAGCAGCCCGATGATCTGGCGCAACAAGGTCGTCTTGCCACTACCCGACCCGCCAACCAAGCCCACTACCTGCCCGCGCTCGACCCGCAGATCGAGATTTCGATGTATGTAACGATCGCCAATGCGCGTGCTCAGGCCGCGCATCTCGACAACGGCGGTCGGCAGATCGTCGCTCATAGTTGCGGGATGCCCATGTTACGGGTGGCAATCGCAAACACCGCATCAACCAGAATCACCAAAGTGATCGCCGTGACCACTGAGGTGGTCGTGTTGGCCGACAGGCTCTCGGTATTGGGTTTGACACGCAAGCCGAAATGACAGGCGACCCAGGCGATGATGAAGCCGAAAACCAGTCCCTTGACCAGCCCGATGACGAGATTGGCGACCGGTACCGCGCGCTGCAGGTTTTCGACAAAATAGATCAGCGAAATATCGAGTTGCAGCATGGCCGACAGCATGCCGCCGATCAGGGCAATGGCCGAAGCCCACAACACGAGCAATGGCATCACCACGGTCAACGCCAGTAATTTCGGCAAAATCACGCGAATACTGCGCGAAATCCCCATGGCGGACAAGGCGTCGATTTCTTCAGTCACCCGCATCACGCCGATCTGCGCGGTCATTGCCGACCCCGAACGCCCGGCGACAAGCACTGCAACCAGTACCGGTCCAAGTTCGCGAATGATCGAAATGCCCAGAATATTGATGATGAAGAGATCGGCACCGACGTTGCGCAACTGCAAAGCCGAAAGATAGCTGATCGTCACGCCGATCAGGAAGCCGACCAGCCCGGTGACCGGCAAAGCCAGCGCCCCAGCCTTGTAGATATTCGCCGCGATTTCCTTCCAGGGCATTTCCGAGGGACGGCGAATCAGATACCAGAGATCAAGCAACATCTGCCCGTACAGCGTCACCAACCCGCGCCCGTTGTCGACAAGCCCGAGCACCGAGTAACCAATCCGTTCGATCAGCCCCGGTCCCGCTTCCTTGCCTGAATCTGTAGTCACCGGGACCGCAGCGACGCGTTCGAGAGCATGCCGGCAACTTTCGGAAACATCCAGCGCCGATGGCCAGCCCTCATGCCACGTACGCCAGAGTAGAACAGCCGCCGCACTGTCGAGGCGCTCGACCGCCGAAAGATCCCAGGCCAAATCAGCCCGGCCACCCGCTGCCAGTTCGTCCTGCAAGTGCCGGATCTCGGGCAGCAACGCGGCGAGCGTCCATTCGCCGGTCATCACGACCTTCCCCGACGCGATCTGCAGACGGGGCGGCGCGCTCACGCAGCCTTCCTCGGGCTGCGGCTCTTCACCAGAAAATCACGCCCGGCCTGTTGCCAGACCGCAACCTCTTCCCGCAGCGCTGCCGCGGTCAAGGGATTCGCCAGCAACCACTCCGCCGGCAGGTCGAGCTGGAATCCGTTGGTCAAGGCCGTTACACGCCAGGCGGGCAGCACCCGATCATCGCGCGTGCGGTGCAGCAAAATTGCCAGACGCAGGCAAAATATCAACCGCCAGGCGCCGTCGACCGCAGAAACTTCCCCCAGCTTTTCGAGCTTGCCGCGATGACCGAGCACCAGCATGGCCAGGCGCGCCTGATCCTTTTTCGAAAAGCCCGGCATGTCGGCATGGGTGAGAATATACGCACCGTGCTTGTGATAGCCGTTGTGCGCGACCGAGATACCAATTTCGTGCAGACGTGCTGCCCACGACAGGAACTGCACGTCCGATTCCGATGGCGAACCTTCGGCCAGTTGGGTCAGTGCCGAGAGAGCCGTCGTCTCGACGCGTTCGGCCTGATCCGCCTCGGCCTGATAACGGCGGATGAACTGCGCCACGGTCGAGTCACGCATATCATGATGATGGAAACGGCCGAGCAGGTCATAAAGCACCCCGAGGCGCAGTGCGCCATCGGCATAGGTCATGTGCTCGATGCCCAGTTCCTCCAATATTGCCGACATGATGGCGATCCCGCCCGGCAAAACGGGCAGTCGATCGCTCTTGACGCCTGGAATATCGAGCGCCTCAGGCGAACCTGCCTTGATCAGCAGCGCACACAGACGGTCAAGTCCGCCGCGAGTGATACCACTTTCACCGTTCGGATTAAGACCGTTCAGTTCAAGAATATCGGCAATCGCCCGCGCCGAACCGGAAGACCCAACCGCTTCCTTCCAGCCCATGCGCCGATAATCGTGGGCAATCTGCTCGATTTCCTTGGCGGCGGCGATTTGCGCTTCACGTAGGCGCTTCTTGTCGAACCTTCCATCGGGAAAAAAGCGCAGTGAGTAGCTAACGCAGCCCATGTAGAGCGACTCCATCAGCAGGGGGTCGTGCCGCTTGCCAATGATGAACTCGGTCGACCCGCCGCCGATATCAAAGACCAGGCGCTTCTGACCCGACGTCGGCAGCGAATGCGACGCACCGATGTAAATCAGGCGCGCTTCTTCGCGGCCGGCGATGACCTCGATCGGGAACCCGAGCGCCTCTTCGGCCAGCGGCAGGAAGTAGCCGGCATTCTTGGCCACGCGCAAGGTATTGGTCGCCACTGCCCGCACCGCACCATTGTCGAGACCGCCGAGGCGTTCGCCGAAGCGACGCAAAGCGTCGAGCGCCCGCACCTGTGAATCCAGGTCAAGGCGCTTGTCTGGCATCAGGCCGGATGCAAGGCGTACCGGCTCCTTCAGCGAATCCAGGGTATAGATCTGGTTATCAACCACACGCCCAACTTGCAGGCGAAAGCTGTTGGAGCCGAGGTCGACGGCAGCTACGGTTTCATAAATCATGGATTTGGATGCAAACGGCGCAAGGGATTGGAGCGCATTCTAGCACCCACGCCGATTTCGAATTATTACGCAGCAGGCGTAAAAAAAGCCCGCCAGTTTGCACAGGCGGGCTGGTAGCGAAACGCTGCCGGCGGAATTAGCCAGCCAGCGCCTTCCTGATCTGCTCCAGCGTCGACGGATCGTCGATCGTCGTCAGATCGCCCGGATCGCGGCCTTCGGCAAGTGCCTGCAGTGAGCGGCGCAGCATCTTGCCGGAACGGGTCTTGGGCAGACCAGTGACGAAATGGACACGTGCCGGACGGCCAATTGCCCCCAAAATGCCGTCGACCGTACCGAACACTTCTTTTTCCAGTGCCTTGGTCAATTCGGGCGTCGACACCTTGGCAGCATCCTTGACCACGGCAAACGCCATCGGCACCTGACCCTTGAGCTTGTCCTCGACACCGACCACAGCCACTTCGGCGATCGCCGGGTGGTTCTGGATCGCTTCCTCGATTTCCCGGGTACCGAGACGGTGGCCGGCAACGTTGATCACATCGTCGGTGCGGCCAAGAATGGTGAAGTAACCGTCATCGTCCTTGATCGCCCAGTCGAAAGAGGAATAGACCAGCGGCTCCTTGAACAGCGTGAAGTAAGTGCTGATGAAACGGTCGTCCTGACCCCATACCGTGGACAGGCAGCCGGGCGGCAGCGGCGGGATGACGGCGGCGATGCCCTTTTCGTTGGCGTCGCAGACCGAGCCATCCTCGCGGAAAATCTGCAGGTTGTAGCCGTAGACCGGGAAGGACGGCGAACCGAACTTGATCGGCGTCTTTTCGACACCGGGCATGGCGGACAACATCGGCCAACCGGTTTCAGTCTGCCAGTAGTTGTCGATGACCGGCTTCTGCAATTCGTTCATGAACCATTCGTGGGTCGGCTGATCGAGCGGCTCGCCAGCCATGAAGATGTGCTTGAGCGAGGACAGGTCGTACTTGTGCATGTACGCCGGATCCTGCTTCTTCAGCACACGGGCGGCAGTCGGCGCCGAGAACATGACATTGACCTTGAATTTCTCGACGATCTGCCACCAGATGCCCGGGTCAGGACGCAGCGGTGTGCCTTCGTACATCACCGTCGCCATGCCGGCGATCAGTGGACCGTAGATGATGTACGAGTGGCCGACGACCCAACCGATGTCGGAGGTCGAGAAGTAGGTTTCACCCTCGCCACCACAATAAATGTGCTTCATCGACGAGGCCAGCGCCACTGCGTAGCCGCCGGTATCGCGCTGCACGCCCTTTGGCTTGCCGGTGGTGCCCGACGTATAGAGGATGTATGACGGCTCTGATGATTCCATCCACACGCACGGCACCTGTGCATCCATGTGCTCGGCACGCAGGGTCGCATAATCGAAATCGCGTCCGGCAACCTTGTTGAAACCCTTGTCGACGCCACGATCGACCATCAGCACCTTGGCTGGTTTGTGCTCGGCCAGGTTGATGGCCTCGTCAAGTAGGTGCTTGTAGGGAACGGCCTTGCCGCCACGCATGCCGGCATCGGAAGAAACGATCAGCACTGGCTTGGCGTCGTCGATGCGAGTCGCCAGCGAACCCGAGGCGAAACCGCCGAAAACGACGGAATGTATGGCGCCGATGCGGGTCGACGCCAGGATGGCAAAGCAGGCCTGGGCGATCATCGGCATGTAGATAAGCACGCGGTCGCCACGCTTGACGCCAAGACTCTGATAGATCGCCGCCATGCGCTCAACTTCGCGCTGCAGTTCGGCAAAGCTGTAAACCTTTTCTTCGTCGGTTTCGGTCGACACGAAAATCAGCGCCGGATCGTTCGGGCGCTTGGCGGCATGGCGGTCAACCGCGTTATGACACAGATTGGTCTTGCCGCCGACGAACCATTTGGCGAATGGCGGGCGCGAGTAGTCGCAGACTTGAGTGAATGGCTCTTTCCAGTCGACCAACCTAGCCTGCTCGGTCCAGAATTCGTCGGGCTTGTCGATGGAGTATTGATGGAATTCTTTATATGTCGTCATATGTCTTCCTCTAGATTGTTTTCCTGCACATGGAAAGAATGCCGGATTATTTTTGCTCGCTTGCCCGGTCACGTAAACGGTGTTCAATCTCTGTCATTGGCAGATTCAACCCCAACTCCTGATTCATCAACTGCAACAACGGCAACAATTCGAGTCCGAGCTGCCCGAGATGCGGGCGCACGACTTCACTGCGCCGCGCCGCAATCAGTTCCAGCGCGCGCGACAGCTTGATCTGGCGAATCAGCGCCGGCCCTGCTTCACCGGCAACGATCCGGTTGCCCCCCGCCTGCATGCCCTCGAGCATCCGTTGCCCCGCCAGTTCCAGCAGCGCCGGCGCCGACTCCGCGTCATCAGCCGGGTAAGTGGCGACCCCGATACTCACTGTCAGGTAAACCGGCTTCCCCTGGACCGGCACATGCGCCACCTGGACGGCTTCCCGCACCCGTTCGGCAAAGCCGGTGAACAGCAATGGCGAAGTTCCCGGCGCGACGATGGCGAACTGTCCCGGGCCGAAATGCCCGAGTGAGTCTTCAGTTCTTACCTTGGCCGCGAGCATCTTGGCGAAGCGCGTACCGACGCGCTCGGCAAGTTCCGGACCAAGCCGCTCGCGCGCCTGATCGAAAGCATCGAAGCCCAGCACCATGATGCACAGCTCGACGCCCGAACGGGTTGCGTGCGACAACGCCTGTGAGGCCTGATGCTCCAGGTATTTCCGCGAGAAGAGGCCGCTGGCCGGATCCTGCACCATGCTCTCGCGTCCCGCTTCTAGATTTTCGCGGGCGGCGACGAGGGCAAGCAGATTATTTAAACGGGTCAGAATTTCGGTGCTGCCCGAACCCTTGGTCACGAAATCGGAGGCCCCGAGCAGACGCACGCGCTCGCGCTCCTCCTCGGTTTCCTCGCCGGATACGACGATGAACGGCATGTCCCGCAGACGGCTCTGTTTGGAAGCGCGCACCCGCTGCAGCAAGCCGGCCCCATCAAGCTTGGGCATCTGCAGGTCCGAGATGACGGCACGAATCGAATGATCAAGCAGCAGTTGTTCCCAGGCTGCTTCGCCGTCGCCTTCCTCGCGGACATCGAACGTCCCCTTGAGGTTGCGGGCGAGCGCCATCCTTACCAGCCGTGAATCATCGACAACCAGAATACGCACCAGATCCATCATTTCATTCTCCGCCTATCTCCACAACAACCCGCCCCTTGGCCCGTCCGGCAATATACTCGTCAAAAGTGGCCGGCAATTCGGCAAACCCTATCCGGCGCGCCATCGCTGCCAGGTGCGGCGGTCGCAGGTCACTTGCCAGTCGCTGCCAGACTTCATGGCGATAAGGCGCTCCTATATATCCTGAATCGATGCCAAGCAACGACACGCCGCGCAAAATGAACGGCGCCACCGTCGTGTTGAGGCTCATGCTGGCCGCCAGGCCGATACTGGCAATCGTTCCACCCTGCGCCATGGTACTGGCAATCCAGGCCAGCACGTCGCCCCCCAGGTTATCGACGGCACCCGCCCAGCGCGCATTGTCGAGCGCGCGAATTTTCGTGAGGTCGAGGTCATTGCGCAGCATCACCTCGGCGGCACCGAGGTTTTTCAGGTAATCGATCGCGCTCTCCTTTCCGGTCAAGGCGACGACGTGGTACCCGCGGTTGGCCAGAATATCGACGGCCATACTACCAACGCCGCCGGTCGCACCGCTCACGATGACCGGCCCGTTGGCCGGCGCCAGTCGGTTCTCCTCCATCCGCACCACCGCCAAGGCCGCGGTGAACCCGGCCGTGCCCAGCGCCATGACGTCGTAGAGTGACAAACCTGCGGGAAGCGGCACCACCCAGTCGCCGGGCACCCGGGCAATTTCAGCATAGCCGCCATGGTGCGCGACACCGATGTCGAAACTCGTGGCAATGACCGGATCACCCGGCTTGTAGCGCGGGTCGGCACTCTCGATGACGGTACCCGAAAGGTCGATGCCACCGACGCACGGAAAGCGCCGAATGATCTTGCCAACGCCGGTCGCCGCCAGCGCATCCTTGTAATTGACACTCGAATAGGCGACGCGAATCGTCACGGCGCCGGGATCGAGCCGGACCGGGTCCAGCATCACGAAACCGCTGGATACCTTGCCATCAATTTGCTCGATCAAAAGTGCCTTGAAGGATTGCATTGAGTTCCTTGCGCTTGGGGAAATAAATTGTATTCATAATTATAGCGATTGGCCATAGCCCCATCCGCTTCTAAACCCCATTTTTTACAGGCACTTTACAACAAGGGTTTTTTCACATACATTGCGCCGCTATGCGCAAAGCCCTGACCTCTCTCGCCCTCGCTACAGCCCTGATGTCCGCGGGCCTCCAGGCAACGGCAACCGAGCAGGCGCACAAGAGCGAAGAATCACAATCCCTTTTTGACCGCTACACGAATGCCGCTCAGGATGTAATCCTGCAAAGCCTGAAACTGGTCGGCGTCCGTTATCGCTTTGGTGGCAACGACGAGGCAAGCGGTCTTGATTGCAGCGGTTTTGTCCGCTTGGTTTTCAAGGACAGCGTCGGTAGGCAATTGCCACGCACCTCGGCTGAAATGAGTAAGCTTGGTGAGCGCATCGACACCAGCCAGCTCAAGGCGGGCGATCTGGTATTTTTCAACACCATGCGCCGCGCCTTCTCGCATGTCGGCATCTATCTCGGTGATAACCACTTTCTGCATGCACCGCGCACCGGCGCCGAAGTTCGCGTCGAGGACATGAGCGACAGTTATTGGGTCAAACGATACAACGGCGCTCGCCGCATCATCGACGGCAACTAAGTAGCTAAGCGGCGATTCAGCCGCTTTTTTTTACACCTCGATTCAATAACAATTCTCATTTACATGGCGGTATTCAAGCATTAGAATGGCAACCATTCTCATTTGCTTAACGGAGTTAACCGCATGAAGCCGATTGCCCGCCTGATCGCCATCACCCTCGCCACCCTGTCCTTCGCGGTTCACGCCGATGACAAGGTGCTCAATCTGTACTCGGCGCGTCACTACCAGACCGACGAAGCGCTTTACGCCAACTTCACGAAGCATACTGGCATCAAGATCAACCGCATCGAAGGCAAGGAAGACGAACTGCTGGAACGGATCAGGAATGAAGGCAGTAACAGCCCGGCCGATGTCTTCCTGACGGTCGACGCCGCCCGCCTCGCCAAGGCGCACGAACTCGGTCTCTTCGCGCCGCTCACTTCGAAGACACTGGACTCGCGCATCCCTGCCCATCTGCGTACCGACGACTGGTTTTCCTTTTCGACGCGCGCCCGGGTCATCATTTTCAACAAGGCCGAAATCAAGGCCGAAGATGTCCAGACCTACGACGATCTCGCCAACCCACGGCTCAAGGGCAGGCTGTGCTCGCGCTCTGGTTCCCACCCTTACAACCTGTCGCTGATGGCCTCGGTCATTGCCCACGAGGGCGAAGCCAGGGCCGAAACTTGGGCCAAAGGGATGGTTGCCAACTTCGCGCGCGCCCCGAAAGGCGGCGATACCGATCAGATCAAGGCGGTCGCTGCCGGAGAATGCGGCGTCGCGCTGTCCAACACCTACTATGTCGCCCGTTTGTTGCGGTCGACCAAGCCGGAAGACATGAAAATTATGGAGAAGGTCGGCATTGTCTGGCCCAACCAGGCATCCACCGGTACCCATATCAATGTTTCCGGTGGTGGCGTGCTGAAAACTGCGCCGCACAAGGAAGCCGCCGTCAAGTTCCTCGAGTACCTGGCCTCGGACGATGCCCAGCGCTATTTCGCCGACGGCAACAACGAATGGCCGGTCGTCGAAAGCGTCAAGGTGAGCAACCCGGCGCTCGAAAAAATGGGCAAGTTCAAAGCCGACAATCTGCCGGTCGGCAATCTGGCGATGTACCAGATCAAGGCACAGATGATTTTTGACCGCGCCGGCTTCAAATAATAAGCGTCTGCGACAACCATAACGCCGCCCCGCTTTGCCGGGGCGCTTTCTATTTGCGTGCCCGCGAAACTTGTCGCGACAGCGCAATCAGCGGCAATAGGCCAACCGCCACGATGGCCAGCGATGCCGTCGACGCCTCGGCCAGACGCTCATCCGACGCCAGCGTATAGACCTGCGTCGCCAGCGTATCGAAATTGAACGGGCGCATAACCAGCGTCGCCGGCAACTCCTTCATCACATCAACGAACACCAGCAGGCCCGCGGTAAACAGGCTGCCGCGCAACAACGGCGCATGTACCCGGCGCAGCGTCGCACCCTGCCCCAACCCGAGGCAGCGCGCTGCATCGTCCATGTTGTGAGTGATCTTGGCCAGGCTCGATTCGACGGTATGCAGCGCCACCGCCAGGAAACGCACCAGATAGGCATAGACCAGGGCGGCGATGCCGCCGGTCAGCAGCAGCCCCGGGTTGCTCCCGAACCACTGTTCCCACTGCCCGGCCAGCCAGTTGTCGAGGCGCGTCACCGGGATCAGCACGCCGACCGCGATAACCGCACCCGGCACCGCGTAGCCGAGCCCGACCAAACGGTTGAGGCCGGTCGCCAGCGAGCCTTTTGACAGCCGCGCGCCGTAAGCCATCAACAACGCCAGCTGAACACCGATCAGGGCTGTGATTCCGGCGAGCACAAAACTATTGCGCGCCAGCAGCAGGAAGCGCTCACCGAACTGGGCATCGCCATCGACCAGCGCCATTTTGAGAAGCAGCGCCGCCGGCAACACGAAACCGAGCGTGAGCGGCAGCAGACAAGCGGTAACCGCGGCAGCAGCGGCTAATCCGCACAAGCGCGCCCCGGCCAGCGGACGGTTGCGCCCGGTCGTATTGTGGTAGCGTGCCCGGCCGCGCGAAATGCGCTCGGCCATCAGCAGGAAAAGGACGAAGGAAAGCAGCATCGCCGCCAGCTGTGCTGCCGCGACCCGGTCGCCGAGCGAAAACCAGGCGCGGTAAATGCCGGTCGTGAAGGTATTAACGCCGAAATACGCTACTGTGCCGTAATCGGCCAGCGTTTCCATCAGCGCCAGCGCAACACCGGCAACAATCGCCGGCCGCGCCAAAGGCAGCGACACCGCAAAGAAGGCGCGCCACGGCCCCATGCCTAGGGTTCGCGCTGCCTCTAGCATGCCGCTTGCACGTTCGAGAAAAGCTGCCCTGGCCAGCAGGTAAACATAAGGATAGAGGACGAAGATAAACATCAGCATGGCGCCGTATAGCGTCCGGATGTCGGGAAACCAGTAATCACCGTATTTCCAGCCGTAGGTCTCGCGCAAAGCCGTCTGCAACGGGCCGACGAACTGCAGGAAATCGGTATAGACATACGCGAGCACATAGGCCGGCACCGCTAACGGGAGTACCAGTGCCCATTCAAAAAAGCGGCGCCCGGGAAAATCGTGCATGGCGGTGAGCCAGGCAGTCGCGACGCCGACCAGCGCGACACCGAGCCCGACGCCAAGGCACAACCACAGCGAGTTCAGGATATATTCCGGCAGCACCGTCTGCGCCAGATGCGACCAGGTTGCGCTGGTCCCGCCGACGAAGATGTTGAGTCCGACGCTAGCCACCGGCAGCGCCGCCAGCAAGGCGACGAGCACGACAACGGCAAGGAGCGGGGAATATTTTGGAATTCGCATGGTGCAAATGCGAATTATAATCGTCCACATGTCACAACTTGAACTAAAAGGCGTCGTTCAGCGCTACGGTAACCATACCGTCGTCGATGGCGTCGACTTCAATCTCGCCAGCGGGCAGATCGCCTGCCTTCTAGGCCCGTCGGGCTGCGGCAAGACGACGCTGCTGCGCTGCATCGCCGGCTTCGAGCAAATAGCCAGCGGGGAGATTCGCCTGCGTAGCGCGATCGTCAGCGCCGCCGGGCACCGTGTGGCGCCGGAAAAGCGGCGAATTGGCATGGTCTTCCAGGATTACGCGCTGTTCCCGCATCTGACGGTCGAGGAAAATGTCGCTTTCGGTCTCGGCGGCAAACCCCAGGAAGAAGCCCATCTGCGCGTCCGCCAGCTGCTCGCCACCGTCGGCCTGCATGGCCAAGGCGACAAGTTCCCGCATGAGCTCTCCGGAGGCCAGCAGCAGCGCGTCGCCCTGGCCCGCGCTTTGGCCCCGCGCCCGGAATTGATCTTGCTCGACGAGCCATTCTCCAACCTCGATGTCGGTCTGCGCGAACGCCTGTCGCTCGAAGTCCGGGAAATTCTCAAGCGCGAGGGGTCGACCGCAATCCTCGTCACCCACGATCAGAATGAAGCCTTCGCGATGGCCGACGAGATCGGCGTCATGCATGGCGGGCGCATCCAGCAATGGGACACGCCGTACAATCTCTATCACCGCCCGGCCAACCGCTTCGTCGCCGACTTCATCGGCCAGGGCGTGCTGTTGCCCGGCACTGTTGTGGCTGGCACCAATGTCGAGATGGAACTCGGGAATCTGGTCTCCGACATTCCCGTCGAATGCAGCGAAACCTGCACCGATTGCCATGACGGCTGCGCGGTCGACGTGTTGCTGCGTCCTGACGACATCGTCCACGACGACCGCAGTCCGCTGCAGGCCGAGGTGCTGCACAAGGCCTTTCGCGGCGCCGACATTCTCTACACGCTGCGCCTGGAGAGCGGCGTCCGGGTCCTGTCGCTGGTACCATCGCACCATAACCATGCGATCGGCGAGAGAATTGGCATCCGGCTCGATGCCGATCATGTGATCGCCTTCAAGAAATCCGCGCACTGAAACTTCGATGATTCCCTTTCTGCAGCCGCTCGAACCGTTTCCGCCGGTCGCCGCGGCGCGTGCCGACATGGGCGGCCTGCTCGCCGTCGGCGCCGATCTCTCCGTCGCCCGCCTGCTCAATGCCTACCGACACGGCATCTTTCCCTGGGGCACGGTCGAGGGCCAGCCATTGTGGTACAGCCCCGATCCGCGCATGGTGCTGTTTCCCGACGAATTCCGTCTCACCATCTCGCTTCGCAAGACCCTGCGCGCCCGGCGCCACGAAATTCGCTTCGACCACGACTTTCCGGCCGTGATCGGCGCCTGTGCCGAGATGCCGCGCCCCGGCCAGGACGGCACCTGGATCACGCCGGACATTATGGACGCCTACATCCGCCTGCATGAACTCGGCTGGGCGCATTCGGTCGAAGTTTATGCAGAAGGCAATCTGACTGGCGGCTTGTACGGCATCGGGATTGGCCGCATGTTCTATGGCGAGTCGATGTTTTCCCGGCGCAGCAACGCTTCGAAGATTGCCTTCGCCCATCTCGTCCGCTATCTTCTCGTCCACGACATCTCCATGATCGACTGCCAGATGCGCACCGAACACCTCGCCTCGCTGGGCGGCCGCGAAATTCCGCGCAGCGATTTCATCGTCCGGCTGAATCAACTGATCGAATGTGAAAGTCCGCGCCAGCGCTGGACCGCCGACGATCTCGACCTGAACTGGTAAGCATGGCTCTTCCCGACGATTCCGCACTGCCCTATTCGCTGTTGCAGTTCTACGCGACCTCGCCTTATCCGTGCAGTTACCTGCCCGACCGCGAGGCGCGCTCGCAGGTCGCCACGCCGACCCATCTGATCGACACCGAGGTCTACAGCGCACTGGTCCGCCGTGGCTTCCGCCGCAGCGGCGCCTTCACCTACCGGCCGCACTGCGACACTTGTGCGGCCTGCATCCCCGTCCGCCTGCCGGTCGCCGAACTGCAATACAGCCGGACCCAGCGCCGCGCCATCCGCAACCATGCCGGTCTGACTATCCGCCAGCGGCCGCTGGCTTTTTTCGCCGAGCACTTCGCGCTGTACACCCGCTACCAGAACGCCCGCCACGCCGGCGGCGGCATGGACGAAGATGGCGAAGAAAATTATGCGCACTTTCTGCTGCAAAGCCGCGTCGATACGCGCCTGATCGAGTTTTCCGAGGGCGATGCGCTGCGCATGGTCAGCATCATCGATGTTCTCGAAGACGGCCTGTCATCAGTTTATACTTTCTACGACCCGGAGGTCGCCGGCGCCAGCTTCGGTACCTATAACGTCCTGTGGCAGGCGTTGCAATGCAGTGCCCTCGACCTGCCCTACCTCTATCTCGGCTACTGGATCGCCAACAGCCGCAAGATGGCCTACAAATCGCGCTTCCAGCCCATCGAAGGCCTCATCGACGGCCACTGGCAACCCCTCGACCTCGCCGATTGCGACCAATGAAATCAATCCTGCTCCCGCTGCTCTCCCTCTTCATGTTCACCCTGGCGCACGCCGGCAACGAACGCATCACCTATAAATGCGACGACGGCAGCGCCTTCCAGGCCGAATTCATGGCTGGCAGTGATGGACGACCACAGGCCACTGTATTCATGGGCATCATGAAAATCGTGCTGCCGCAGGTGCCGGCCGCCTCCGGCGCCCTTTACCGGGCCGACGGCATCTCGCTGCACACCAAGGGCGACGATGCTCTCTTCGACGATGGCAAGAAGCCCCTGCGCCGCTGCACCAGCGGCGAACTGCCGACCTCGGCAAGCGTCGCCCAGCCGCCGGCCGCTTCGGCCAACTTCGTCGAATTCTCGGGCACCGTCGCCTACTTGGCGCGCAGCGCGCTGCCGCCCGATGCCGTGCTGATCATCCGTATTCAGGATACCGCGCGCGCTGACGCCAAGGCATTGACGCTGGCCGAGCAGCGCGTCGAACTGGCTGGCCAGCAGGTGCCAATTCCGTTCAAAATAACGGTTGACCGTGACCTTCTGCAGAAAAACGCCCGTATCACCGTCGCCGCCCGCATCCAGCGCGGCAGCACCCTGCTGTTCATCAACGACACCGCCTATCCGGCATTGAAAGACGGCGAACCACGGCACGTCGACATGACCCTCAAGCAGGTCAGTCAGCCCAGGAAGCGCTGACCGGTGATCTGCGCTGAATCAAGGCCTTCGCCCGCGCCCTGTGCGACAGTGCCTTCCATCATCTGAAAATCGAGTCGTATGTTCTCTCGCACCCACCCCCTCTGGCTGGTTGGCTTCCGACCCTTCTTCGCCCTTGCCTGCCTCGCCGGACTGAGCCTGCCGATCGCCTGGATCCTGATCTTCAAGGGCGTTCTGCCGGCGCCTTCGCAAAATTTCTCGCCGATCCAGTGGCACGCCCACGAAATGTTCTTCGGCTTCGGCTGGGCCGTTCTCGGCGGCTTCCTGCTGACGGCAAGCAAGAACTGGGTCGGCGTGCGCGGCTATCATGGCGGCACGCTGATGTTTCTCGCCGCCGCCTGGATCTTCGAGCGCATCGGCATGAGCTTCGGTAGCAACTGGCCGACCGCACTGTTTCTGCTCAGCAACAACCTTTTCCTGTTCGCCATCGTCGCCCTGCTGCTCGCCACCCTGATCGTCCATCGCGACAAGGATAGCTACCGGCGCGACAACATCCTGTTCCTGTTCGTCCTGCCGCTGTTCTGGATTGCCAAGACCCTGCTCCTCGCGCCGGACCAGTTCAATGTCGGCTGGAGCATGACCCTCGGCCTGTTCCGCGTCGCCTTCCTGATCATGCTCGAGCGCACGCAATCGCAGTTCATGCGCTCAGCGTTCAAGGTCGAGATCCTGCGCCGACCGGTGCTCGACGCGGCGATCAAGGCGCTCGCCGTTGTCCTCGTCTTCGGCGCGCTGCTGCCGCCGGAACTGAGCCACAATCTCGAACTGGCGCTCGCCGCACTGCTTCTCGGCCGCCTCGCCTTCTGGTATCCGCACAAGGCATTCAGCCGCCTAGACATCGGCATCATGTACCTCGGCTACCTGGCCATCGCCGGGCAGTTGCTAATCGATGCTCTGCCGCCGCCCGGCGGTCTCGGCTGGGTCGGCACCGTGTCGGTTCACGTGTTTACCTTCGGCACCATGGGCCTGATCATTCCCGCCATGATGATCCGCATCGCCAACGGCCACACCGGGCGCAAGGTCGTTTTCGGGCGCCTTGAAAGGACCGTTCTGTGGATCATGATCGCCGCCTTCTTCCTGCGCCTGGTCGGCCCGCAATTCGCTCCCGGCGCCTACCTGCGCTGGCTCGACCTCGCCGCCACCTGCTGGTTCGTCGCCTTTGGCCTGCTTGCCTGGCGCTTCATTCCCCAGCTTTTCCGCCCGCGCGTCGATGGCCGGGAGCACTGATTACCATCAAAAACAAGCGCCAAACCGATGGCCGAGAAAGTTCGACCACTGCAACGCTCTGCCTGGGAAATGCCGTTGCGTCAAACTAAAAATGATCAGCCGGCGACCCTAGCGGTCGCGCACCGGCAACGGTAGCGCGTTACTCTTATCGCGCCCCCAGAGGTCGAGCGGGTCGCCGACCGAACGGCGAAGTTCTTCCCTGGCCTTGGTGGCGGTAACCGGCTCGTCGAATGAAATGAGCTGGGCGAACGCCTGGCCCGTAAGGCGGTACAACCAGGTACGGCGTTTCACGATCATGGTCTCTCCTCTTTGGTGTCAGTCTGGAAAACCCACTTCCGTTCGCTGACCTTGGCCTGACTTTACTCTAATTTGCGCGGCCCTGCTGAACTGACAGCCTTGCTCGCAGCAAAGCTCACCGGGCATGCACTTCATTCAGGCATCCGGCAGGTGCGCGAAGCCATTGAAACTACCAGATGCCGGGGCGACAGAAACACGCTCGACCCGGGCATGGTCCGGCCCACGATGCGCGCTGGCAATCAGGTCATCCACGGCGGCCTCGTCGCCCGCCACCACCGCTTCGACGCGCCCGTCAGCCAGGTTGCGTACCCAGCCTGCGAGGCCAAGTCGCCGCGCCTGATCGACCATGAACCAGCGGTAACCGACGCCTTGAACCTGGCCCTCGATCAGCAGATGACGGACGATGCGCTTCATGCATATTTCCACGACTTTGCAGACATGTCGACATACTGCCACAGTGCCGTATCTAAGCCAATTTATTCAATTAAATCATTATATTAGCAATATACGAAACTCGCACAGATCAAGGATTGTCGAATACACTGCCGCAACAATTCACGCTTTACATTTTTGGAGGTTCCCCGATGAAGCGCCTGATCCCTTTTGTGCTCGCAAGTTGCCTGGGCCTGCCGGCGATTGCCGAGGTGACAAGTCACGACCAGCCCATCCACGATGCCGCGCGGACCGGCAGCGGCGACGATGTTGCCCGCCTGCTCAAGACCGACCCCAAGCAGCGTGACGCGCGCACCGCGCTCGGGTCGACACCGCTACATCTGGCAGCGACAAATGGTGATACCAGTGCCATGAAGGTACTGATCGCTGCCGGCGCCAACCCCAATGCCCGCGACAACGATGGTGCCACGCCATTGCACATGGCAGCCTATTCCAGCCGCGCCGCCAACAGCCAACTGCTGCTCGAAGCCGGCGCCGACCCGCTGGCCAAGACCGACAACGGTCGCGACCCGACCTCGATGGCGCGCAAGGTCAAGGCCGACGAGGCGGCAGGCGTCATTTCGCTGTGGGTACTCAAGGGCTGCAAGGTTGGCAAGCCATGCTGAGAAAATACATCCTGCTTGTCGCGGCGTTGCTGGCCGGCAGCGCACACGCCGCCACCCCGGCGACGCCATTGCCGACCATCGAGGTCTACATGCCGACTGTCTGCCTGGCTTGTATCGATTGGGCGGAACACTTGCGACAGAACGGCTTTACCGTGAAGGTGACGCAGACCGACGACATGGAAGCGGTCAAGCGTCGCCTGAAGGTACCGAAGGATCTTGAAGCAGTACCGAGCGCACGGGTCGCCGGCTATTTCATCGAAGGCCATGTCCACGCCGACCAGATCAAGGAACTGCTGGGCGAAAAGCCGAAAGCACTCGGCCTTGCCGTCCCTGGCCTGCCGCTCGGCGCCCCGGGCCGCGAAAACTCCAATCCAACCTGCGAAACCGGGTGCACGATGCTCGATAAAGACAATGCCCCGCAACGGCTGCGCCGTGAGTTCTACCAGACGCTGCTGGTCAAAAAGGATGGCACGACCTCCACCTACGCTCGCCATTGAACGCCGGTTGCCCGCCGTCGAGCACCCCGCTCACGGCTACAGGAAATCGCGGTAGATTTCCATAGCCCAGGCGCGATCCTCGCCATCCGGATTCGGATTGCGCTTCTGCGTCACCTGCTGCAGCAGGAAACCGTCGCTGCGCTCGCGGTAACTCGTCTCGATGCGGATACTTTCGGCGGGATCGACGCTGCTCAGGACATGGCAGACGCTCTCCGGCAACAGCGGCGACAAAGTCTTTCCCGTCGCCTCAGCGGCAATCTGACGGGCAACGGCCAGCCCCATGCGGTTGGCGACATGGCCAGTCTTCGGATAATAGCCGAACGATGGTGACACCCTGCCACAGGCATCGCCGATGATGAAAACGCGCGGATCGGCATTGCTGCGAAAATCGCTGGCACCCTGTGCCGCCCAGCCGCTCGGCCGGCCGCTCTCCGCGGGCAGGATCAGCCCTGCCTGCCAGAGCAAGCCTGCCGCCTGTTGCGGTGGACAGAGCAGCGCTTCGGAAAAACGAATTTCGTCAATTTCTGTACTCAGGGTCTTGCGCGCCAGGTCGAAGCGCCGCACCTGCGCGTGATCGAGGTAGGTGATCTGATCCTTGAAGCGCTCGAGCAGGATCGAACGGAAGGCCGGCATCAGCGGATTGGGGTCGACGATGACCAGCTTGCCGGGAATCTTTCGCGTCTTCAGCGACCAGGCGATCAGCATCGCCCGTTCGTAGGGCGCCGGTGGACAGCGATAGGGGGCGGGCGGAATGGTCATCAGCAGATCGCCGCCGGCAAATGCGGCGAGCCGCTGCTTGAGCGCTGGCAGGTCGGCGCCGTTGACCAGCGCACCGGAGTACTGGCGCCGCAGGTCGGCCGCCGTCGCCGGATCGTCGACACCCCAGGCCGCGAAATCCTCGCGGATACCGGGCGCGATGACCAGCCAGTCGTAAGCCAGCCGCTCGTTGCCGGCGACCACGACGCGTGCCGCGCGGTCGATGGCCGTGACCTCGGCATGCAGGAAGCAGTAGCCTCGGCGCGTAGCCAAGGCGGCGTAATCGTGTCGTTGCGGTGCCGCGTCACCGGCCATGCCGACCAGCCAGCGATTGCTCAAGGCGAACGAAACGAAAGCCGGCTGGCGGTCGATCAGCACCACCTCGATGTCAGACGCCAGGTCGCGCAGATGACTCGCCACGGAAAGCCCGCCCCAACCGCCGCCGATGACGACGACACGCCGCACTGCCGCATGGCCGATGCCGACCAGCGGCAGCAGGCCAGCGGCGCAAATGAATTGGCGGCGCGTCGCTGTCATTGGTAACGCAGCGCCTCGATCGGGTCGAGGCGCGCCGCCTTCTGCGCCGGGTAATAGCCGAAGAAGATGCCGACCGCCGCCGCGACGCCGAAGGCCACCAGCACCGAACTGCCGGAAATGACGATGACCATGCCGGTGATGGCATTGACCAGCAGCGCACTGCCGATGCCGAGCAGCAGCCCGAGCAGGCAACCGGCGAGCGAAATCATCACCGCTTCCAGCAGGAACTGCAGCAGGATGTCGCGCTCGCGGGCGCCGATCGCCATGCGGATGCCGATTTCGCGCGTCCGTTCGGTGACCGAGACGAGCATGATGTTCATGATGCCGATACCGCCAACCAGCAGCGAAATGGAAGCGATGGCCCCGAGCAGGACCGACATCGTGCGCGTCGTCTCGGCCTGGCTCTCGGCTGCGGCCGACAGGTTGCGGATGAAGAAATCGTCCAGTTGTCCATCGCGCAGCCGGTGCCGCTGGCGCAACAGCGCCGTCGTATTCTCCATGACCCGCGGCATCGCCTCGGCCGATTCGGCCTGGACCATGATCATCCGCACCGAGCCCAGGAAAGGCGTGCCGAAAACTTTGCGCTGCGCGGTCGACAGCGGAATGATCACGGTATCGTCCTGGTCGTCCCCGGAGAGGCTCTGCCCTTTGGCGGCGAGCACGCCAATGACGACAAAGGGATTCTGCTGGATGCGGATGGTCTTGCCAACCGGATCCTCGTCGCCGAAAAGATTCTCTGCCGTAGTCTTGCCGAGCACGGCGACGCGAGTCGCCGAACGGACGTCGGACTCGCCGAACGCCGCGCCATTGGCAATCGACCACACGCGCGCGTCGAGATAGGCCGGCGTCGTGCCGACCACCTGCGCGCTCCAGTTCTGCGAACCATAGACCAGTTGCCTGTTACCCCGGTGCGTCGACGCCACATTGACGACGCCGTCGAGTTCGCTGATCGCCTCGGCGTCCGCCACGTTCAGCGTCGGCGCGCCGGCCGCGCCGCTGCGCACGCCGGACGTGGTGAAAGAACCCGAGAGGACGATGAACAGATTGCTGCCCATCGTGCTGATTGCCTGCTGCACGGCATACTGCGCCCCCTGACCGATAGCCATCATGATGACCACGGCGCCGACGCCGATCACCATGCCGAGCATGGTCAGCGCGGTACGCAGCCGGTTGGCACCCATCGCCATCCAGGCTTCGCCGAGCATCGCCTTCAGCATGTGGGCGCCTCATGTTGGCTGACGGTGGCGTGGTCGCTGACGATCTCACCGTCAAGAAAGCGCACCTGGCGCCGGGCATGGTCGGCAATGTCGGTTTCGTGCGTGACCAGCACGATGGTGATGCCTTCGCGGTTGAGTTCGCCGAACAGCGCCATGATCTCCTCGCTGGTATGGCTGTCGAGGTTGCCGGTCGGCTCGTCGGCGAGGATCAGGCGCGGCTGGTTGACCAGCGCCCGGGCGATCGCCACGCGCTGCTGCTGGCCGCCGGAAATGCGGCTGGGCAGCGAGTCGGCGTACTTGCCCAGGCCGACCTTTTCGAGCACCGCGTGCGCTGCTGCCCGCCGCGCTTCCCGGCTGGCGCCGCTATAGACCAGCGGCAGCGCGACATTGTCGAGAAGACTCATGCGTGGCAGCAGGTTGAAGCCCTGGAAGACGAAGCCGAGCGTCCGGTTGCGCAGGCGTGCCAGCGCATCGCTGTCCATGTGGGCGACGTTGCGGCCGGCCAGAAAGTAGTCGCCGCTGGTCGGCGTATCGAGGCAGCCGAGCAGGTTCATGAAGGTCGATTTGCCCGAACCCGACGGCCCCATGATGGCGATGTACTCGCCGGGATGGACTTCCAGGTCGACGCTGCGCAGGGCCGGAAACAGCCCGGCCGCCGTGACGTAGGACTTGCCCAGCCCGACCACGCGGATCACCGGCTCCATGGCCATCAGAACATCCGCATGCCGACGCTCGATGGCTTGCTGCTGGCGCTTGTATTTTCGCCGGTGACGACGCGATCGCCGGCCTGCAACTCGCCGCTGACGATTTCGGTATTACGGTTGTCGGTGATGCCGAGCTGGACACTGACCGGTCTGATCGCCCCACCGTCGAGCACGTAGACCGTGCCGCTCTGGCCATCGCGTTTCTTGCCCTTCTTGTCGCCCGCTCCCATGCCGCCCCCCGTGCCGCCCCCCATTCCGCCGCCCATGCCGGGTCCGGAAGCGAGTGTTGCGGTCGACGGCGAATTTTGCCCGTTTTCCGCCTTCTTCTCGGCGGCGTCAGCCGGCTTGAAACGCAGTGCAGCGTTAGGTACCAGCAACACGTCCTCGCGTTTCTGCACGCCAATATTGACGTAGGCCGTCATGCCCGGCAGCAGGGTCAAATCAGGGTTATCGACCCGGATCCGCACGTTGTAAGTGACAACGTTTTGCTGGTTGGTCGGGTTGAGGCGAATCTGCTGCACCTCGCCCTGAAAATTACGATTGGGAAAGGCGTCGACGGTGAAACGCACCGGCAGCCCCTGCTTGATCTTGCCGATATCGGCCTCGGCGAAGCTGGTGTCGATGGCCATCTTGGACAGATCCTGGGCGATCTGGATCAGCACCGGCGTCTGGAAGCTGGCCGCCACCGTCTGGCCGATATCGACCAAGCGCGCGACGACGACGCCCGACACCGGCGAGGTGATCACGGAATAGCTCAGGTTGACCTGATCCTTGTCAGCCGCCGCCTTGGCCTGTTTGAGCTGTGCCTCGGCCGAGCGCAGCGCCTGCAGCGCCAGATCGTAATCCTGGCGCGAGACGTATTCTTTGGCCAGCAAGGCTTTCATGCGCGCTTCGTTGGCCCGCGCCAGATCGAGCGCCGCCTGCTGGTTGAGCACATTGGCCTGGCTCTGGCGGACGATGGTCTGGAGCAGCGACTGGTCCAGTTCGAGCAGTTTCTGCCCGGCCTCCACCTTGTCGTTGAAATCGACATAAAGCTTCCTGACCGTTCCCGACACCTGAGTGCCGACATTGACCAGCACCAGCGGATTGAGCGTGCCGTTGGCCGACACCGTTTGCGTGACACCGCCCTTTTCGACAGCCGCCAGCTTGTAGCGCTGTTCAGGGTTCATGGCCGCGCGCTGTTTGGCGTACCAGACACCGCCGCCGGCCAGGGCGGCAACGAGCGTGACGCCGATCAGCGTCTTGCCGATATGTTTCATGGCTTTCCTTCCGTTGCCGGTTGCAGCAGCGTGTAATCGAGGGTGCCGACCGCCTGCGCCAGCGTGGCGCGATAGACGAACCAGTCGAGCGCCGCCTGGATCCGCTGCAGGCGCGCGTTGGCCAGCGCGCTCTGCGCGGTCAGCAGATCGAGAACGGTACCAACGCCGGCCTTGTAGCGACCGAGTGCGACGCGCTCGGACTGCTCGGCGCTGGCCACCAGATCGAGCGTCGTCGTCAGGCTCTGGGTGGCAGTCGTCAGACTCTGGTAAGCCTTCCAGACATCCAGCGCGACCTGGTTCTTGAGGCGGTCGCGCTGCGCTTCCTTGACGTCGACCTGGGCTGCCGCGGCGCGCACCTTGTAGGTAGTGGAAAAGCCGGTGAACAGCGGCAGGTTGACGCTGACGCCGATCAACCCGCCGTCGACCGACACGCGATCGATCTCGGTCCACGTTGGGCCTGCCGAAACGCTGACCGTTGGCCGTCCCTGCGCCTGCGCCAGATCGATGCTGGCCTGTGCCGCCTTGACCTGCGCCTCGGCAGCCTTAAGATCGGGCCGCCGGTTCTCGGCTTCGGCAATCAGCGCGGCGACTTCCTGGGTGAAAGCGGCGTCGGGCAGGGTTTTCGGTGGCGGGGTCAGCGTCAGGTTTTGTCCGGCGGGGAAACCGAGCGCATTAGCCAGTGCCCCAAGCGCATTGCGTGCCTCGCCCTCGGCCTTGATCCGGGTCAGCGTCGCCTGCGACAGGGCAGTCTGGGCCAGCAAGCGGTCGCTCGGCGTCGCGACGCCGACCTTGTAGCGCGCTTCTGCGGCGTTGAACCCTTCGCGCGCCGCGCGCTCGGCCTCGGTCGTCGACACCACGGCAGCCTGCGTCGCCTGCGCCGTGTAAAAAGTCTGCAGGGCGGCGAGGAACAGCAACTGCACGGTGAAATCCTGACTCGCGGCGGCGGCTTCGAGCAACTGCCGGGCGTTCTCGCCACTGGCCGAACGCGCCCCCGAATCAAATACCAGCCACGACAGCGTCAGTTGCGCGCTGTTCGAGTTATAGTAACGTCGGTCAGTCTGCAAGCGGCTGGCACCCAGACGACCGTCAAGATTGGGCAGCCAGGCCGACTGCGCGACACCGACCTGCGCCGCCTGGGCGCGGGCAGCGGCCCAGACTTCGCGGGTCTGCGGATTGTTGCAGAGCGCCAGGTCGACCGCATCGATTGCCGTCAGCGCAGACGGAATTTCCCGCGTGCACGGCACCTCGCCAGTACGTCCAGCGGCCTGCGGTGACGGCCGCGGCGGTGCCAGAGCATCAGTCGCGAACGGGTCGTCGAGGCTGGCGGCGCGAACCGGCGCAGCCAGACAGACGAACATTGCGAGAGCGGGTAATAACGACAGCTTTGTCATGGGCGCGTAGTTTAGCCTGCCTTGAGCAGTGCAAGCTGTTACAGATTGTTGCCGGAGATGACCGGCAAGATACTCGTGGTGCAAATGGAACGCGATCAGGAAAGCAATCTCGCGCATGGCGCCTTGCTGCATTGCGGTAAAATCGCGCCACCATGCTCTATCCACTGATCCGCAAATTCTTCTTCGCCCTCGACGCCGAAGCCGCCCACGGCATCGGCATGGGCGGTATCGACCTCCTCAACGCGAGCGGCCTGGCCTGTGCGCTGGCCAAGCCGGTAACGCCCTGCCCGGTCGACGTCATGGGTCTGAAATTCCCCAATCCGGTCGGTATTGCCGCCGGCCTCGACAAGAACGGCGATCATATCGACGGACTGGCGCGCCTCGGTTTCGGTTTTCTCGAAATCGGCACCATCACGCCCAAGCCACAGGACGGCAACCCGCGGCCGCGTCTGTTCCGCATCCCGGAAGCGCAGGGCATCATCAACCGCATGGGTTTCAACAACGCCGGCGTCGACCGGCTGCTGGAAAACGTGCGCGCCGCCGAATTCCCGAAAAACGGCGGCATCCTCGGCATCAATATCGGCAAGAACGCGTCGACGCCGATCGAACATGCCGTCGACGATTACCTGATCTGCCTGAACAAGGTGTACAACGACGCCAGCTACATCGCGGTCAACATTTCGTCGCCGAACACCAAGAACCTGCGCGAGCTGCAGAACGACGACGCCCTCGAAGACCTGCTGTCGCAACTGAAGGCGCGCCAAGAGCAACTGGCCAATCAGCACGGCAAATACGTGCCGCTGGCGCTCAAGATCGCGCCCGACCTCGACGACGCGCAGATCACGGCGATTGCCGATGCGCTGCGCCGCCACCGCATGGACGGCGTCATCGCCACCAACACCACGCTGTCGCGCGCGGGCGTCGAGGGGATGCCCAACGCCAACGAAACTGGCGGGCTTTCGGGGGCGCCGGTGTTCCGCAAATCCACGGATGTCCTGAAAAAACTGGCGATCGCGCTCGCCGGTGAACTGCCGATCATCGGCGTCGGCGGCATCATGAGCGGTGCCGACGCCGCCGAAAAGGTTCGCGCCGGAGCGAGCCTGGTGCAGTTCTACAGCGGCTTCATTTATCGCGGCCCGGATCTGGTCGGCGAAGTCGCCGAAACACTGGCCAACGTGTTGAAGAAAAGGGGCTAAATCCTTATTTCCATTGCGGTTGTTCGCACTGCATCATTGCTGGATAATATAGGCCCCGACTGCCCCTAATTCATGAGCCACTACCTTTTCATCCTCGTCGGCGCGGTGCTGGTCAACAACGTCGTGCTGGTGAAGATTCTCGGGCTTTGCCCCTTCATGGGTGTTTCCAAGAAACTGGAGACCGCTTACGGCATGGGCGCCGCCACGACTTTCGTGCTGACCATGGCGACCGGGGCGAGCTACATCATCGACCATTACCTGCTCCTGCCCTTCGGGCTCGAGTACCTGCGCACGTTGTCCTTCATCGTCACCATCGCGGCCATCGTCCAGTTGACCGAGATGGTCATCGCCAAGACCTCGCCGACGCTGCAGCAGACGTTGGGCATCTACCTGCCGCTGATCACGACCAATTGCGCGGTGCTCGGGGTGCCGCTGCTCAACATCGCCAACGGCAACAATTTCGTCGAATCGCTGCTCTTCGGCGCCGGCAGCGCGATCGGATTTTCGCTGGTGCTGATCCTCTTTTCCGGCATCCGCGAGCGCATCGAAGGTGCCGACGTGCCGGTGCATTTCCGCGGCGTCGCCATCGCGATGGTTACCGCCGGCCTGATGGCGCTGGCTTTCATGGGCTTCGCTGGTCTGGACAGGTACCAGTAATGGAACTCCTGCTCGCCATCGCCATCATGGCTCTCGGCGCCCTCGTCCTCGGTGCCGCACTCGGCTTTGCGTCGATCAAGTTCAAGGTCGAGGGCAATCCGCTGGTCGAGAAGATCGAGGGAATCCTGCCGCAGACGCAATGCGGCCAGTGCGGCTATCCCGGCTGCAAGCCCTACGCCGAAGCGATCGCCAAGGGCGAGGCCGACATCAACCTTTGCCCGCCGGGCGGCATGGAAGGCGTGCAAAAGCTGGCCGACCTGCTCGGCCGCGAGGTCAAGCCGCTCGATGCCGAGGAAAAGCCGAAGCAGGTCGCCATCATCGACGAGAATACCTGCATCGGATGCACGCTGTGCATACAGGCCTGCCCGGTCGATGCCATCGTCGGCGCCGCCAAGCAGATGCACACCATCATCGGCCCGCTGTGCACCGGCTGCGAACTGTGCCTGCCGCCGTGCCCGGTCGAATGCATCCGCATGGAGCCGGTCGGCGAGAACATTGACAACTGGAAATGGAAATACCCGGTCATCGAAATCAAGACCGAATCGGCCAAGCGCCCGCCGCTGCAAGAGGCCGCCTGATGGTAATGAACCTGTTCAAGTTCAAGGGTGGCGTCAAGCCGCCGACCCACAAGAACGAATCGACCGGCCTGCCGATTGCCCTGATGCCACTGCCGTCGCGCCTCATCGTGCCGCTGCACCAGAGCATCGGTGGCATGCCGCGCCCAGTTGTTGAGGCCGGCGAAAGAGTGCTCAAGGGCCAGTTGATCGGCGAAGCCGACGGCTGGATTTCGGCTGCCGTTCATGCACCGACCTCGGGCACCGTGACCGCAGTGGCGATGCACGTCCAGCCGCACCCGTCCGGCCTCGATGCACTGTGCGTCGTCATCGAACCCGACGGCAAGGACGAATGGATCGAGCACGGTCCGCTCGACTACGCCGCCATGACCCCGGAAGCGGTGCGCGAACACTTGCGTCAGGCCGGCGTCGTCGGCCTCGGCGGCGCGGTCTTCCCGACCCACGGCAAGCTGACTGCCTCGAAAACAGTGGAGATGGGAGAACTGGTCATCAACGGCGCCGAGTGCGAGCCATTCATCACCTGCGACGACCTGCTGATGCGCGAACGCGCCGAGGAAATCGTGCGCGGCACCGGCATCTTCCGCGACCTGCTGCAGCCGAAAAAAGTGCTGATCGGTATCGAGGACAACAAGCCAGAAGCTGCCGCCGCGATGCGCGCCGCGATCACTGCGCTGAACGAGCCGTTCCTCGTCGTCCAGGTGCCGACCCGTTACCCGGCCGGCGGCGCCAAGCAGCTGATCCGCTCCCTGACCGGCAAGGAAGTACCGGCCTCCAAGCGCTCGACCGATCTAGGCGTCCAGTGCTTCAACGTCGCTACCGCCTACACCGCCTGGCGCGCCATCGCTCATGGCGAGCCAGTCGTCTCGCGCATCATCACGGTCAGCGGCAACGTCCACGCACCGCGCAACTATGAAGTCCTGTTCGGTACGCCGATGAACGAATTGCTCGACCTGGCGCAGCCGCATCCGGACACCGACGGCATCATCATGGGCGGGCCGATGATGGGCTTTCTGGTCCCCGACATGCACGCCCCGGTGGTCAAGGCGACAAATTGCCTGATCGCCCATACCGAGCGTCTGTTTCCGCCCAAGGCGCCGGAAATGCCGTGCATCCGCTGCGGCGCTTGCGCCGAAGCCTGCCCGCACGAATTGCAGCCGTTCGAGTTGTACTGGTTTGCCCGTGCGAAAAATTTCGGCAAGACGCAGGAGTACCACATCTTCGACTGCATCGAATGCGGTTGCTGCTCCTACGTCTGTCCATCGCGCATTCCGCTGGTCCAGTATTTCCGCTTTGCCAAAAGCGAGATCTGGGCACGCGAACGCGAAAAGAATGCCGCCGAAGGCGCCAAGGCCCGCTTCGAATTCAAGCAGTTGCGCGACGAGCGCGAAAAAGCGGAAAAGGCCGAGAAACTGGCCAAGGCCGCAGCGGTGCAGGCGGCCAGGAAGGCTGCCGAAGCGGCCGCCGTAGCAACCGCCGGGGATGGCGCAACGGAAGTGGCGACGCCCGCTCCGGAAGCCGCGGCTGTTACCCCCCGAGTTGACGCGGTCGACGCCGAAAAAGCGGCAAAAATGGCCACCATCCAGGCGGCGATGGAGCGCGCCAAGGCGCAGCGCGAAGCAGTACGGCCAAAAAATACCGAAGCTCTGAGCGCCGACCAGCAACGCACGGTCGCCGAGATCGAAGCCCGTCGCGCCGCCCTCGCGCCCGCGACTGCGGAAACCATCGCGGCCACCGACGAAACCAGCCAGAAAGTCGACTGATGCTCGCCCCCGCCCCCTTCTTCCTCAAGGACGTCAGCGTCAGCCAGGTGATGACGCAGGTCTGCATCGCGCTGATCCCCGGCATCGCCGCCTACGCCTGGTTGATCGGCCCGGCGATCCTGGTCCAGTTGGCAATCGCCTCGCTGTCCGCGCTAGGCGCCGAAGCCCTGATACTTAAGCTGCGCGACAAGCCGCTGGCGCTGTTCCTCTCCGACGGCTCGGCGATCGTTACCGCCTGGCTGATCGCCCTCACTTTTCCGCCACTGGCGCCATGGTGGTTGATTGTACTCGCCACGGCGTTCGCCATCGTCGTCGCCAAGCACCTCTACGGCGGCCTCGGCCAGAACCCGTTCAACCCGGCGATGGTCGCCTTCGCCGTCTGCATCGTTTCTTTCCCGGCGCTGATGTCGCAGTGGCCGAGCGTCGGCCTGCAGCTGACCTTCAAGGAACAACTCGACATCATTCTCGGCCTGGCGCCGCGCGTCGATGCGCTGACCGGCGCGACCCCGCTCGATGCGCTGAAGACCGCGCTCAAGCTCGGCGAGGCCAACGTCGACGTCGGCCAGTTGCTGGCCAATCAGGACATTTTCGGCAACTTCGCCGGGCGCGGCTGGGAATGGGTGGCCGGCGGCTACCTGCTCGGCGGGCTCTGGCTGTGGCAGCGCAAGATCATCACCTGGCACGTTCCGCTCGCCTTCGTCGGCGCCCTGACGCTGATTTCGGGAGCCCTCTGGCTCTACCACCCGACACAGTTCGCCAACCCGCTGTTCCACCTGTTCTCCGGAGG